>ERZ773272.1119-NODE-1119-length-10330-cov-3.204380_pt1 | contig 10330 bp, 10 predicted proteins | sample MGYA00511891_ERZ773272 | MGnify/ENA primary metagenome ERZ773272 (study PRJEB29015, sample SAMEA2738150) | human oral metagenome | biome: human oral; feature: human-associated habitat; material: saliva | place: China | collected 2198 ...
TCCCTATCAGATTGCGGCGACCGAGCGTATCTTGAACCGTATCGAGGTATCCACCAACTACAAGAAGATGGGAACTCCGGATGCAGGAGGATATATCTGGCACACCACGGGAAGCGGAAAAACGCTGACCTCCTTCAAGACAGCACAGCTTGCCTCCGCACTTCCTTATGTGGACAAGGTTTTGTTCGTGGTTGATAGAAAAGACCTGGACTATCAGACCATGAAAGAATATGACCGCTTTGAAAAAGGTTCTGCCAACAGCAACGCTTCTACCAGAATCTTGCAGAGGCAGCTTGAGGACAGGGACGAAAAAGGAGGCTTCCACCGGTATAAAATCATCATCACAACCATCCAGAAGCTCGACAATTTTATCACGAAAAACAAGGGACATGAGGTGTTCGGCAAACACGCTGTTATCATCTTTGACGAGTGCCATCGTAGCCAATTCGGAGATATGCACGCTAAGATTATCAAGGCGTTCAAGAATTATCACCTGTTCGGCTTTACCGGCACACCGATTTTTGCCGCCAATGCAGGAAAAGGCAAGCACATGGAGTTGCTGACCACGCCGCAGACCTTTGGTGATCAGCTCCATACCTACACCATCGTGGATGCAATCAATGACGGCAATGTGCTCCCGTTCCGTATCGATTATGTGAATACGGTCAAGGAAAAAGAGAACATCAAGGACAAGAATGTTTCAGCAATCGACATTGAACGGGCGATGGGGGCGCCGGAGCGCATTCGGGAAATCGTCAAATACACGCTGGAGCATTTTGACCAGAAAGCCAAACGAAACAACTTCTATTCCTTGAAGGGCAAGCGCATGGCGGGCTTCAATGCTATGTTTGCGGTCAGCTCAATTCCTATGGCAGTGAAGTATTATAAGGAGTTTCAGCGGCAGATTGCTGAGAGTCACCGCCGATTTACGATTGCAACGATTTTCAGTTATTCCGCAAATGAGGATGATCCCGAAGATGTTCTGCAAGAGGAAGGCTTCGATACGGAAGCCCTCGACCAAACTTCCCGTGACTTTCTCGATGGTGCGATTCAAGATTACAACGCTGCATTCAATACAAACTTTGATACTTCCTCCGATAAGTTCCAAAACTACTACAAAGACTTGTCAATGCGAGTAAAGAACCGGGAAGTGGATTTGCTGATTGTTGTAAATATGTTCCTCACGGGTTTTGATGCGACCACACTGAACACCCTGTGGGTGGACAAGAATCTCAAAATGCACGGGCTGATTCAAGCCTATTCTCGAACCAACCGTATCTTAAATTCCGTTAAGACCTACGGTAACATTGTCTGCTTCCGTGACTTGCAGAAGGCTACAGACGATGCAATCGCCCTCTTTGGAGATAAGAATGCAAGCGGAATTGTCCTGCTCAAGAGCTTCAATGATTACTGGAACGGCTACGAGGACAACCACGGGAAATATCATCCGGGTTATGTTGATCTGCTGGGAAAACTGGAAGCAGAATTTCCTCTGGGCACTCAGATTGTCGGAGAACAGACGGAGAAGGACTTTATCAAACTGTTCGGCATGATTCTCAGCATGAGAAATATTCTTTCGTCCTTCGACCGGTTTGCAGAAATGGACAGTATTGCCGCACGAGATTTACAGGATTATCAGAGTATTTACCTTGACCTCTACGATAAGTACCGCAGAAAGGAGGATGCCGAAAAAGAGGATATAACGGACGACATTGAATTTGAAATCGAGCTTATTAAGCAGGTAGAAATCAATATCGACTATATTTTGATGTTGGTTGAGAAATATCACGACGGCAACTGTGAAGACAAGGAAATACTCGCTTCCATCCGTAAGGCGGTTGATGCAAGCATACAGTTGCGCAGCAAGAAGGATTTAATCGAAGCATTTATCAGCCATGTCAATGTAGATACGCAGGTTACTACGGACTGGCGGCGTTTTGTTCTGGAGCAGGAAGAAAATGATTTGACGGAAATCATCACAAGCGAAAAGCTAAAGTCGGAAGAAACCAGAAGGTTTGTTGATAATGTGTTCCGTGACGGAGTATTCAAAACAGCCGGAACAGAAATCGACAAGCTTATGCCCCCGGTTTCACGCTTCGGCGGTGGCGGCAGAGCCAAGAAAAAGCAGGGAGTTGTCGAAAAGCTGAAAGTTTTTTTCGAGAAATACTTCGGACTTGGAATTACCGAATTCAGAGCAGAGGAACAAGAGAATCCTGTCGTTTATACGACGGAAGCGATTCCTGGGATGGTAGCTGAAGAAAAAGAACCGTATGGAGCAAAAGACAATTGAACATTGCCTAAACGCAAGGGCTCATCATAGTCCCATTGTTCCTCTGAATAACTGAAAGCCCCCCAACTTTACAAAGTGCCTATAACCCCATAAACTATCCCTAGACTTGTAACAAGTTGTTTTCTTCGAGGTGACATCATGAAGGTAACTTACTTAGACCACAGCGGTTTCTTGCTGGAATTAAAAGACCGCTACTATGTGTTTGACTATTACAAGGGAGTACTGCCGCCGCTCGACAGGGAAAAAGAAGTGCTTGTATTTTGCAGCCACTGCCACGGGGATCACTATAATCCGAAGATTTTTGAGCTTCTCGACGAGAGGGGCATGCGCTACCGGGCGGTGTTGGCGAATGATATCAATGATGAGAAGCGCTTGGCGGAAATCCGACGTATCTTTGTTGCGCCGGGTCAAGGTTATCAACTTGAGGGCGGGATTCTGGTCGAGACCCTGCTTTCAAACGACAGCGGCGTCGCGTTTATCGTGAGCAGCGACGAAGGGATTGTTTACCACGGCGGTGATTTGAACGACTGGTATTGGGAGGGAGAACCGGAGGAGGAGAACCGAGAGCTCCGTACAATCTTTCACACGGAGATTGAAAAAATCAAGGGCAGACATTTTGATATCGCCTTTGTGCCGCTCGATCCGAGACTGGAAGCGCACTACGCGGACGGGCTCTTGTATTTCCTGGAACGCGTGGACTGCGATGCGGTCTTTCCGATTCACTACTGGGGAGAGCCGAGCGTGATTCAGCGCTTTCTCACGGAATACCCGCGGTATAGCTCCCGCATCAAAAACACGGAGACAGCGAAAGGAGAAGAGATATGAAGTTTAAGATGATACATGAAAATTTGAATGTTGCGGATTTGGAGCGCTCCCTCCGCTTTTACAGCGAAGCCCTTGACTTACACGAGGTGAGACGAAAGACAACGGACGATTTCATCATCGTGTATTTAAAGAGCGAGGTCGGGGAATTTGAGTTGGAACTCACCTGGCTTAAGGACCATCCGCAGCCGTACGACCTCGGCGAGTGCGAATTCCACCTCGCATTTCGGGCGGACGATTTTGATGCGGCTCACAAAAAGCACAAGGAGATGGGCTGCATTTGCTTCGAAAACGAGGCGATGGGAATCTACTTCATCGAAGACCCGGACGGCTACTGGCTTGAGATTTTGCCGTAATGTCCTTTTATTTTGCCGTGGCCGCGTCTGAGGGCGGTGGATCGAATTTGGCGGCGGCGCGAAAGAAGCGAACATCACGAACCTGTTCAAGCCGCAGTTCCCAGAAGGTTGCCTGAATGTCGTACCCTTTTCTCATCCATTCGTTGTCTAAGGGGCTTAGATTAAAGACGCGCTCCCAGTTTCTCTCTTTCATGCGGCGCTTCTCGGAAGGGGAGAGCGCCTCGTATTGTGTCTCAAGGCAACGGTCTTCATGCTCGGTATCGGAGAGAAGGCCGTTGTTTAAGATGATACACCAGTAGTCAAAATCAGATAAGAGAACCTCTCGATCCGGAATTTCGATTTCGAGGCAGGCAAAACGTGCGCCGTTGCAGCCGAACGCCCAGCGCTCTCTGCGGAGATCCGGTTTACAGTGTTTGCCTCCCTGTTGATAGAAGGCCCAGACCGGGTAAGTGACCTCATTTGGCGGCGGGCCGATACGTTGTTTCATTTGCCGGACCAGCCAGTCGTACTGCTCGCGACACTCTTGCATCTGTGAGAGATTAAAATCACAGCGATAGACGCCGGTTTTAAGAAGTTGTTGGTAAACGGTTTCTTCCTGACAAGTCCAAAGTATCATGGTTCTCCTTTCTGTCGCTCCGAAACGTTTTCCGCAGGGGTGTGCGTATCCCGGCTTTACCGACATCAGCCGCATTGTAGGCGCCACTCTTTGCTGTGAAGGGCAAGCGGGCTTGAGAAGTGGGGAGCGAAACGGTATACTTGCCTGTAGCAAAGAAATCAGACCGGAGAGCAAGGGGGAGCGATGTCGGCATACAGACGAAAGAGGCGCGGGGGAAACATACGTAAGGCGCTGTGGATCCTGCTGATACTGCTCACCTTGGGGGCAGTGCAGCAGACCCTGTGGCCCAATGCCCGGCTGCCTTGGACAGCGCAGGCGGAAAAAGAAGCAATCGGCATCATCGTGCCGCCACCCGGGGATTACGCGGAGGAAGTGCTCACGGCGGTCGGAAGCTATCAAGGCAGCCCGGACATCAGCATGAACATGGGGCAGCCGCTCTTTACGGAGGAGGATCGGCAGCTCGGCGAGCAGCATGAGACAGAGGGCTATGAGTCCTACGCGGACTTGGATGCGCTGGGGCGCTGCGGTCCTGCCTTTGCGGTTTTGACAAAGGCGACCATGCCGACAGAAAAGCGCGAGAGCATAGGCGATGTGCGGCCGAGCGGCTGGCACACGGTGCGCTACGACGATTTGATTGAAGACAAGTATCTCTATAACCGCTGCCATTTGATTGCCTACATGCTCTCCGGGGAAAATGCGAACCCGCAGAACCTAATTACGGGAACCCGCTATCTTAACATAAGCGGCATGCTGCCCTATGAAAAACGGGTCGCGGATTATATTGAGAACGGCGGCGGCGCGGTGCTCTACCGTGCGACCCCCGTTTTTCTCGGCGATGACTTGGTTGCGCGGGGTGTAGAGCTCGAAGCGGAGGCGCTTCGGGATCCCGAGTTTTCCTTCCATGTATTTCTCTACAACGTGCAGCCCGGCGTGCGCATCGACTACGCGAGCGGTCAGAGTAAGCGAGAAGCGTGAGTGAGCGCCGAGCGCATGCAGGCCCCGGCCGCCCCGGCGGCAAGGACTTCCGGAAGCCGTTCCGGGGTGATGCCGCCGATCGCATAGACCGGAACTGAGACCGCCTTACATACCGCTTCAAGGAAGGGGAGACCGCGCGCCGCGAGGCCGGGTTTACAGGCGGTCTCATAGACATTTCCCGCGATGAGATAGCTTGCGCCAAAGGAGACGGCGCGCACGGCCTCATCGACAGCATGTACCGAAGCACCGAGAGAGGAGCAGCCTTCCAAGAGGGAGGGCTGCTCCTCTTTGATTTGTCGCAGCAGGGCAAGCGGGAGATGCAGGCCCTCACAGGGTAGTTCCTTTGCCGCGCGCGGAAAGGAGTGGAGAATCAGCGGTACGGAAGGAAGCAGCGCGCGGACACGCCTTGCGAGAGCAAGGTAATCCGCCTCTGTCATATCCTTTTCGCGGAGCAAAACAGCGCGCGGATGCTCCGTTGCGATGCGCTCCAGATAGGACAAAAAGGCGGCCTCGGGTTCCGCCTCGCGGTCAAACAAATGGCGGTCGCTCACAATGATGACCCGGGAGAGATCCATGGCTCAGCTCTCCACGCGGTTCATATAGTAATCCCAGCCGAAGACGGCCTTTTCGCAGAGGACGCCGATGCGGTAGGAAGGGGTGATGAGGGTGTCGTATTCCTCGGCCTGCGGGAACTCGATGCCGAGTTCTAAGAGGATCTTGCCGTCTGCTTTTGTTTCGCTGAGAATCTGGAAGAGATACACGTCGCGGAGCTCGGGGAGCAGCGCGGTAACTTCCGCCGGGGAGAGCAGGGTGTCCGGGACGGATTCCAGGAGCACATCGTTCGCGTCTCGGTACTGATACCCCTCTTTGACGCTCTCGGTGAACTGTCCGCCGAGTAGGCGCAGCTGAACCGTGCCCGCATAGCTCGCGGTGAAGTTGGTATTTTGCGAGTTTTCCGGGAGGACTATCAGTGCCTCGAGCGTCAGCTGAACGCCCGCGGGGCTCGCGCTTATCTCCGTGAGCACGCAGTCGGAAAAGGAGAAGTGAGAGAATTCGTTGACGGATTGATATTTCATGCCTGTCCTTTCTGCGGGGTAAAAGCCCCCGTTCTTCCTTAGGTCTATGATAGCGTAAATCCGAGGAGGCGCAAATCTTTTCTGTTTGTAATGCCTTTCTGTATCGAACGAAAAAGAAAATCCCCGGCGCCCATAAGGGAACCGGGGATATTTGCAGTGCAGTGTTAGATGGTCGCATCTCCCTTGTTTTCGGTGTTGTCGGAAGTTTCGCTTTCGCGCGCAACGCTTTCCGGAGCGGCTGTTGCGGTCTCGACCGTTTCGCTCGCAACGTTTTCCGCAGTGTTTGCCTCGGTAGCGGCAGCCTCGGCTTCGGCAGCGGCCTTTGCTTCCTTGGCCTCCTTGATTTTTTCGCCTTCCTTCTTAATCTCCTCGGAAGCGGACTTTACAGCCGTAGTGGTAGCCTGTGCGACTGTCTGGGAGAGCTGCTTGCTCGCATCCATGACCTCGTTCAGCGTGTCCTTGGAGAGCTTGCCGCCGGAAATCGCCATTGCGCCGAAAGCAGCGGTGGCAACGGCCGCGAGTAACACCAGGAAGAAGCCGATGCCGATGTGCACCGCAACACCGTATGCCTTGAGCTCCGCACCCTGGGAGCCGAGCATGCGTCCGATGTTGATGAGATTCAGGAGCATGATGACACTCTGCACAACGCCGATTACAAAGACGCCGGTCGCAAAGTTCTTCGGAAGCTCTGTCTTATAGTCCTTCAGGCAGCTGAGGACTATGGCGACGACTGCGAGTATGATAACGAAGGTTCCGTCGCCTTGGGTACCGCTCACACTCATGGAGCCGAAGATACCCGCGGAGACGGTTGCCCAGGGGAGCAGACTCCCGAGGATGGCAGCAGCAGAGGAAATCAGGATAAACAAGCGATTTTTATTCATTGGCATATCTCCTTTCTGCCTTACTATACCATAGTTTGACAATATTAAGGTTAAAATTTTCATATAGGCAAAACTAAGTCTTGCCTTGTGAAGAACGCCCAAAACAGATTCACAAAGCACATTATTTTTGGTACGATAATACAGAAGATAACAACGGACTTCGAAAGGAGAGGATCCTATGGAACAGAAGCTACCCAAGAGAAGTGAAGTTGCGGTGGAACAAACCTGGAAGCTGGAGGATGTCTACCCGGATTTGCAGGCCTTTGAGGACGATGTAAAGCGCGGCCTCGCATTGGCGGATGAAATTGCGGGTTACGAAGGCAAGCTCGGCGACGGCGCGGAGGTGCTCTTAAAGGTCTACGAGCTCTATCAGGAGTGCAAGAAGACAGACTACCGCTTCTTCGGCTATGCGATGATGCGGAGCGACGTGGATACCGGAAACGCGGACAACCTTGCGCTCTTACAGAAAGCACAGAGTGCGGATGTAAAGATACTCGAGAAGACGGCTTTCATCGAGCCGGAAGTGCTGGCGCTCGGCGAGGATAAAATCAACGCGTACTACGAGAGCTGCCCGGCGCTCCGCGCGTTCAAGATTACGATTGATGATGCGATTCGTCTTGCGCCGCACACCCTGAATAAGAGCGAGGAGAAGCTGCTCGCGGCTGCCAACATCATGGCAATCTCGCCCTATCAGAGTTTCTCGATGCTCCAGAATGCGGACATGAAATTCCCGAAGGTGAAGAACGGCGACGAGGAAGTGCAGATTACGAACGGCAGGTTTACGCTGCTCGAGGCATCTCCGAACCGCGAGTTCCGCAAGGAGGTTTTTGAGCGATACTACGAAACCTATAAGAGCTTCCGCAATACCATTGCTTCTCTCTACGATGCGCAGATGAAGCAGCTTTTCTTCTTTGCGAAGGCGAGAGGGTATAAGAGCTCCTTTGAGGCGGCGGTCGGCAGAGACAATGTGTCCCCGCAGGTCTGTGAGCGGCTGCTCTCGAGCGTTCACAAGAACATTGCGCCGTTCCACCGCTATATGGCACTCAGAAAGAAGATGCTCGGCGTGGACGAGCTTCACATGTACGATGTTTACGCGAACATGTTAAAGGACTACGAGCGCAGCGTGACTTACGAGGAGGCAAAGGAGATGTTGCTCGAGGGTCTTGCACCGCTCGGCGAGCACTACCTTGAGCTGCTCCGCGAGGCGTTTGAGAACCGCTGGATCGATGCGGTCGAGAACGAGGGCAAGCGCGTCGGCGCATACTGCAACTCGGTCTATGCGACCCATCCCTTTGTTCTGATGAACTTTAACAATACCTTTGAAGATGCCTTTGTGCTCGCGCATGAGCTGGGTCATGCAATGCACTTCTGGCACTCCGACCACAGTCACGACTTCTTTGACGCGCAGTACAAGATGTTCGTCGCGGAGGTCGCTTCGATTACCAACGAGGTCCTGTTGAACCACTACCTGATCGGTAAGGCGGAGTCCCGCGAGGAGAAGGCGTATCTCATCAACCACCTGCTTGACAGCTTCAAGGGAACGCTGTTCCGCCAGGCCATGCTCGAGGAGTTCGAAATCGAGAGCAACCGGATGTCGGAGCAGGGCGTTCCGATTACGGCGGACAGCCTCTCCGAGCTCTATCTCCGCCTGAACAAGGAGTACTACGGTCCGGCTATGATATCCGATCCGCTGATCGGCGAGGAGTGGAGCCGCGTGCCGCACATGTACATGAACTTCTACTGCTACCAGTACGCGACGAGTTTTGCGGCTTCGGTTGCGGTCGCAAAGCGCATCCTGACCGAAGGAGAGCCCGCACTCAAGGATTACATCCGCTTCCTCTCCGCAGGTTGCACGGACGATCCGGTCAGCATCCTGAAGATTGCAGGCGTGGATCTTTCGACCGAGAAGCCGGTTGAGGATGCAATGAAGTACTTTGATGAACTGCTGACACAGCTTGAGGAGCTGGCAGAGTAAATCGCGAGAGGCGCCCGAAGGGGCGCCTCTTTTTGAGAAATTTTTAGCGTTCGGTCATTCAGTAAGAGAGGAGTCAAGATGGCAGTTACGTTTTTTGCGGCTCTGTCGCGGATGAAGTACATAGACCGCTGGGCCCTGATGCGGGCGAGCCGGCGCGAGAACCTGAGCGAGCACGCGGCCGAGGTCGCGATTCTCGCCCATGCGCTCTGTGAGATCGGAAATTTGCGCCACGGCAGGCAGCTGAATGCCGAACGCGCGGCCGTGATCGGGTTATTCCACGACGCGAGCGAGATTATTACCGGCGATATGCCGACGCCGGTCAAGTACGGCAGCGCAGCGCTCCGCGAAGCGTATCATGCGGCGGAAGAGAGGGCGACGGAGAGTTTACTTACGCGTCTGCCGAAGGATCTCGCGGCAGTCTATGCGCCCTTGCTCGGGATTGTCACGGCGGCGGAAGAGGGCGGCGCGGAAGAACTCTATCTTTGGCGGCTTGTCAAGGCAGCGGATAAGCTCTCGGCGTATATCAAATGCCTTGAGGAGGAGAGCGCGGGAAATACGGAATTTCGGACGGCAAAGAAGACCATAGAGGCAGAGCTTGAAAAGCTCGCCGGGGAATTGCCGGAGCTTCGGGATTTTATGGAGAACTGTCTGCCGCCCTACGGCAATACGCTGGACGAGCTCTCGGTACAGGGTGACTGGGATGAAAATAAGCATACGGAGACAGCGCCGGATGCGGAGGCGTAACGCGAACAAAAATTAGCGTCTCTAAAGTTTAAAAAATTTTGACTTTTCCGGAAAAGGTGGTATTCTGGAATAAACAAATGAACGAATGCTCATATGTTCAAATGTGATAGATACTTGCAAATTCAGAGGAGGAGATATGCCGGAGAAAATCAGACAGCAGGTGCCGAGCGAAGATCAGCTCTACGATCTCGCCGAGCTCTTTAAGGTTTTCGGAGACTCGACGCGAATCCGGATTTTATACCGTCTGTTTTCGGGAGAGTACGGCGTGAATGAGCTCGCGGAGAGCCTGAACCTCACACAGTCGGCCGTTTCCCATCAGCTGAAACTGTTGAAACAGGCGAGGCTGGTGCGGGCGCGCCGCGAGGGGAAGTCGATGATTTATGCGCTCGCCGATGACCATGTGAGCACGATGATCGGGCAGGGATTGGAACACATTGCAGAATAAGGAGAGGAAAGATGAAAAAGAAGTTCGCTTGTGAAATTGATTGTGCAAATTGCGCGCAGAAGGTGGAAGATGCAATCCGGAAGCTGGACGGCGTCGTGGATGTGAAGGTGAATTTCCTGATGCAGAAGTTCACCCTGGAGGCGGCCGATG
>ERZ773272.1120-NODE-1120-length-10324-cov-3.062616_pt1 | contig 10324 bp, 14 predicted proteins | sample MGYA00511891_ERZ773272 | MGnify/ENA primary metagenome ERZ773272 (study PRJEB29015, sample SAMEA2738150) | human oral metagenome | biome: human oral; feature: human-associated habitat; material: saliva | place: China | collected 2198 ...
GGGTTTCCCCGTATTTTTGTGAAGACTCGCCTAGCATCGTGGGACGAACCACTTTATACTCACTATGTGAGTAACGATGTTCGAGCGGTTGCACAGGCCGTGCATAGTCAACATTCTTAGTATAGCACTTCTACTAACCTTTTGCAAGTAATTTCATTTAATGAAAACGGATTTTCACGTTTATTAAATTCTTTAATGAATAAAGATAATCTGTCCTTTGTTATTTATTTCTACATCAACTATAGTAGGTGTCTTTAGTTTTGATTTTAAGTTTCGGGCTAGACTTTGACTGGAGTTTGCAATGTTGACTGTACGCTTGCCAGTTCCAGTGTTAATCGTTAAGGTGACACTGGAATAACCAGACTTTCTAGTTCCAACATAAGTATCTATCTCAGAAAGTACGGCCATCTTAGTTACTGTTTCTTGATTTGTAAAATAATGGTATCGCCAAATACCATTGGTCATCGATAGCCTTCATAAGCAGGAAAGATAAAAAACATAAGAAGAACGCCAATTATTGTGACAAAAATAGCTCTGCCCGTACTTTTTTGGCTTTGACGTATAGTATTCCATTTATTTCTCATGGACTTCTTGACAGAGCCAGCTTCCTTAATATCTTTATGATATCCCCAAAATAAGAGAGCATACAAGCTTAGGAAAATCTGGAAATGAACTAAGAGACCAATAAAATAAGTCCAACTGGGAATTCCAAACAGCAAAGCATTATCTTGTCCATCTTTCCAAGACAATGCTCGCATGAGCCCACTCAAGAAATAATCCCACTCGTTCATAAATATCCCCTTTTATCTTCAGCATAGATGGATATAATTTCCAGATTCTTTTAGTAAAAAGCTACTTCTAAACTCCTACAACAAGTCCTCAATCAGCTCATCAACTTCATCAGTCTCTGCTTGTGGTCTGATTTCTGTAATCATGATGCCTGCAACGGCACGTTCTACCAAACCTTCAACATCTAGGCGAGCTTCGTACTGCTCAACATTCTTGATTTTAGGATTAGTTTTAGGCCGGTCAGGCGCAAAAATAGTACAGCAATCTTCAAATGGCTGGATAGAGATTTGGAAAGTATCGATTTTTTCCGCAATCTCAATGATTTCCAGCTTGTCCATCGTCACGACAGGACGGATAACAGGTGTATTGGTCACGGCATTGATAGCCTGCATACTCTCGATAGTTTGACTGGCCACCTGACCTAGACTTTCTCCATTGATAATGACTTGACCGCCCCGCTCCTCTCGAATCCGGTCTGTAATACGCATCATAAAGCGACGAGTCAGTGTCATCAGGTAGGCTTCTGGAGCCTTAGCCTTGATTTCCTCTTGAATCTCAGTAAAAGGCACTTCGATAAACTGGATATTGCCGCCAAACTTAGTCAACTTCCTAGTCAAATCCTGAGCTTTTTTCAAAGCACCTGGACTGGTGTAAGGCGGACTGGCAAAGTGAACCGCCTCGATATCCACACCGCGCTTGAGAGCCAGATAGCCAGCCACCGGTGAGTCAATGCCGCCAGACAGCATAAGCATGCCTTTTCCTGAAGTACCAACTGGTAGTCCCCCAGCACCACGAATCGTCTCATAAGAGATATAAGCCGCTTCTTCACGAATTTCGACACGTAGGTCAATATCCGGCGCTTTCATCTTGACCTGAACATTTGGAATAACCTCAAAAACAGCATCCCCAAGCGTCTGATTAAGCTCGCGGCTATCCAGTTCAAAACTGTGGTCACTGCGCTTGCTGGTAATCTTAAAGGTCATGCCCTCTTGATAGACTTCCTTCATGATGTCTTGGACAGCTTCGATCAGGGCTGGCACAGATTTTTCAATTTTGTAAGACGGTGAAAAATTCTGAATCCCAAAAATCTGCTTGAGTGACTCAGCAACTGGCTGGTAGTCTGTACCGTGCAGATAGACATGGGTCCGGTCACGGTCAGCCTTGACATGGACTTGTGGGTAGACTGACAAAACGGCCTGAATATTGCGTTTGAGTTTGTTGATAAAGCGCATGCGGTTCTTGCCCTTAGTAGACAGCTCACCATAGCGCACCATAATTTCTGAATATTGCATTGTTTACCTTACTTTTCTGGTTTTTTCGTAAATAATTTTAAAAGTTGTCAAAAACTGCTCCATCTGGCTCATATCATTATCAAGATCCAAACTGATACGGACAGCAGTTTGAGCGAGAGACTTTTCAACCCCCATAGCAATCAGCGTACCTGCTGGCTTACCAGCCTTAGAAGAGCAAGCGCTGGTCGTCGAGATATAGATCTCGTAGTCTTCAAACGCATGGACGACGACTTCACCTCGTACTCCCTTGATACCAAAGGTCAGGATATGAGGCGCAAAATCTTCCAAGCCTGAGAAGACCACCACGTCGGGATACTTCTGCAGCTCTTCAAGGATAATCTTCTTCATCTGAGACGTCCGCTGGGCAAATACTTCTTGCTTTTCCATGGACAATCGCAGAGCCTTGGCTGTCGCTGCAATACCAGCTAAATTTTCTGTTGTGGAGCGCTTATCCGACTCCTGGCCGCCACCAGTCAAGAGCGGGCTGATTTTCTTGCCAGACTTGATATAGACAAATCCTACTCCCCGGACACCGTGAAATTTATGACTGGAAAATGTTGCAAAATCCACGCGATCCGTCATATAAGCAGCTGTCGGAATCTTCGTAACAGCCTGCACAGCGTCCACATGAAAGGAAATAGTCGGCTTGTCTGCTAGCAGTTCAGATATTTTCTGAATGGGCTGAATACTGCCGATTTCATTATTGACAGCCATGATGGAGATTAGAGTGGTGTCTGGTCGAATCAACTCCGCTAGCTTGTCTACCTCAACAAAACCTGCCTTATCTACTGGCGCAAAATCGACTTCAAATCCCCGACTCTGCAACCAGAGGGCTGATTCTTTAACCGCTGGATGCTCGATGTTAGATACAATGATGTGTTTGCCAAAAGGAATCTTTTCAAAAGCAACTCCCTTAAGTACCCAGTTGTCCCCTTCTGTCCCTCCAGACGTAAAAAAAATCTCCGACGAAGACTTACCCAAAAGCTCTGCTATTTGACGGCGAGAAGCCTCTAAGAGACGAGTAGCCTGACTGCCCAAACTATGCAGGCTAGAAGGATTACCCCAGATTTTAGAAGCCACTTCTGTATAAGTGGCCAGCGCCTCTGGATAAGGCTTGGTTGTCGCTGAATTATCTAAATAAATCATCTTTTTCCTCTGTATTTATCAGTAAAAATCAATACTCCTATTGTAACACGAAACGAGCCTAGGAACAAGAAAAGGGCGCAGTCCCTACCTGATAAATTTAGGAACCGGCCCTGAACACGATTACTTCGCCTCGCCAATCATATCTAATTTTTTTAAATAATCCTCAATCAGGAAAGCTGTCTCTTCAATTGATTTATCTGTAATATTGATGACCTCTATCTGATATTTTCTAAAGACTTCTTCAGCTTTGGAACCAATGACTTGACCCAGATGACTTTTGGCTTTTCAAGGGATGATATCGGAAAATTCCTCAATGATTATAAAGAGAAAAAGTTGCTCACCCAGGATCCCTTCCAAAGCCTTGACCAAGATGGTGTCGGCCAATTGATGAAATTGGCCATTGAAAAAGCTCGCCAAGTAGATCCAACCTTGTCCATCGGAGTTTGTGGCGAAGTTGGTGGTGATCCAGCTTCCATTCCTTTCTTACAAGAAATCGGAGTCACTTATGTCTCCTGCTCCCCTTATCGAATCCCAGCAGCTCGACTAGCTGTAGCCCAAGCTGCCCTTAATTTTGAGACAACTCCAAAGTAGCTCTAACATTTTGATAAAACAAACAGCTCTAAGAGGCTTATCTCTCCGCCTTTTAGAGCTGTTGTTCTTCATTCTTTTGTGTGCGTTTTCATTTAAAAAATTCAGATTTTTGGAAGACTTTTCTAAATAAAAGACGTATAATAAATTAAGAACGAAAAGGAGCGACTTTTACATGGAAAACTATTCTCGCAAAGAAAAAAATAACAGCAATTCTAATCGAAAACCAGCTAGTCAGCATATTAAAACTGGCTTTTCTGCCCTACAAAAGACTATTGCTACAATTGCCAGTCTTCTTTCAATCGTCATTGCTTGCTTTACCATCATGAACCTTATGAACAACAATGACTCAAAATCAAAAACTGATACAGGCAACTCGACAACGACTACTACCATTATCAAAGAGGTAGAAAAAGAGTCTACATCTGTTAGCTCGACTCCAACAGAAACTTCTGCTGCTACTGAGACCGAAACATCATCAAGCTCCTCAAGCGCAGAAACAAATACGAGCCATACAACTACTTCCACTGATAGCAGTTCGACAAGCCAAGACCAGCATACAACAACAGAGTCCAGCACTCAAGCATCCAACTAAAAACTCTATTCAATCTATCCAAGAAAGCCTGAATTTTACTCAGGCTTTTTTCTATTTCTTTCCTTCTCTTGCTCTTTGAGAAGAATGATAATTTTCCTAACGTTTTTGTGTCAAGAAAAATACTGCAAGGCAAGAAGCCCCACAGCTTTTCCATAAATCAAAGTTCCAAAATTTGATAATCATAGCCTAGATGGCTCAAGAACTTGAAGAGATCTTGGGTCGCGACAAAAATCGTCTTTTCATTAGTATTGGGATGGAAAGTCATGATATCCTCTGATACAATGTCCTTATCAAAATAAACTTGAATATCTCGCTCAGGATTATTCAGAAGGCCAAAAGGCGATACTGTTCCTGGTGGCAGCTGCATTTTTTCAAAAAGAGAATCCGCTGAAGCCATGCGAATACGGTTGGCTGAAACTAGCTCTTTAAATAGGTCCATATCCAGACTTTTCTTGTCATCCATAATCAATAGATAATATTGAGTTTTCTTCTTATTAGTCAAAAACATGGACTTAGTCCGAACTCCTTCCATGCCTTCAATATAGCTATCTGCCTGCTCTGTTGTAAATGCAGGCGGGTGCTCCACCACATCAAAGGGGATCCCCAACTCTTGCAGCTTGTTAGCTACTTGTTGATAAGCATCCATAGTTTTCCTCCTTTATTGATGGATAATCTTTTGTACTAATGCTTGCAATTCTGGCACCACTTCTGCCTCAAACCAAGGATTTTTCGCCATCCAGATTTGGTTGCGGGGCGATGGATGAACCAAGGGAAAAAAGTCTGGCAGGTAGTCTTGATAATGCTGGACCGTCTCGGTCAGCTTAACTGTACCTTTTTGATGCAGATAGTATTTCTGTGCATACTGGCCAATCAAGATAGTCAACTCAATATCTGGTAGGAGCTCTAAAATCGGCTGGTGCCATTTGTCTGCAAAGCCCTTGCGAGGCGGTAAATCTCCAGACTTGCCATGCCCTGGGAAATAAAAATCCATGGGCAAAACCGCAAAATATCCAGACTGATAGAAAGTTTCCTCATCAACACCCAACCATTCTCTCAAGCGATCACCACTCTTGTCCTTCCAGTAAAGCCCCGCCTGCTGGGTTTTCAGCCCTGGTGCCTGTCCAACAATATTAATCCGAGCATTCTTAGGCGCTGCAAAGAGTGGTTTGATCCCCTGCTCTGTGAAAGCTTTATTCTGTGGGTCAGCTATAATGGCATTGGTAATATCTTCTATTGTCCGCATCATATTTCCTTCCTTGAAAAGAAACTCACCTGGCATAGCCAAATGAGTTCTTATCTTATTTGATCAATTCGTAGATAGCTTCCGCATAGATAGCAGCCGCGCGGAATAGATCTTCAACATCGATAAATTCATTGGCTTGGTGCATAGTATCGATATAGTCTGGGAACATCGCGCCATAAGCGACACCACGTTTCAAGAGGCGACCAAAGGTACCACCACCGATGACTTGCTCATGACCTTTAAGTCCAGTTTGTTTTTCATAAACAGCCAGCAAGGTCTGCACCAGCGGATCTTCCATCGGTACATAGTGAGGAGTGTGGCCATGCTCAGACAAGGTCACTTTGGTAACTGGCAACTGCTCTAAAACATTCTGAATGGCTTCTGGACTAGTTCCCTTAGGATAGCGAATATTGAGGGCAATTGTATTATCAGCTTTGTTTTCATCAAAACGGAAAACGCCAGCATTCATTGACAGAGCTCCCATCTTCTCATCCACATGAGCAATCTTCAAGTTCTTACCCTCATGGTCATTTAGGAGAATATTTCCAGCCACATCTAGATAATACTTAGCTGGACCCGCAAAGTCAAACTGCGTTAGGAATTTGGCCAAATAGGTTGCACCATTGACACCAGACTGAGGAGAAGCACCGTGCGCAGACTTACCGATAATGGTCACAGTGACTTGGCCACCAGCTAGTTCTTCATATGTGAAGTCTAGCCCATTTTTCTTAGCGAACTGCTCCAATTTATTAACTAGATTTGGCAAGTGACCTGACAAGACAGCTGTACCAGACTCAGGAACCATGTTCTCCCGCAAGCCACCAGTAAAGCTATGCAGGCGTGCTGCGCCAGCATTTTCACCAGCAAAATGCAAGTACTCTGTGATATTTCCTTTTTCACCATTGATAATCGGAAACTCAGCATCTGGTGAGAAGCCGAAATCAGGCTCAGGCAGGCCTACATGAGCAAAGTAGTACTCCATGTCTTTCCAGCCAGACTCTTCATCTGTCCCGACCACAAAGCGCACGCGCTTAGAAACCGGCAATCCTAAGTCTTTAATGATTTTCAAGCCATAGTAACATGCCATAGTTGGTCCTTTATCATCACTAGAACCACGGGCATAGAGACGACCATCCTTAATCGTTGGTGTATAAGGATCTGTATCCCAACCACTTCCAGCAGGCACCACATCCATATGGGCAAAGATACCCAGTTCTTCTTCTCCTTCACCAAAAGTAAAGTGACCAGCATAATTGTCCACCTTTTGAGTCGGGTAACCATCACGTTCAGCAATTTCCAAGAACTTATGCAAGGCCTTTACAGGACCAGGTCCAAAAGGATGCTCCTTGTCTGCCTTTGAGTCATCCCGCTCTGAATTAATTTCTAAAAGACTGAACAAGTCCGCCAACAGAGCTTCTTTACGTTTTTCAACTTCTGCTTTAAAATCAATTGTCATTTTCTCACCTCTATAAATTACTTTGATTTAAAATGAATATTTTGAATTAAATTACGATTTCTGTTTTTTACTTTATTAACGCTTTTCGATAATCTCGTCAACTGGTAAACGATAGCTAGGCTCTAGCTTGTCGTCTGTATAACCCACAGTAATCAAGAGTTCTGGACGGAAACGCTCATCAATCTCCAAAACTTCGTTAACTTTTGATTTATCAAATCCCAGAATGATATTTGAACCAATACCTTGGTCAGTCAAGGCCAAAACGAGGTTCATAGCGACCAAACCTGCATTAAGGGCCAAGTAATCACTCTTTTGTTGGTCATTATAGCGAGCAAACTCAGCTGGTAAATTTTGCATGTAAAATTGCAGCTGCCATCAGAAAAATTTCTTACCCCAGCTACACGCGCAATTTTTCGTGCCCGCTTAGCCAAATCTGTATCTGTAAAGAGGGCAATTGTCACTGGAGCTTCCTTGATTTGCTCTTGGTTAGAGCCAAAGGTAATACCTGCTAAAGCTTCATTTCGCTCACGCACTACTACAAACTTCCAAGGCTGACTATTATGAGCACTTGGTGCCAAGGTCGCAATCTCAATAGCTGTACGGACATCCTTAGGATCTACCGGTTTGTCATTGAAATGCTTAGTCGCATGACGCTTTTTGTTTAATTCAAGAAATTTCATAATTGGTTTCCTTTTCTAATTTCTGTTACTCTTATTTTACCACAAATTGAAAGAGTTTGCAGAGGTTTTTCACGAAGGATTTTTTCATTCTCTATCAAATAAAGCTGTCTGCCCTTGCCACTTGATAAGATTATTCCCTTGTAGAAGTTTCATTTTCTCCATTCTGATTACTTGACTCTCTTCAGCGCTTGGTTAAATCACTACAACTTGAGTTTCTTTCTTACTCAAAGCCTCTATATAGTTCTTGATTTAACTTAGGAATTTCAACTTTTGGTTCAGGTTTCCGCACGGAAAAATCAATAGCTCCAAAGAGTAGAACCAGCAACAAGATAAATATCGTCCACAAAATCTCTTTTTCTGGAAGAGGCACTCCTTTGGTCGGGAAACCTTTCCAACGAGGATACTGCTGCAAAAATTCATTTATCTTCATCCCATTGGGATAGAGTGTCAAAAAACCATACATGGTAAGAAAGAGAAACGAAAAACTATGCATAGATACCCAACTAAACTGAATCCTCATTTTGAAGGCTTTATAGCCTGACCTAGCCATATAAACCTCTAAGCTAAAAGCTATAATCATCAAGATAAAGAAAATAAAGACCTGCAGTTTCCAGAGCTTTCTCAATCCTAAGTAAGCCCGTTTATCTGCCTGCTCTTTGCCACCGTCTTTAGCTTCTCTCTCTTGAGTCTGAATTTTTGCTGTAGGTTCAGTTACTTCTTGACTTGCTTGAATCTCCTGAACCACCTCATTTTCAGTCTGTAGCTTATGTTTTAGACTATACGCCACCACTTCTTTTAAGACTAGCCTCAGATTTGCTTCGGTTAGTTTGTAGGGATACCCGCGTAACGGCCATTTCTTTCTTAGTTCTGGATGATCTGGAAGTGACACCATGATGTAAAAGTGCTGTCCAATCAACGTAATCGTAAAAGAAACCCGATAAAATCTAGATCTTACAAAGAAATAGGCCCTATAAAGGTAGTCGCCATCCATTTCCTTCGTCGTTTTGTCAAATTCAATCTTACCTAAAAACAGCTCTTCTATCATTTTCTGTATTTCTAAAACCTTTGTATCAACCGTATCCAGACTCAGAGGAGCCTTTAAAATCAGCTCCAAATCAGACATAGAAGCCACAGAAAGACTCATGCCAGTTTTGTCTTTTTCTAAATGTTCTTCTAAATAAGTCTTACAGTTGCTCAGAAAAGAGGATAAATTAGAGGAATTTAACTGGACTGGACAATCAAGCAACAATTCCTGACTTCCTACACTAGCATCTAAGGGGACAATATCTCTCACAATGAAATCTTGTTCTAGCAGCTCCAGAGTAAAAGAAGCTCTGTAGCTAGGTAATATACTTGTAATAATGACTCGATAATCTTCGTCCTTTTCGACAAGTTTCTCCCACTTATCCGTTTTCGTTTTCCCATCGAAAATATTTTCAATCATCGCTTCAATAGCTCGTATCTTCAGATAATCATTTTCAGGAGTAAGAGGTTCCAGAAAAATCTGTTCTGGCTGATCTAGGTAGGTTTTTATTCTTCCCAGTCCCTCTTCCAAATTTTCTGGCCAATACTTGTATTGTATCCCGTATGTAGGTTTTTCACCCCACTTCAAGTGTAAATCGCTGCCGTCTACTAAAATATCCAACTTTTCTTTATAATCTTCTAGATTGATTTTAAATAGAAAAGTCGGACAATATGAACTCAAGACAATATCATAAATTCCTTCTATTTCAAAACCAGATCCAAATTTTTTCTGGAGCTCTGCACGGATATCCTTCTCCAAATGTTCTTTATGTTTGTCAAAATTCAGCCCCATCTGTCTTCAACTTTCTTTTTGTTTTACTTTTCAAAAACAGGCCCACCACACATTTGGTCGCATGAAAAGCATTTTGCCTCTGCTTTTCTATCATTCAACTAGAGATTGTCGCAAGCATTAAGTTTGAGTACTGTTCTTCACTTCCTCAAACCACTTTTCAAATTCTAAACGTGGAAGCAATTCTTCGTCCTTATCATAACGACCTTCATAGCTATAGCGACTGTCAAGGCTGTTTTTCTGAGCATCATAAATCAACCACATTTCAGTTGGGTGTTCACGATTGTATTCTTGGCACAGCTTAACCATTCTTTCTATATCTTGTGCCCCTATTGTTAATAGACTAAACTGAATTTCATCTGAACTATCTATTTCATTAGGAAGGTAACTCGCAATCTCATCTCTATCCAGATAATGATTATTAGTTTTAAAAAATACATCAAAGCTATAGAAACCATCCGCAACGCAATAAATAAAAATTCTATCTGCTTGATTTTGGACATATTCCATTGCCAATGAAACCATGTCAATCTGGATTTTCATAAATTTATCTTCAAATTGTGTCATATTATTCTCCTACTGCTGCTCGCCTTTCACTTCCTCAAACCATTTTTCAAACTCTAAACGTGGAAGCAATTCTTCGTCCTTATCATAACGGCCTTCATAGCTATAGCGACTATCAAGACTGTTTTTCTTGGCATCATAAATCAACCACATTTCAG
>ERZ773272.1121-NODE-1121-length-10320-cov-3.070336_pt1 | contig 10320 bp, 7 predicted proteins | sample MGYA00511891_ERZ773272 | MGnify/ENA primary metagenome ERZ773272 (study PRJEB29015, sample SAMEA2738150) | human oral metagenome | biome: human oral; feature: human-associated habitat; material: saliva | place: China | collected 2198 ...
ACTTTCTATAATAATTTTTTTATAGTCTATTTTTCCTTCATTATTTCTTGCAAACATATTTTTCTCCTTCTTAATTATAGATATTTAGCTGATAATTCCATTATTTCTTCTTGATTTGTTTCAGAAGTTTTAACAATTCCTGCCACTCTACCATTACTCATGACTAGTATTCTGTCTGTTACTCCCAGCAGTTCAGGCATTTCTGAAGAAATCATAATAATACCCTTTTCTTTTTCGGCCAGATTTATCATTAACTGGTATATTTCAAACTTCGCACCTACGTCTATTCCCCTCGTAGGCTCATCCATAAGAAGTATTTCAGGTGCTGTAAGCAGCCATCTTCCTATTATTACTTTCTGCTGATTTCCTCCTGAAAGGCTTCCTATATGTGTCTTTTGCGACGGAGTCTTTACGTGCATGCTGTCAATAACCCATTTTGTATCTTTTTCTATTTTACTGTTATCCAAAAGTCCCAATAACGCCTTATAATTTCTAGTATTGGAAATAATTGAATTAAATTTTATATCCAGCATCGAATAAATTCCCGTAGCACGTCTTTCTTCAGTTATAAGTGCTAATCCATTTTTAGTAGCTTCCTTAGGATTTTTTATATTTACTTCCTTACCATGTATTTTTACTGTTCCTGATTTTTTCTCAATAACTCCAAATAACGTTTCCACTATGTCAGTTCTCTTTGAACCTACAAGTCCTGCAATTCCTAATATTTCTCCTTTTCTCAATGTAAAGGATACATCTTCTATTGACTTAGGTCTTTTTGCCGTCAGATGTTCAACTTCCAATATAACTTCTCCCGGCTTATTTGTCTTGTCTGGGAATCTGTTTGTCAGATCTCTTCCCACCATAAGGTTTATTATCTGATCTGTTGTAAGATCTTTTACTTTTTCTGTAGTAACCCATTTTCCATCTCTAAGTATTGTAATTTCATCACATATTTCTGTTATTTCTTCCATTTTATGTGAAATATACACTATTCCAATACCATTTCCCTGAAGTTTTCTTATTATCTTGAAAAGATGTTTTACTTCATTTTCTGTCAGGGATGAAGTAGGTTCATCTAAAATCAATACTTTTGAATCATATGAAACTGCCTTTGCAATTTCTAGCATTTGCATCTGTGAAACAGAAAGTCTGCTTACTTTCGTTCTGGGATCTATATCTATATCCAGTTTTGCAAATATTTCCTTCGTATCTTTATACATCTTATCTTCATCTATAAATAAACCTTTTTTAGGATATCTTCCAAGCCATATATTATCCATTACATTTCTCTGTGTAACCTGATTTAACTCCTGATGCACCATTGAAACACCTCTTTCAAGTGCATCCTTCGAATTTTTAAATTCTATTTTCTGTCCTTCCAGTGATATTTCTCCTGTATCTTTCTTATATATTCCGAAAAGACATTTCATCAGTGTAGATTTTCCTGCACCATTTTCTCCCATAAGTGCATGAACACTGTTGGGACGGATTTTCAATGTAACATTATCGAGTGCTTTTACCCCAGGAAATTCTTTACTGATTCCTTCCATTTCCAATACATATTCATGTCTATTTTGAGAATTTTCCATCTGTTCACCTCTTCCGAAATAAAGATACCGTAAATAAAATTCGATAAAGTCTTTTATTTACGGTATACAATTCAACTATTAATTATTCAATTATTTTTTAAATTGTGCCAAATTTTCTTTATCTACACCTACATAAGGAACTCTAACTGCTTTTTCTTCTAATTTCCATGATGTACCTTCAACAGGATCTTTTCCATTAGCTAAGTTTCTTGAAAGTTCCAGAACTGCTTTTGCCTGGTTTGTTCCATCGTTCAATACTGTTCCTGCTAATTCTCCTGATTCGATTAATGTTAAAGCTTCCTGCAATGCGTCTACTCCAAATACAGGTAATTTTTTCTGGTGAGCTTTTAAAGCTTCTAAAGCACCTAATGCCATACCGTCATTGTTTGAAATTACAACTTCTATTTTAGAACCTGTAGGTCCAGCAAGCCATGCATCCATTTTATCTTTTGCCTGAGCCGCATCCCACATTCCTGTATCTTCCTGTAATTTTTCTGTTTTGATTCCTTTGTCATTCAATTCTTTTATTGAATAAGCTGTTCTTGCTTCTGCATCAGGGTGTCCAGGTTCTCCTTTAAGCATAACGTATTGGATAACACCATCTTTGTTTAAGTCTAATTCTGGATGTGCTTTCCATACTTTTTCAATTAATTGTCCTTGAATTATTCCTGATTCTTCAGGTTTTGTTCCAACATAGTAAGCTTTGTCATAAGTTTTTAATGCTTCTGTTCCTGGATCTTTGTTAAAGAATACTACTGGTACATTTGCAGCTTTTGCTTTGTCAATAATTGTTTGTCCTGCTGCCGGGTCAACTAAGTTGATTGCTAATACGTTTACACCTTTTGAAAGAAGTGCATCTACCTGTTCATTCTGTGTTGCCTGACTGTTTTGAGAATCGTTCATGATTAATTCTATATTTGCATCTTCCTTAGCAAATGCCTCAAGATCTTTTCTCAATGTTGCCATGAAGTTATCATCATATTTGTAGATAGTAACTCCAATTTTAATTTTTTTACCTTCTGCAGGTTTGTCTCCTCCTGCCGCCGCTCCATCAGCTTTCTTTTCTCCACCGCATGATAGCAACATTACCATTGCTAACATTAACCATAAAATCTTTTTCATTTCTTCACCTCTATATAATTTTTTTTATTACCTAACTAGGTTACCTAAAGTATCATAAACTACCTGAAACATCATTAACTGCTTCATTAACTACTTTACCTTAATTAATTTTTCCCCCTCAAATAAATTACTTGTTATAAGCGAAACAGCACCGTAAACTCCTATCATATTTTCAAGCTTTGTTGTACTTACCTTTATCTTTTTGTTGAATTCTTCAAGAAGCATGGTATCTATTCCCTTTTTAAAATTTTTTACGAAGAGATCTCCTGTTGCTGTAATATCTCCAGCTACTATAATGTTATTGACATCAAGCATATTAAGTACATTCCCCATTACTTTTCCCGTATTGTATATAGCATCTTTAATAATGGAATAGTAAGGTTCCTCTTTTTCCTTGGCTTTACTGTAAACAGTTGATATATCCAGATTTTTACCCATTTCCTTTTTCTCATCCTCTTCCAGTTTCCACATTACTTTATTTACAAGCACCTGTTCTGAGCATTCAGTTTCAAGGCAACCGTATTTTCCGCAACGGCACTGTATATTCGAATGTTCATTTACTATGAAATGGCCTATTTCTCCAGCTCCATAATTACTTCCTTCAAAGATTTTTCCATTCAGGAAAATTGCAGCTCCTATTCCATTTTTAATATACAGGAATATGAAGTTTTTCATATCTTTGGCATGGCCATAATTATGTTCGGCAATCAGCATCGATCTCACATCATTTTCAACTATTACAGGAAGATTGTACTTCTTTTCAAGTTCCTTTCTCAATTCCAGCTTTTTCCACTTAAAATGAGGAGAAACTATTACTGTACCTTTTTTCCTGTCAACAACTCCATGAGTTGCAAGACCTATTCCGATTACAGACTCTTTATCATATTTGCTGAGGGCTTTTGTCAGCTCCTCATCCAGTAGCTCAAGAACCTTTTCTTGTCCCTTAAATGCAAATTTCCTTTCAGTTATTCCTATTATTTCTCCGTTTAGATTACTTTCAACAATGTTTATGAACCCCGCTCCCAAATTAACACCTATTATCTTTTTATAGTTGCTGTTAATTGCCAGGGTTACTCTAGGCCGGCCACCTGTTGAAAAAAGTGTATTTTTTTCAATTATGAGATTATAGGAGAGTAACTTTTTTATTATTTTGGAAATTGCTGCAGGTGTCAGTTCCAAATATTTTGCCAAATCTGTTCTGGATATTTTGGAATTTTTCATTATTTTTTCCATTACTTTATAATCTGTCGTATTTAGTTTCTGCATTTTCACATTCCTCTTTTTAGGTTCTCTTCTTTCTGTTACCAATAATATACCCAACTTTTTTAACTTTTCAAAAAAAAGTTTTCGTTTTTTTAGCAACTTTTTTAACTTGTTTAATTATATCATTTTTACCTTTTTATTTACAACTTTTTAACGATTAATCTTTTTTAACTTATTTAAAAAATATTTTTTTGATGTTTTTTCTCCATTTTCAAAAAAAATAAGGAAAATATTTTTTATCCCTTTTAAAGATAGAAATATTTTCCTTATCGTTTATTTTTTATAATTACAGCAGCATGTCATCTATTGGTATAAGTACCGCCCCCATAGATATCATATGTCCTACATCTATTTTTATTTTTTTTATGACCCTCATAATCTCTTCTGCCTGATTATCTTCAAGATAGGCTATCAAAATACTGTCTGTCCCTGGCCAGAGATGACTGTTAAAATGTTTCAGATGTTTCCCCCAGTCACTGAAGACCTCCGGAATCAATACATATTTTTCTAACCCATATTCATTTAACTCTTCTTTTACCTTCTCCAGAAAAAATGAGTCAAAGTATACTTCAAGCCTCTTCATACCTACCATCCTCCTAAAAATTATTTCACTATATTATACCTCATTTTATACCGTTTGAGATTTTTCTTTTCCTCTCTTTTTTTCAGCTCTTTTTTCCTTAGCTTCTTCAACTATCAGATAAAGCACCGGAATAAATATAAGTGTCAGCAATGTAGAGAATGACAGTCCAAACATTACGGCAATGGCCATTCCCTGATAATATCCTGCACTTCCTCCGCCAATTGCAAGTGCCATCGGTATCCAACCAAGTACAGTTGTAAGTGTTGTCATAAGTATAGGACGCAGTCTTGAACCACCTGCTTCTATAAGTGCTTCCCTCAGTGGAACCCCTTTCTGACGCATACTTGCAACGAAGTCAAGAAGTACAATGGCATTGTTAACAACCATTCCCATAAGCATTATTATACCTATCATGACAAACATGCTCAGCTGTACACGTGTTATAACCATTCCAATTACAACTCCTATTATGGAAAGCGGTAACGATGTCATTATTACCAGAGGTAATATGAACGATTCAAGCTGTACTGCCAGAACTACATATATAAGTATAATTGAAAGTCCCAACGCCCGTGACAGTTCTCCACCCATATCCTGCTGATTTTTTGCAGAACCTGCAGCGGCAAGCTTGTATCCTTCTCCAGGATTTGTCTTTTCAAATGATGCCTTTATAAATTTTGCCGCATCGTTAAATCCTTTTGAACTGTCAAGGTTCAGACCTACCGTAACAGTTCTTGAACCATTATATTTTGTTATTGATGAAGCACCTTCCACATTTGAAAGTGTAGCTATATCTCCTATTCTTACATAAGCTCCACTGGAACTTTTCACTTCCAGATTCAGTATTTTTTCGAGCGAGTTTCTATACTGTTCCTCAAACTGTAAAGTTACATCAAGTCTTTCAGTCCCTTCTGAAACTTCTATAGGTGCTACACCCAGTACCGTCATATTAAGCATTGTTGTCAGGTTTGTTACATTTATCCCATAACTTTCAGCTTTTACCCTGTTCACTTCAAGCTTTGCCTGAGGATATCCACCTTCAGTTGAAGATTTTACATCCTTCATCCAGCTTTCTTTTTTTATATCGCTAATAATCGAATTTGCAATTCTGTTAAGCTCTTCCGCATTGTCACCTTCTATCTGGAAGGAATAGTCTTTACTTGTGCTTGAACTTGTCGCTTCACTGGCTGCCACTGTAAGATTTACATCAGGCATATCCTTCAGTTGCTGTCTCACTCTTTCTATAGCCTTAAATGTATCCTTGTTGACATCCACATTGACTATTGCGGCATCTGTCCTTGAAATCGAATAGAATTCCTTTGTATTTTTATCATTTTTTACAACTTCCTCAATCTGTTTAGTTATTTCATATGATTTCTCCAGATCAAGTCCTGTTGCAAGTGATGCAACTACTGAATATTTTTTATTATCAATTGTAGGGAAGAATGTAGTCTTCATCAATGGACCAAAAATCACCATAGTTCCTATAAATCCTATAATTGTTCCAATAACAACCTTCCATTTATTATTAAGGGCAGTTGCTATTACTCCTTTATATTTTTCCTTAAATGCATTGAAGTATTTAGCCTTATCCTTATTGTCAACTATTTTCTGCAGATTCAGGAATCTACTTGAAACCATAGGGATAAACAGCATTGCCACAATTATCGAAGCTCCAAGTGCAAACATTATCGATAATGCTATCCCTTTAAAAACTTCCTTTGTAAATCCTTCATATATAACTATTGGAAGGAAAACACAGACTGATGTCATTGTAGAAGCTATCATCGGCAGTATTACTTCATTTGTTCCACGTACCGCCGCTACATTTGGCGGTTCCCTATATTCCTGCATATGATCAAATATATTATCCAGCGTAACGACCGAGTTATCCACCAGAGATCCTACCGCAAGTGCAAGTCCCATAAGTGAAACCATATTCAGTGATATTCCCTGAGTATTTAAAAGAAATAATGTGAACATTGCTGAAATAGGTATTGAAAGCGATATAAATATCGATGCCCTTATATCCTTCAGGAATACCAGCAGGACTATTGCCGCAATTACCAATGCCTGTAATCCACTGCTTGTAACATTCGATATTGCATCTTTTACCATTTCACTGTTATCTGTAATAATGTCATAACTTGCCCCTTGAGGAAATAACGGTTTCATTTCTTCAAGCTGTTTTTTTGCAGTATTTGCAATTTCAACTATATTTCCATCTTTTGTTTTTTCTATTATTACCCCAATTGCCTCTTTACCATTTACCCTTGTGTAAGTTTCCCTGTCTTTAGTTCCATAACTTACTTTGGCTATATCTCCAAGTCTCAGAGTCTGACCATTGTTATTTGAAAGGATTATATTTTCCACCTGTTCAAGGGACTTTATTTCCCCAGAAACCATCAGTATGAACTTTTTCCCTCCGTCAGTTACAGTTCCCGCAGGCGTTATTGTATTTGCCGCCTGTATTTTAGAGTATATTTCCGGTGCTGAAAGATTGAAGGCCTTTAATTTATATGGATCAAGCTCAACCTTTAGTTCCCTTTCAGTTCCTCCAGTTATTGATATATCCCCTATTCCCCTGTTTCTCTGTAATCTTGGTTTCATTGTCTCATTTACAAACGAAGTAAGAGTAGCTTCATCAGCTCCCTTTAAAGTTATAAATAACGCCATTGAATTACTTACTCCTGCAGCACTTCCCGCTCCTGATACTACCGGTGAATCCGCATCTTTTGGCAAATTATTTTTTATCTTATCTATTTCTGACTGTACCTGTACTTTCTTTATGTCACTGTCTGCTCCAAAGTTAAACTGTACTACTACTACTGATGTTCCATATGCGGAAGTTGTAGTTATATTTTTTATTCCGTCTACATTCAATGCAGCTTCTTCCACCTTTTTAGTAATCTGTGTATCCACATCTTCAGATACTGCTCCGGTCCACTTTGTCTGAATAACAACAAATGGAAAGTTAAAATCCGGCATTAATTCCTGTTTCATGTTCTTAATCGCAGTATAACCGGAAAAAACCATGAATAATATTATCATCGTTGTAGCAACGACTCTCTTGGTTGCGAACTCCGCTATTGTCATTTTCTTTCTCCTTTCTTCCGGTTTTCCTAATTAACTTTTTTTACCTTTTCTCCATTCTGCACAACATTCTGCCCTTCAACAACAAGTTCTGAACCAACTGTAAGGCCATCTCCTGTTACAGCCGCATATGTTTCATTCTGGTTAACTATTTTTATTGGTATTGCTATAGCTTTTCCCTCTTTTATTATATATACAACCTGTTCCACTCCTCTTACAACTATTGATGTTTTAGGAATTACAACTCCTTCTTCAGCTCCTGTATCAATACTTGCTGTTCCGTACATTCCACTTTTAAGTTCCCTGTCAGGATTCTGCATTTTTATTTTTACTAAAAACTGTCTTGTTGCATTTTGTGCCGCTCCTGATATTTCATACACTTCTCCGTCAACTTCCTTACCAAGTTCGTCTATCTTGACTTTAGCAGTTGTACCTACCTGTATTTTTCCTACTATCTGTGGAGAAACTCCAACCTGCAGTATCATTTCAGATTCATTTACAAGGGTGAACAGTGCCTGTCCCGCAGAAACCTGCTGATGTCTTTCTATATTAAGGTTTGCTAAAACTCCATTTACATCGGTTCTTATTACCGACTTGCTGTTTGCATCGTTTGCAGTCTGTAAATTTGCCCTTGCACTGTCATAGTTTGTCTTTGCATTCAGATACTCAGTTTCTGTTACAAGTCTTTTGTTATAAAGGACTCTATATTTTTCGTAATTTATTCTTGCATTTTCATAATTTGAAGAAGCTGAAATCACATTTGATCTTGCAGCCTGATTGTCAATGGCTATTATAACCTGTCCCGCATGAACATAATCTCCATTTTTACCGTTTACCACAGTTACTTCCCCACTTGATGTGGCCACATAAGGGATTTCTTCCTTCCCCTTTATAGTTCCACTGACTGTATATCCCAATGAAATTGTATTTTGACCTATTGACTGCACCTTTACAGGTCTAAGATTTTCTTCTGCAACTTTTTCCTTCTTTTTCCCGCAGGAAACAACAAAAGCCGCAGTCATCATAATTATAGCCATTGTCTTTAACGTATTCTTATATATTCTTTTAGCAGATAAATTGTTATTTATCATTTTATATTACTCCTTTACATAATTTTATTTTTTTAACTCCTAATCCAGGAATGCACCATATCTTGAAATAAGATAGTAGTATTTCAATCTCGTACTTTCATACTCTGTTCTGCTCTGTCTCAAATTTGTTTCAGCATCAAGTAGATTTTTCATAGTTATTAAATTATAATTGTATCTTTCCTGTTCAAGTTCATATACTTCTTCTGCTTTTTCCACAGCTATTCTCTTTGCTTCCAGACTTTTTTCCAGTGCCTGCAGCTGATAGTATACTTTTTTCATATTTACCTTCAGGCTGTCCAGTGCCTGTTCAGCTTCTATTTCCTTTATCTCATATTCTTTCTGTGCCTTCTGCACTTCATATTTCTTTGCTCCCCAGTCAAATATATCCCATGACATGTTCAGACCCACTGTTCCATTATAGCTTTTTTCCTTTGCAAGATCAGATATTTTTGTCCTGTTTGAAGTTCCGTATGTTACAACTCCTGCAACCGTAGGCTTTAAATCTGCCCTTTTCAGATTTATTGTTTTTCCTGAAATTTCCTTCTGTTTAAGAGCCATCTGATATTCTGTATTCTGGCTTGTCAATTTTGCCAGATCATCCTTTAAAACAACCTTCTTAGTGAAATTTTCTTCCACACTGAATGGTACAATTTCTATATTTGGGCTGTCTGAATATCCTATAAGTATCCCAAGGGCTTCCTTTGCAATTTCTATATTTGATTTCTGTTCTATTATCGATGCCTCTATTGCTTTCAGACTTCTTTCAGCTTCTATAAATTCAGGCTTTGTAACCATTCTTAAACTGTATTTTTCCTTCTGAATTTCATAGTTTTTAGATAAAGCTTCCCTTGATTTTTCCAGAACCCTCAAAGCACTCTGGGCATCATACACATCTATATATGCCTGTACTGTACTCAATATCGTATCCTTCTTTATTTTATCAAGATTAAGTTCATTTAATGATAATGCTTCCTTTCCAATTTCTATCCCCGTTTTAACTGCTCCTCCAGTATAAATTGGCTGTGTCAATGTTACATTGTGACCATATGTCTGGTCATAACTTCCTGCCATAGATTTTATTTCCTTAAAGTACTTATTTGCAGAAGCATTATAAGTTACCTTAAAGTAGGCACTTTTCCAAGCTTTGTTTACATCCAGTCTACTTTTTTCAATTTCAAGCATACCTTTTTTTATGTCCCTGTTATTTTTGATAGCCATCTCAGTTGCATTCTGAATTGTTATTTTTTCCCCAAAAAGAGGCATCGCAAATAATGTAAGCAAAACAAATAATTTCTTTTCAATTCTTTTCATATTCAGCTTTGTATGACTTATAAAATTTACAAATCAAACTTCTCCTTTCTTTTTATTTTAATGCGTTATTTATGAACTCTGTTATCTGATTGATCTTTTCTTCCATTGTCATTTCATATTTCTTTTTCAGTTCCAGTTCCTCTGTAAAACATGTATCCAGGAAAAGTCCTTCCATTGATATAAATATAAATTCTGCAATGAATCTAAGGTTATAACCTTTATTTTTACTTCCTTCCATTCTTTCCACAACATTTTTTTGAAGAAATTC
>ERZ773272.1124-NODE-1124-length-10289-cov-3.963260_pt1 | contig 10289 bp, 5 predicted proteins | sample MGYA00511891_ERZ773272 | MGnify/ENA primary metagenome ERZ773272 (study PRJEB29015, sample SAMEA2738150) | human oral metagenome | biome: human oral; feature: human-associated habitat; material: saliva | place: China | collected 2198 ...
CCAATTGCAGCTTTGTTGTCGTTTTTTTGTGCAGAATCTACATTTTTATTTATTGCTCTATATTTTCTTTCTTATATTTTTTTCTTTTGTGCAGTTAAGAAAGCTTTTGAATTTGATAAAAATTGATGTTATATTTTTGTCCTGTAGTTAAGTTTGGTTATAATTCACGACTGATAATCGTGTGTCGCTGGTTCAAGTCCAGCCGGGACAATATATTGACTGTTGGTCTAACGGAGATGACATTCGGCTACGAACCGGGGGATACGGGTTCAATTCCTGTACAGTCAATATTTTTGGCGGTGTAATGCAAACTGGCAGAGCAGCTAGACTGTGAATTTAGTGATATTCGGTTCAAGTCCGAAACATCGCCTTACTTGTATATATTTGGTCGTTTAGCTCAGATGGTAGAGCAGTAGGTTGAAGCCCTGCGTGTCGCCGGTTCGATCCCGGCAGCGACCATCCTTAAAACACATCTACCTGATGTGTTTTTTTAATTTTACTAAAATTGGGTTACAATAGAATGTAAAGAAAAACAAGGAGGTTTGATACTTTGTCTGAACAAACAACAGATCCTAAATCTGAAAATAAAATTTATCAAAGGGATGCTGAAAGAACAGAATCAAATTCGTCAAGTGATAATAAAAATCATTCGACGAAGCACCTGTCCAGGCTAAAAAAACGGTCTAAAGCATCCGTTCCAGATGTTAAAGAACTAACTGCTAACGGCACAGAAAAGGTAAAAAAAGGTTTTACCGCTTTTCAAAAGGTGATAGCGTTGATCGGTTCTTGCTTGTCCGTTATTGTTGCAATTTTTACAATTAATAATAACTTGAATAATAACAAGAAAGTAGATCCAACGCCAAAGACATCATCGTCTGTGGTTCGAGTCGTAGAGAGGTCTTCGGTTCCTGTCTCTGGTGGTCACCAGTCATCTACACAGACTTCATCTTCTACGCAATCGTCCAGTTCAACAACCACACATCAAAGTTCAAACACATCTCAAAGTTCAGCTCAGTCAACAACTCCAAGAGAGAGGGAAGTAGTACGAGAAGTTATTCGGGAAGTTCCATCATCTTCAACCGTTGCCGGTTCGGGTTCCCAAAATAATAGTTCAGTTACATCTGGAAAGGAGGATAATACTTCATCTGAAACAAATCCAGCTTCAGAAACAACATCATCCTCTAATAATTCCAGTACTGAACAATAATTACTAAACTTATTTCAGTAGAGGACTTAAATTTTGAATTTTGAGAATAAATTAACAAATGTGTACGAGGGCGTGAACGGTGAGGTTCTCGACTCTCGAGAATTAGGTGAAATCTTAGATAAGATTGGTCAGGAAATTCAGGATGAATTTTTTCCTAAATTAAAAACAAAATTGGCTAAAAAGAACTTCCGGACAGAAGAAGGTCTTGAACGAGCCATTGTCGAAGGAATCAACGATGCGTTCGATGAACTTTCCACGGAAACAGATATTTCTATTATTAGAAAAAAGGGGAAAGATAAAATTTATCGATCAGCATTTTATTATATTAATGAACCACTTATTTATAGTGTTGTCAGAAAATTTGATAATTTATCGTTGGGTGAGGAGGATCGTGTTAGTGCGGCTCAGAAGGGTTTTGTTACAGCAATGAACCTGTTTGATCCGGACAGAGGCTTTCAGTTCTCAACCTTTGCTTATCGGTTGATGTTTAATGAAATTATTGCCTTAGATAAGGAAAGAAAGAAGCAGTCGACAATAAAATATAATCCAAGAGATGTCTTAGCCCCGTCTGACTTAAAAGTTATTAGGTTAGAGAAGGCAGTTGGGCATCGTATCGTTAGGATTAATAAAGAAGTTCAAACTTTGTATAATGTGACAATTGTAAGGGACGGCGAAGAGTCAGAGTACACTTACAATTATTTGTATAGATTGAATCCGAAAGTTAAGGTTGGTGCAGCTCTCAATCAGGGCGAGTTAATCGGAACACTTGATGGAGCAGAAGTTGACCTGGAATCCGTTGAAGGGCACATCCACGGTGAACGTAGTGGAGAGACAATATTCCTTAACCCAATGGACAGCAAGAGCGAGGGGTACAGAAGACCAGATCGAGAATCTGGTCGTGAAACAATTGTTAAGGTGTTAAAAGAGTGCATCGCTTCCCTGTCAGCTCCTGAAATAATGATCGTGGAAAAAAGACTTCTACCATTACGTCAGGATCGAACAACTTTAAAGGATTTATCATCTGAACTTGGAATTTCTCAGCAAGATGTTAAAAAATTACAAGAGCGTGTTCTGTTAAAGTTAAGAGAAAAACTTGAAGAAAAAGGGATAGAAGCAAAAGATGTTGAAATCTTTGAATAATAACAATTGTAATTTGTTTTGACTTTTAATAAAAAACACTCTATAATAGAGTTAAAGAAAATAAATAATGGAGGTGCTTTTTATTGGCACAAAAGAAATTTATTGGTAAAGCAAGTTCTGTACTAGCAATGGCTGTTACTTTGGCTCCACTTGCTGGAGGTATTTTAGCTAATCCAGCTATTGCTCACGCAGAGGACGCTCCAAAGCCGGCAGTTGTTGCCAAGGACGTTGCCGAGGTATCCGCAAAGGCAACTATCGATGATAGTGTAGCCAAAGGAAACTCTGGAAATGTTTTTGCTCAAAGCTACAACTTAAACATTACAGTTCCTGATAATGTAAAATCTGGTTCTACTGTAGCAATTAAAGTTGAAAATCTCCCACTTTTGTTCGGTTCAGGAAATATTAATTCTGCTGATGTAAAAGTTGATAACACAGTCATCGGTAAGATCACTCTTACTAAATCTGTAAATCAACGTAACCAGCAAATTGATACTAAAACTTCTTTAGAACAAAAGAAAGGTGAAAATATCACTGCTGGTGGTGGATCTTACGAGTACGAACTAGTGTTCAACGATAAAGCCGAAGGATTCAAGAAGAAAGATATTAGCTTTAAATCAGAATCTGCCGGGAATGTGTTCACAGCTGTCTCTAAAGATACAACTGTAAAGGCTAAAATTTCTGTTAACAACAAAGAAGTTGTCAGCAAAGATGTAACTATCAAACCTAGTCCTGTTCAAGATTCTAAGGTTAAGAATTCAACAGTTGACCTTTCAACAAATACTCAACTTACCAACGGATCTGACGGAAATATCAAGTACTTCTTAGGTCTTGGGGTTCGTCCAATGGACACAGATTACGGCGTAGGTTCTAAGATTACAGTGAACTTACCTCGTGACTCAATGATGAAATTTAATCAAGAGTCTGGCGATTCAAAAGAAATCTCAGTTATCCCTGCTTTCACTTCTGATAGTTTTGCAAACTCTTCAAATGTTTACTTAGCTGATGTGAGTCCAGTTAAAGTTAAAGTTTCGGAAGTTAAGGATGACAAGTTGGTTCTTGAAATCACTGAAGGAACAATGAAACGAGTTAACTATTACGTAATTAACTCCGAAAACACTCCAGTTTCCTTCCGCTTGACCGACAAAGCTGCCGGAAAACTTGCCGCAGATGGTAAGAGTTTTGGTCCTGAAACTATCACATCATCTTTAACAACTAAAGATGGTAAGTCTAACGCAACAGACGTTAACACTTCATCTATCCGTGTTAACGGTGCGTCAATGACAGCTAAAGGTGTTCAAGAGCTCATCAACAAACCTAGCGTAAAACCAGGTGAAAAGAAAGAGTACATTACTCGCTGGATCTATCGTGATGGTGATAAAGAAACTGAACTTAAGAAGAGCTTTACAGGAGATAGAATTCAAGATCCTGACAAGTTCAACGATTACGTTCTTGATAAAACTGAGCAAGACGGAAACAAAACTACTTACGTTTATAAGAAGACAAAAACACTTACAAGCCGTTGGGTAGAAGAAGGTAAGGAAAATAACGATCCTAAAGATGACCTTAAAACAATGGTTAGTGGTGAAAAGACCGAACCTGCTGGAACTATTTCAGGCTTTGAGTTTGTTCGAACTGATACAGATAAAGATGGTAACGTGAAACACATCTTCAGAAAAACTTCAAAAGAAGATTCTAAGAAAGTTAAAACCGAGTACCTCGAAGAAGTAACGGACAAGGACAAAGATGGTAAAGATAAAGTTTCTTACAAGGAACTTAAACCAGCAATTATCGGTGACAAAACAGAGCCAGCAGATAAGTACAAGTTCGATGGTTTAACTTTTGTTCGCACTGACAAGGACAACGAAGGTAATGTGAAACACATCTTCAAGCGTGATGCAGCAAAAACACCTGATGGTAAGAAAGCCGTTCAAACAGGTGCTAATGCTGGAAAAGTTATCCTTCCGATTGCGATTGGTGGTCTAGGTATCGCTGCCGTAGTTGGAGCTGTAGTTCTTAAGAACAAGAAAGCAAACAAAGATAACGACAGTAAATAACATTAAAAATAAAAAAGACTGAACTGTAATTATTTCAGTCTTTTTATTTATTCATTTAATTCAACCTATCTAAAAAGATTTATTTGTGATATTTTGTTATAATGTTATTGTAGTAAAAAAATATTACTTTTGATAAAACAGTAAAATAAGGATAGATATTTTTATAGGAGGCAAATCTATTGTCACAACAACCAACAGGATTAGGATATTTTATTGCTGAAAAAAGTTCAGCAATGAGAGACTTCCAATCGGTATATAACAAAATTAAGAATCAACTTCCCTACAAATTAGATTTTGGTAAATTTCACGGGCACGTAGTTGAATTCCCAAAACCTCAAGAGATGAATCCGGATTGGGCTGGGTTTAATTTGGATAAGTTGCCAATGATTCCGACAGAATGGAATTATAAACCAATCCCGAACATCAATCTAAAAACAATGAAGGTTGATGCTCCGGTAGATAAGCTCTATCTTGAGGTAAAAGCTGCCCTGGAATCAGGAAAATACGATTTTGTGGTTTGTGCTACCGACCCGGAGCGTGAAGGTAATTTAATCTTTGATGCTTTTATTTCCACACTAAGTCCTAATATTCAAGCAATGAAGAAGTTTCGTTTCTGGAATAACGGGATGAGTGATTCTGAAATTGAAAAAGCTTTCAAGAACTTGTTATCTTACTCAGATAAAATCGGAAAGAACACCGGAACCGTTCAAGAATTATCAGATGCTGCTCTGTTGCGAGCTAAAACTGATTGGCTTATTGGAATGAATGGTAGCCAGGCTGTTTCAATAAAAGCAGGATTTCCAGTTAATATTGGTCGAGTGCTAGACCCGGTTGAGAACTTAATCGTTCAGCGTGAGTTGCAAATCAGAAACTTCAAACCTGAACAGTTCTTTACGGTAAAGCAAACTTTTTCTCAAAACGGAAAGGAATTTTCTGCTACTTTAGTAGGGGAAGACAATCAACCCTTACGTTTTAAAACAGAGTTAGAAGCCCAAAATGTCGTAGAATTGATTTCTCAAATCGGGACATCGAGTGTTACATCAGTAGTTGCAAAGGAAGAACGTGAGAAGCCTTATCAGTTTTACTCTACTGGTTCGATTCAAGGTGCTGCATCTGATTTGTACGGTTATTCACAAGATAAGACTGATGCTATTTTGCAAAGTCTATACCTAACAAAGAAAATCTCTACTTATCCAAGAACAGATACTATGTTTATTACTGATGAAATGGCGACCAAAGATTTACCAGCTGTTGTTGATACAGCCTTACAAGTTCCACAACTTTCAAACATTACTCGTCCATCTGACGATGTAATTAAGAGCTTATCTAAGAACAAAAGATACGTAGACGATTCTAAGGTTGGTGGGCACGGTGCCCTTCAACCACTTGGAGGCGTTCGTGTTAACTTTGGAGCTTTAACTGAAGAAGAGAAGAATGTATTTTACTTAATCTCTAGAAGCCAATTACTTCCATTTTTAGGTGATGTTGTCACCAACAAAACATCTGTTATTATTTCAGTTGGTGATTATCAATTTAGAGCTAACGGTTCCGTTCTTGTCGATCCAGGATTCTCCGAATATGTTCCTGAGAAGAAATTTAAGGGAACACCACTTCCTGAAATTGTAGAAGGTGCTGCTGATGTTCTTTCTGGAGAAGTTAAAGAAGGTTGGACTACACCACCAAAAAGATACAAGGTTTCTGAGTTTACATCAATATTAGAAAATATTCATCGATTAGTAACAGATGATGAACAAAAGCTGGCAATGAAACAGGCCGAAGGTCTCGGTCGTCCGTCTACTCGTTCTGAAATTATCAAGAAACTGATCGATCATTCTCGCATCGGTCTTGGTAAAGATAAACGATATTTTGCTACCGATTTTGGTATTGAAGTGAACAGTAAATTAGCCGGAAATGATATTTTATCTCCAGAGCTTACTGCACGACTGGAAACTATGTTACAGAACGTTGAAAAAGGAACTTTATCAGTTTCAGATTATTATTCTTACGTTTTGGAGTTCACGAACAATTTCTTGGGTAACCTAAAGAAAAAAGAGTTTTCTTTTGATAACATTCCAGATTATGCTAAGAAAAATCAACCTATTTGTATCCTATCGAAAACTGGAACAGAAGTTCGAAAAGGAAAAGACTCTTATTTCGATTCAAGTTTCGTTGAGTGGATGAGCGAGAGAGAGGAAGCTGAAAAGGATGGATCACCAATTCCAGAATTTAGAGGATTCTTTTTACGAAAAAGTTGGGATAATGACTCCTTCAAGATGACGGGAACTTTTTCTGACAAGGACGTTGTCGCCCTTGCTCAAGGAAAAACAATTGAAAAGGAATTCTTTTGGAAGAAGTTTGATCAAAAAAGCAAGAAGGAGATTTTCTTGAACGACAAACTTCAGGTTGCTTTTGTACCTTCAAAAAATAAACAAAGTGTAGAGGAATTTTTGGTTAACGGGGAAACAGTTTTTCTTGTATCCGGTCAGAAGGGTGATCAAAAATATAGCTTTTACCAGATTGGTGGACGTCAGAATGGTTGGAGAATTTGGTCACAAATTTTTGGTAAGGAAATTACAAAAGAAGATTTGTCTGCACTTTTGAACAAAGAAGAGGTCTGGAAGGAAGGGTTAATTTTTAATAATGGAAAACCCGGAGATGCCTTTGTTTACGTTGACTTTAACGAGAAAAAATTAAAACTGAGATTCCCTGAACGTGAGGGAAGTTCTGGTGAACGAGTGTTTGACTCTGACGGACAGGTCGTAGATAAATTTATCAGTAAGACAGGAACACCGTTCTTCAAAATTAATAATAATGTTTTTGTGAACGGAGAAATGTTTGGTCGCAAGATGACCGAAGATGACGTGATAACTCTTGCAGTTAACAAGGAATTATTTGCGGATGATTTTGTCTCCAAGAAAACCGGAGGTAATTATTCTGGATTTTTGAGAGTTGTTGGAGATCAAGTTAAACTTTTCTTTGAATAATCAAAACAAGGGTGCTTTTTGTGCTCTTGTTTTTTTATAATTTTAAAAAACAAAGGGCTGAATTTATTTCAGTAGAAAGAAGGAAATTTATAATGGTTAAACAGTTAAACGAAACTAAAGATAGATTGTTGCAGTTGATGGAGAAAGCTCTGAAGAAAGATCTTGTTATTCTGACAGAAGAGATGTTGGAAGGTCACGTGGATGGAACTCCAAGAAATTTTTATAGAACTTATTATTCGTTTTTAGAGAATAAGTTCTATTTTGGTCAAGGTGATTTGTTGTATCTTTTTATAAAAGATCTTCAAAAAGAATTATTCTTAAGCAGAGATAATTTCGAGTTGCTATTTTTAGATATCGGTTTAGTTGTTAACGGTCACCCATTTCGAAGGGAGGGTAAAGCAATTAAGCCGGAATCTTTGATAGATGATGAGGTTGCTATTTCTGAAATAAAAGCAGCAATTAAAGCTAAAATATTTGGCTTGAAACTAAGCGAAGTTGATTTATCTCACCTCAAGGAAATTGGTCTTTTGTTGGAATCACAATATCTTTCAACTTTAAAAAACTCAGTAGATGGAAGTTTGTGTGAACTTGATATCAAAGACAGATTTAAGTATTTTGGATCACCAATTAAAATTTTGAGTTTGATCACAACTATCCAACAAAGCAATAACTTTAGCTTTTTTCTTAAGGAAAAGGATCCAGACTCAATTGACCTTGCAGGTAAAATCCTAGTAGAACTTATCCAAGAGGGGGGAGAACTGACACCTCTTATCGCAAAGAACAATCAATATTCACTATTTGAACATAAGAAAGAATCTCTGTTAGACACTGAATTCTCAGAATATCTATCAAAGATTCCAGAAAATTATCTCAGAAAATTTCTTTACGATATTCCGATGCAATATTTTTCACCAAAGCGTATTGTTATTATTTTAAATTTATTGGGCGAAGATTATTTTTCAGACTCTTCTTGGGAAACTTATTCGGAATATATTCTCAGAAAACGTGATCTATCGTCCTTAATCAACTCCTTTGATTTAAGATGGGATGATGATTTCTTGGATTCTTTTGAATTTTTCAAATTAGTTTTGAGCAAAGCAAGTGACAAAACTTTTTCAGTAAAAGATACGGAATTGTTCTTTAAATATCATCTTGGAACTTTACCTTTATTCTTTGATGATGTGGTTGCAGCAGAATCTGAGGGACTGTTGACCTTGGACATTGTAGAAACACCAGTTAATCCTGATGATCTTAACACATTAAAGGGTCAAGTAACTTTTCTTTGCAACAAGGCAGATAATTTCCAGTTACTTTGCGAGCATCTGGAGGTAATTAACATTTTCCAGGACTATTACTCTAACGATTCTTTTTTGAAAGAATTATCCGAACTTTATTCTGCTTATATTGATGCAAAACTTAAGTTTGATAAAATTTTTTAGAACTGTTATATTTTATTTTGCTGTCAGCACCTAGTTGTTGATAGCTTTTCTGTTATAATTTCAGAAAATAAAAAAGAACTGTTATTATAACAGTAGAAAGAAGGATTTATTTAATGGTAAAAACTGTGAAAAAAAATGAAAGCAACGGAATCGACACGATAATTTGTGATGCTTTGTCAGCTGATTGGTTTTTTCTTTCCAGAAAAGAGATGGGGGCAGATAGTGACAGAACTGTTAGTGGATGGTACAAGATCTACTATTCAATACTTGAAAACAAAGTATACGTGGCTAATTTGAGAACATTTAATGTTTTTTTCGAGCGATTGTTAGGTCAATACAAGAATCATTTGCACGGAAAACGTAGTTACGTGCAAGATCTTTTGTTCGTAGACCTTAAGGTGCAATTTAATTTTTGGCAAACTTATATCCAAAACGAATCCGAGGTAGAAGATATTCTTAAAAAAGATAATGTTAAAGAAGAATTGTCTGCAATTGTAAAAGCAAACCTTCTTGGTCTAGACTACAAAAGCCTATCTCTTCCGGCTTTAGAACGGGAACGAATGGAAATCGACAATTCATTTGCTTGGGACAGTCAGAAGCTTGAACGGATGTTACAACGTTCTTACTATGAATTTGGGGATCCGATTAACGCTCTTTCCATCTTACTAAGTTTTAAGGGTAAAAGAACGATTGAATTTTATTCAAAAAGAAAAAGTTTTATTGCAATAACTTATTTGATGAATAACATCTTAAAACCAAACATCTGTGCTAGAATGGAACTGGGGACTTTAAAAAGTTTTGATAAAGAAACATCTGTCAAAACTAGAAACTTTATTTATTTTGATTCTAATTTTGAGGAAGATCTGAAAAAAATCCCTCAAAATTATTTGAAAGATCTGTTAGATTCGGTTCCTCTAAGTAAGTTATCACCTAAAAAAATTGCAGTAATTGTTAAGCTATTTGGTGAGGACTTTTTTGATAAAGATGCCTGGAAAGACTACGGAAAACATTTTTTCTCAATTGGACTGAAAGCGTCAGAAGTCGGTTTTTCAGATAAAAAATTTGATCTGGAAGAAACGGATAATCTTTATCTAAATCGTAAACAATTTATTGATCTTGTTTTGAGAAAGTCAGGTGTTGATTCTGTTTACGTTTCAACCTTCAGTATCTTTTGTGATTCAGATAGCATTTTAAAAGTTATTCCCTATATTATTGATTGTGAAAAATCTGGTAGAATTAAAAAAATAAATGTTACCTCTGAAGAAGTTGATGTTGAGTATCCAATTGAGAATTTTGAGCATAGACTTAAGGCTTTAAATCTTTTTGATGCTTATAACGGAGCAGAATCTGTTTTGTATCTCGAGGATTACTTGGGTGATTCACAAATAAAGAAATTTCTTCCGTTTATTAAGAAATTAAAAGAATCTGTTGATTTGTATAATGAACTTAAAAAGCTTATTAATAA
>ERZ773272.1125-NODE-1125-length-10285-cov-2.557283_pt1 | contig 10285 bp, 10 predicted proteins | sample MGYA00511891_ERZ773272 | MGnify/ENA primary metagenome ERZ773272 (study PRJEB29015, sample SAMEA2738150) | human oral metagenome | biome: human oral; feature: human-associated habitat; material: saliva | place: China | collected 2198 ...
TATCCTCACCATGGATGATCGTTCCGTTCAGCGCTTCATCAGAGAATGCGAGTCCAAGGATATTGTATTTGCTTTGAAGACGGCGAACGAGGAAATGAAGCAGATTTTCTTCCACAATATGTCCAAGCGTATGGCAGAGACGGTTCAATCCGATATGGAAGTATCCAGAAATATCCGCTTGAAGGATGTAGAAGAGGCACAGCAGCGTATTGTTAACCTGATTCGTCTCTTAGAGGATAAGGGAGAGGTAATCATTAATAAGGGAGGCGATGAAGACAATGTTCTCGTCTAAAAAAGTGATTCGCTCGGCTAGCAATAGCCAGCTTTCCTCCTTTTTAGAGAGCTTGGAAGAGCCGGAAGAGATTCAAGAGGAGGAAATGGAAGAATTTGCTTCCTCCGAAGATAAAGAAGAGGAGGAAGAGCCGGAAGATGCTCTTCCTCTTCCCGAAACAAAGGCAGAGGACCCCTACCATGAGACCTTGCTGCATTTGGCTTTGGAAAAAGCCCAGAGAATTATGGATGCGGCGGAAAAGGAAGCTAAGCTTTTAAAGGAAAAGGCGGAGGAAGAGGGCTATCAGGCCGGCTTTCAAAAGGGCTTAGAGGCAGGAAAGGCGGAGGCCGAGGAGAAGGTTATGGCGGAGCATGCGGAGGAAATGGAGAATTTCCGGATGGACATGAACCGAAGCCTTCGAATGGTAGAGGATGCGAAAACCGAGCGTCTTTACCGTTATATGGATGAGTTAAAGGATGTGGCCATTGCGGTGGCGGAAAAGGTTATTCTGGTCAGCCTCCGTTCCTCGGGAGAAGTTATTCGAAGGATGATTTTAAAAGAGGCGGAGCGCATCAAGAAGACCGCATGGCTGAAAATACATATTGACCGACTGGATTATGAAATGCTGGTGGAGACAGATGGGGATGTGGCCAATGAATTAAGCCAGATTTCCGATAACATCAAGTTTGTGATTGTGGAGAAGGAGGAACCGGGAAAACTGATTCTGGAAACTCCGGATGAGATTGTGGATGCCAGCATCGACACCCAGATGGAAAATTTGCGAGAGAGATTGGGACGATTGGATGCCCAAGAGAGTGAGTAAGGGATGTATGAAAATATTCTTTCCACGATTAAGAAGATGGATACCGTGGAGAATATCGGAAAAATCGAGAATATCGTAGGAATGTCTATGGAAGCCTCCGGCACCGGAAAGTCCAGTATCGGAGATATTTGCATGATTTATAGTGATGAGACGGAAAGCCAGGTGGCCGCGGAAGTCGTGGGCTTCAAGGGAGACCGGGTACAGCTTATGACCTATAAGACCTCTGTGGGCATTACATCAGGCGCCTTTGTACGGAATACAAGAAGGCGCCTTCGTGTTCCTGTGGGGGATTTTTTGAAGGGCAGAATCATTGATGCCCAGGGAAATCCCATGGATGGGGGAGAACCCTTTCCGGAGAGTGATTTCTATACCGTAAACAATTCCTATATGAACCCCTTGGACAGACCGCCTATTCGAGAGAGACTGCACTTCGGGATTAAGGCTATTGACGGCTTAAACACCGTAGGTAAGGGACAGCGTATCGGCATCTTCGCCGGATCCGGAGTGGGTAAGTCCACTCTGATGGGCATGATTGCCAGAAATGTGAAAACCGACATTAACGTCATCGCCCTTGTGGGAGAGCGTGGACGAGAAATTTTGGAATTCGTGGAAAAGGATATGGGAGAAGAGGGAATGAAGCGTACCGTGCTGGTGGTGGCAACCTCCGACCAGCCTGCCATGCTTCGTCTGAAGGCTCCTCTTGTGGCAACTACTATTGCAGAATATTTCCGGGATAGGGGCATGGATGTGCTTTTAATGATGGACTCCTTAACCCGTTTTGCCATGGCTCAAAGAGAAATCGGTCTGGCCACCGGAGAACCACCTATAGCAAGAGGATATACGCCCTCGATTTATGCGGAGTTCCCAAGACTTTTGGAACGGGCGGGCGCCTTTAAGAAGGGCTCCATCACCGGCGTTTATACCGTGCTGGTGGAAGGAGACGACACCAACGAACCCATTGCGTATACGGTTCGTGGTATTTTGGACGGACATATTGTGCTGTCCCGTGCACTGGCTGCAGAAAACCATTATCCTGCTATCGACATCGGTATGAGCATCTCCCGATTGATGGCGGAGCTGGTATCTCAGGAGCACAAAAAATATGCCAGCAGAATGAGAAATACTCTGGGACTTTACCAAAAAAATGCGGATCTTATCGCTATCGGTGCCTATAAAAAGGGCACGGATCCCAAGCTGGATGAGGCTGTAGACAAGTATCCCGCCATCAATGATTTCTTGATGCAGGGAACAGGAGAAGCATTTTCTTACGAAGATACGGTTATGCAAATGAAGGAAATTACCGATATTGGATAAGGCAATTAAATTTTAAGATGCAGAAAGGCGGGAACCAAATTGAAAAAATTCAAGTACAGTTTGGAAACAGTCTATCAATTTAAGCTTCAAGTCTTAGACAAGGTGAAGGAAGAGTATGCCATTAAACAGCAGGAAGTTTTGAATCAGCAAAGTTTGATTAATCGCCTTCAGGAAGAGTTGTTTCACTACGAAGAGGAATTTGAGCGGGTGAAGCAGGAAGGCGCTTCCATCGAAACCATTATGATGTATGTCAATGGCATCGAGCGAATGGAAAAACGTATAGGGAAAGAGAAAGATGAGCTTATCCGACGTACCGTTATTGCCGAAGAAAAGAAGAGAGAGGTGATCAAGGCCAACGTAGACACCAATGCCTTCGAGAAACTTAAGGAGAAAAAGCTTGAGGAGTATCGTATTCAAGGACAAAAGGCAGAGGAACAGTTTATCGAGGAATTCGTCTCTCACGCAATGAAGGCATAGGTACAGGAGAGTATATGGCAGAGATGACAATTCAAAAAAGTCAAGCCTTTCCCGTTGGAAAAGACTTAAACAAGGGGAAGTCTTCAGAGGACAGCAATAAAGCTTCCCTTGACTTTAATGCGTTTCTTCGCTCCTCCAAAGAGGATACGGTGAAGAATGAGGGAGACAGAAAAAGCAAATCCCAAGAAAACAGTGAGAAAAAAACAGAACAGAACAGTATAGAAAAAGACCCTAAGGAAGCAAAGCTTCAAAAGGAAGAGAAGAAGACAGAAAAGAAAGAGACAAAGACCGAGGAACAGGACAGCTTACAGGGAGAAAAGGCGGCAAGCCTGGTTTCCGAAAAGCAGCTTCTTTTCCAAAAAGATCAGTTGATGGCAGACATCAAGATTGCGGTCGAGGAAGGTGCTGTTGAAGCGGTTTCCGACCTTACGGCAGTAGCTGAACCGGTATCCATTCCGCTTACAGAAGAAAGCGCGCTTGTTACCGTTCTTCCTGAAGGAAAGGAAGAAACTCCGGTCTTAGCGGAAAATGCGACAAAAAAGGATTTTTCCGAGTTTATACAGGAAGATTCCAAGGACGCAACAAAAACTAAGACTGTAGAGCTCAAAGAGGGAGCTTCCGTAGTGGAGGACAAGTCCCTTGTGGAAGCGCCTAAGGAGGAAAATGTTATTCCTTCTCAGCGTTTGGAAGAGAAGCTTTCTCAAAGAGCAGAAGAGAAGAAGTCCAGAAAAGAGGAAAAGCTCGACAAAGTGGATGGGCATGCCGGACAACAGATTTCCCTACCGGGAAGTCAGGAAAAGCTTTCAGAGTCGGTTAATGCACCGGTTCGGGAAGAAGCCGTGTTACATAGCTCTGAAGCGAAGCTTCCGGAGGATGTGGCGGAGTTCTTATCCAATAAGGCGGAACTTCAGCATGGCGAAATTAAGATTGAGTTAGAGCCCAGAAATCTTGGACAAATTACCGTAAAAGTCAACTACAGCGGCGGCAAGGCAAACATTGTCATTACCGCGGAAAATCCCAAGACCCTGCATCTTTTACAGACCGGTGCCGAGGATATGGGAAGAATCCTGGAGCAAAAAACAGGAGAACTCACCAAGATTGTGGTACAGGAGGAACAGCATGCTCCGAGTTTCCAGCAGCAGGGACAATCCAATTCCGAGAATAAAGAGGAAGCGGAGCGTCGGCAGAGGGAACAGCAGGAACGGGCGCAGCAGGACAATGCAGAAGGCTTCCTGCAAAGAATGCGTCTAGGACTAGCCCAATAAGGAGGAGATATGGCAGAAATTCAAGGTGTTTCTTCCGCAACCAGTCCCTATGAAAAGGCGACTTACAGCGCGAAGTCAAATGATAAAAATACATTATCCATCGAGAGCTACTTTAAGCTCTTGTCCGCCCAGCTTGCAAACCAGGACATGACCAGTCCTATGGACAACAGCGAGATGATGGCACAGATGACACAGATGGCCATGGTACAAAGCTTAGGAACCATGACCACCAATATGAAGCAGGAAATGGCTTTGACCAAAACCAGCTATTTGGCAGGTTTAATCGGTAAAGAGGTTTCCGCAAAGGTTCCGGAGGCGGAGCAAAAAGCAAACCCCAATGCGCCTAAGGAAAAATCCGGCGTAATTGCTTCCGTAAACCTTACGGGAGATGAACCCAGCTTCCGTTTACAGGGAGATGTTACAGACTATCCTTTGGAAAGTCTTTTGATGGTACGTCAGGCAGGAGCTGCTTCGGAAACCTCTACTACCGGATCTGCTGTAACAGCACCCGGCGCAAGTGCAGCTACAACAGCACCCGGCGCAATAAGCTCCACAGGCAGCAGCACAGCCAGCCCTTCCGCAGCAACAGCAGGAAGTGCTACACCGGCAGCTGCAGCTTCTACTGCCGGTGCAAGTACAGCAGGAACAACAGGCAGTGCCTCTACAGCGAGCCCTGCAACAGGCAGCGCCTCTACAGCAAGCCCTGCAACAGGCAGCGCTTCGGCATCAAGCACAACAGGAACAGTATCTACAGCCGGAACAGCTACTACAGCAACAACAGGAACAGCAGCTGGCGCCAATCCGGCAGGAAGCTCCGTTCCCCCTGCTGTAGCATCAAGCAGCGCAAGCTCCTCAGAGTTTGGTCCCCATGTGGCCATCCTTGAAAGAGAAGCGGCAGCTCATTCTGCAAGCAATTAAAATTAAAATTTAATTTTTATTTCTTTTATAGATTTGAGAAACTTAGCCGATAATAAGGAGTAAGTTTCAAATGCGCAAAAAGCGCCATTCATTTTTCAAACTCACTAGTTGAGGAAAGGACAAGAATATATGTTAAGAGCAATGGATTCTGCAGTAGCAGGTTTGAGAGCACATCAGAACAAGTTAGACGTTATCGGTAACAACATCGCCAATGTTAACACTTTCGGATTTAAGTCTCAGGGATATAGCTTTAAGGATACAATGTATCAGACATCCAGTACTTCTTCAGGAGGAAAGCAGGAAGCCAGCGGTAATGCCACCATCGGTGGTGCAAACCCCGCTCAGTACGGATACGGTTCCTTAACCGGATCAATTGCCACTGACTTTACATCCAGTACACCATCCTATGTAGGAGGTTTCAATGCTTCCATCAACGGATCCGGATTCTTTGTAACCAGCGCATCCAATAAGGAAGTTACCCTGGATCCCGCAAATACAAAGACCACAACCGCAGAGATGAAGAAGAACAACTTCGCATACACCCGTGTAGGTCAGTTCTCTGTAGATGCAAACGGATATATCGTAGATGCAAACCACAACTTCGTATACGGTTTCCAGCCTGACTCTTTGACAGAGCCTACCAAGTACGGAGACGGCGGAAAGAAGCTGGTTGCCCTTCGTGCACCGGCAGCGGACAATACCGGAGCGGTAGCTTTAACTGGTAGCCCTGTGTTCACAGGATTTGCCGCACAGCTGAAGTCCGTAGAAATCGGTGCAGACGGAATTGTTAAGGGAATTATTGATAACAAGACTCCCGGAACCGGTGGAGCACCTGCACAGGTTACATCCACATCCATCGTTTTAGGAAAGGTGGCAGTTGCTTCCTTCCAGAACCAGGAAGGTTTGACCAAGGCAGGAAACAACACCTTTAATGCAGGAGTAGGAGATAACACAGGATACATTTCCGCAACCATGCCCGGTGAGGGTTCCACCCCAACCCTGATGGCAGGATATTTGGAAGCATCCAACGTTGACTTGGCAAAGGAATTCTCTGACATGATTACCACTCAGAGAGGTTTCCAGGCTAACTCCAAGATCATTACCGTATCTGATGAAGTTCTTCAGGAACTGGTAAATATGAAGAGATAAAACATAAGCTAAGGCTTTCCTGAGTTGGAAAACAGAATAGATTGCTTCTGAAAAGAAGAAAAATCCGTTTCCAACAAAGGAAGGCTTCTGCTGTGTAAGTAGACGAAAGGAGGAAATCATGATACGCCTAACAAAATTAAACGGGGAAGAAGTGTTTTTGAATTATTTTCAAATCCTTTACATTCGCCGCATTCCGGAAACCAAGGTAAAGCTGGCAAACGGAGATTTCTATCTGGTAAGAGATAGTGTGGAGTCAATTATTGAACAGGTTCAGGGTTTCCTAAGAAAGTGTCTTACTTTTGAGGATAAATTTCATGAGGGAGAAGACGTACATGAAATTAAGGGGAAAGAAAGAGAAGCTTAGGAAGAGCGCATAGGAAGCAAGGAGGCTAGTCAATAAGTATGGACATTTCAATGCTGTTAGGCTGGATTATCGCTATTGCCTTAATCATTAGTGGTATTACCATGCCGAAGTTGGGGAACTTCTGGGATGCACCCAGTGCCCTGATCGTAGTTGGAGGAACAATAGCGGCGTTAATCGCCTGCTACCCATTCCGAATCATTAAGGAAATTCCGAAGCATATCGGAATCTGCTTTCGAGGAGGAAAAAAATATAATGTACCGCAAACCGTGGATGCACTTGTGGATTTGGCTTTGATTGCCAGACAGAGCGGTTTGCTGGCTTTGGAAGAAAAGGCGGAAGAAATCAAGGAGCCCTTCTTTAAACAAGCTGTAGTCATGATTGTAGATGCCAATGATCCGGATAAGGTACGTGCCTCTCTGGAGCATCAGGTAGAAGATATGATGACCAGACATGAAGAAGCGAAAGGTCTTTATGTAAAGGGATCCGCTCTGGCGCCGGCCTTCGGTATGATCGGAACCCTGGTAGGTCTGGTAAACATGTTAAAGGGTATGGACCTTTCCGGTTCCGGTGGCGGAGCCAGTACCCTGGGACAGGACATGGGTGTTGCCTTAATCACCACCTTCTACGGTTCTGCCTTGAGTAACGTGCTTTTCCACCCCATTGCCCAGAAGCTAACCATCAAGGACAATGAAGAGGTTCTATACTGCTCCATTATTATCGAAGGTGTTATCGCCATTCAGTCCGGAGATAACCCCAAGGTTATCCGGGAAAGACTTTTGGCTTCCCTTGCCCAGAAGCAGCAGAAGAAGCTTTTGGCTAAGGCCGGAGCGGCAGGCGGAGATGCCGGAGGAGGAGATAAGTAATGAAGAAACGAGGTGGAGGAGACGAAGGTGGATCCTGGATGGACACCTACGGGGATCTGGTTACTCTCTTAATGACCTTCTTCGTACTTCTTTACTCCATGTCCAGTATTGACTCGGCAAAGTGGGATGTGTTTGTACGTTCCATTTTCCCCAACGGACGCCCGGGAGATAAGTCGGCGGAGCAGATTATTATTAACGGTCAGGCCACCAATAAGGATGAGCCTGCCGGAGAAATAGGAGACAGCGGAGCCCCGGAAAATACGGTAGATCCAAACAATATTAATGAATTGTATCTGCAGATTGCCCAGGCTTTGAATGGGGCAGGTATTGACGGCGTTGAAGTTTCCCGTGGACAAGATTACACCTTTGTGGTATTTAAAGATAAGGCATTTTTTGCCGGAGACAGCTCGGTAATTACTCCACAAGGACAGGAGACTTTATCCATATTTTGTGATACTATAGCACCAGATGCAAACAAGCTGTCTCAGGTTAATGTTATGGGTCATACCGCCCAGGCAGATCCGGAAAGAGCCAATAACCCGAGAAACGATAGAATCTTGTCGGTTATGCGTGCAGCGGAGGTTTGTCTCTTCATTCAGGGAAGAGGAATCATCTCCCCGGATAAGCTGGTCAGCATCGGTTACGGACAGTTCCACCCTATAGCGGATAACGCTACATCGGAGGGAAGAGCCAAGAATCGAAGAGTGGAAATTTTGCTTATTGACGAAGGCGCAGAAATCCGTAATATTAATGAGTACTTCGAGGAGTACTACAGCGGAGCCAATGCGGACAAAACCATCGTTACCGATGGTGTGCCGGAGAATATTAAGGCAGAAGAAGCAGGAGGCAATGCTGCTCCCCAGGAAGGTGCTGCACCCGCAGAGGGAGCTGCGCCCGCCGGAGAAGGAAGCCCCGCAGCCGGAGCGGACACCGCAGGCGCTGCAGAAGGTGCTAACAATGCAGGAGCTGCAGAGGGCGCGGCAAGCACAGGCGCTGAGGCAGGGGGTCAACAGGCCATGGCCAAAGAAAAGACACCGCAGGTTGCCGGTGTTTCCCGAGAAATTCCCGGGGAAAAAGAAGAGGACAGTATTGGAGGAAACATCAAAAAAATACTGGGAGACTTCTTGAAAGGACTTGGAGGAAAAGCTAAGTCTTAAATCCTTTAGCAGGGCTAAGGGAGTATGAGAAAGGGGTTATGTAAGAAAAGCGCGATTTTCTTACAGTAGGAAGAGGAAGAGGTTATTGAATGGCAGACGTCTTATCCCAAAGCCAAATTGATGCGCTTCTGAAATCCATGCAGGACGGACCACCCAAAGAAGAAAAGGTGGAAGAAAAACCTGCAGAGGTTTTGGAGACAAAGAAAGAAGAAGTGCAGAAGGAAGAAGAAACGTATAGCAAATACGACTTCTACAGTCCGAGAAAGTTCACCAAGGATAAAATTCGATTATTGAGGAGTATCTTCGATAACTATGCAAGAATTTTAACCTCTCAGGTGAATGGTATTTTCCGTACCATGACGGACATTACGGTTTTAGAGTTAAGAGAAACCAGATACTATGAATATGTGAATGCCTTCCATGAAAATGACTGTATGACGATAGTAGACACCTATGTGCAGGACAAGGGAAAGAGCAATGTACCTATGATGAGTTACATCTCACCGGGACTTACGTTGACATTGGTAAGCCACATGTTGGGAGGAAGCGATTCTGTCATAAAGACGGAAGAGGATTACCGCTACACCGATGTGGAGATGGCTCTCTATAAGAGAATCATGGAATACATCGTCCATGCTCTGGGAGATGGTTTCAGTAACTATATTTCTGCAGAGTTTAAGATTGCAAAGATAGAAACCAACCCCTCCATGGTACAGGAAGTCGGATTGGATGAAACCGTAGTGCTGGCAGTGATGAATGTGGATATTTCCGGTTTAGCCATGGAAAGAATCCGTATTTGTCTTCCAGGAACCCTTCTGGAACATATGTTTAAGATTATTGATAACCGGAAACATCTGGCCAGAGGCTTTGCTTACGAGAACAACCAAGATACCATTATGGAACATTTGAAGGCTTCCAGTTTCCCGATGACAGGACAGCTTGGCGTTGTCAAGTTGGACATTGAAGATCTCTATCATTTAAAGGTGGGGGATGTCATCGACTTAAACAAGGCGAAGAATTCCGCTGTCAAGCTTTATGTAGGAAGACAGCCCTGGTTTACCGGAAAGATGGGAGTATATAAGAAAAACATTGCCATTCGGATTGAAGACCGAATCATCCAAAAGGAAGATAAGGCGATGGAAGCACTTTCCGACGGGGTAGCGAAGGAAGGGGAAACGGAAGAAATTCCGGAAGAAGAAATTTCACCGATGAATGTGATGGCACAAGACATTCAGGATTTACTGGATCCGGAGCCTTCTCTGGATGATGAGGAATAAACTGGTCTTAAGGCAGGAAACTGCCATAGAGATATAAAAAAAGCTTAGTATAAGGATAGGAGAAACGAAGATGGCAAAGATTTTGTTAGTAGATGATGCAGCGTTCATGCGAATGATGGTAAAGAACTCCCTTACAAAGGGCGGCTTTGCTGATTGCACCTTCGTGGAAGCACAGGATGGCATGGAAGCAGTAAAGAAGTTTGAAGAAGAGAATCCTGATCTTGTGATCATGGACATTACCATGCCCAACATGGATGGATTGCAGGCTCTGAAGAAGATTAGAGAAGCACATCCGGATGCGAAGGTTGTAATGTGTACCGCGATGGGACAGGAAAGCATGGTAGTGGATGCAATTAAGTCCGGAGCAAAGGACTTTGTTGTAAAGCCCTTTAATGCAGAGAGAATTA
>ERZ773272.1131-NODE-1131-length-10261-cov-30.601019_pt1 | contig 10261 bp, 10 predicted proteins | sample MGYA00511891_ERZ773272 | MGnify/ENA primary metagenome ERZ773272 (study PRJEB29015, sample SAMEA2738150) | human oral metagenome | biome: human oral; feature: human-associated habitat; material: saliva | place: China | collected 2198 ...
TAATCTGATGCCTCCTCCACGGCCGTGTTTGACTGTGAAGAAGATCTTTTGTTCTATTTTGAGAACCTTCAATACTTTGTCTAATGAACGCTCAGGAATGTTCAACTTCTCTCGTATCTCTTTTTTCGTCGTCTGGATAAATGGATCCTCGGATTGATAGAAACCTTCTAAATAGGCCATTACATCTGTTTTCCATTCATGCATGTGACTATTCTTTCTATTCGCACGTTTCTTCTTAAACTTGTACCAACGTTGCTTCACAAAGAGATCTGAAGCCTTGAGTTCCTGATTGACCCATGCTTTACATAAAGTCATTACATAGTCACGACTAGCAGCTTCATATTTTCCTGAGTAGGCGCTTGTGATAATCTTATGATATTCAGCTGAAGAGAGTGGTTCGTCTAGATTTGCATTGAAACTAGAAAGAACTTCCTCACATTCTTCCTGACTGATTCCTGAAGAGAAGTTGGCTAAAGCCAGCGTGAAAAGAACGTTGTTTCTTCCCATCAAGGATTTTCCACCTTTGATATTCCCCTCTCTCATCAGCAATTGATACCAGGGTTCATCAGTCTGTTTCACCCCTTCAGAGCCTGAAATAACTGTCAAATTGGGCTTTTTACTTGGGAAAGGAAGTTCTGATTGCTTCATCGACCAATCTAACCACTCCTGGAACGAATAGGTATAGTCAGCATCAAAAAATTCAACATTATCAGTTCGAGGAATCCGAGCAATTCCAAAATGGTTACAGGTCATATCTACTGGTAAAGTTTGAGCAAAGTAATTTCTCAAATTTTGAGAGATAGCTTTAGCCACCTTTACCACTCGAAATTGGGAATGAGCTGTAACATAAGCTGATTCTGAGAGAACAAAATAGGCTTGAAATCCTTTATCAGATTTTAGAATCAAAGTCGGCATAAAACCTAGCTCCAGGGAAGCAGTTAAAATATCTCCTGTCGTCATTTCTTCAGCTGCAGAGGTAATATCGAAGTCAATGTAGAATGTGTTAATCTGTCTAAGATTATCTTCAGAGTGGCCACGTGTAATACGTCGACCAGCATCACTATAGCTTCCATAGCAATATACGTTAGGAGTCCAGTGCGTAAACTGATCCTGGTTCTCCAGCAATGATTCGACAGAGGTTAAAACAACCCCACGTGCCTTCACCATATTCGCTTTTGAACGATAAGCAAATACAGACCCTCGTCTTCCTTCTTCAGCTGAAGAGATGAGCTGTAGATGACTATTCTTAAATTTTTGTATTCTTAATCCGTCTTTTGTGATTAAGCTAAAGCATTCTTGTAACTTCATACTTCTCCTAATATTTGGGAAATTATAACTATTTTTGTTTTTATAGCAATTTCGTTTACTTTACAGACTAATTGGATAGCTGAAGGAATAGCGAAATTCCAAGTAGAATGGCTGATAGAATTATGCCAAAAATTGTCGTGACTAAATCATTCCAATAATCTAATTTTGGAGACTGAAAATATCCAACTCGTTTACCTGATAGGTAGTCCGCTTTATGGTTTCTAATTCTATTTAACCTGATTAAAAGTATTCCCATAATCAAAATCATACTGATTGAATTTTCTAGTTTCCCCATCATTTCACCTCTTCATTTAATTTCCAAAAACAATGACTACAGATAGTCTCATCATGATCCATCCACCAGCAACAACCCCATTTTTCATCAATACAGGGTGTTTCCCACGTGCATCCGCATTTTTGACAAATACCTTTCGTTAATACTGCTTCTTTCATGATAATTACTCCTCATTGATTCTCATACTTTTAGGTAGCTTTTTACTCGGTAAACAGTAACCTTCAGATAAGTCCCCTTTTCTATAAAATTCAGGACTATTTGTCATTATGTGATCACTTCTTTTCCACCCTCGACGAAGTTGTTTGTAAGATAAAGAAACACGCTTCTCAATTTCTTTAAAACTAAATCCCAACTTCAAATATGTTGTTACAATAGTGGTAGCATGTTCTTTGGACTCTTCGCTTCTTGTTCTTCGCTGAAAGTTAATCTGCTTATCTTCTTCATTTAATGCTATCTGATAATCAATAAACAACTTCCGCATTTCCATAATTTTATGTTGCCATGCCAAGCTGTAAGGTTTTCCTGAATATCGATTCACTAGCTCTTTGACAGGCTGTTTAAATTTCAGCTGAAGAGGATCAAATTCGCCAAGGTCAGAAAAAGGATCAATGAAACCTAATGGTTCACTTTGAATTAATTCATTGTATAGCGCTTCTCTGTCCATCCTAATTTATCTCCTTCTGTCAAATGCACGTCATTGAGTCAAATAAGCTTAATTGGATTGTTGTAGGCTCTTGTTCGCTGTTTCCCTTCTTATCATGATCGATAACGTCAAAGATTTCTAACGGGTCTATATTCATTACAATCTCTAATCCTACCATCGATGAATGGCTTCTTCCAGTTCTGTGCACTCCCTAATACTCTTCGTGTGTAATAATTTCATGTTCTTCTTCCTCTTCAATCTTTCTAAATTCTCTAGCAATAACTTCAATAACGGTGACGGTCACGCTATTTCCGGCCTGTTTGTATAACTGACTTTTACTGGATACAGTCTCTGCCCTTTCATAAGCCCAATCAGGAAATCCTTGAAGCCTAAAACACTCTCTAGGTGTTAGGCGTCTGATTCTCAAACGATAAAGTTTTCCGTCTAAGACAAGCCCAGTCACTTCATACCACTTGTCCTTACGGTACTCTAAAGCAGCTACGACCACTCCCATGTTATCAGAGGTGGTCAAGGTATTTGATATTCCCTTTCCTACTCGCCCTCTACGTTTGGTAGACTCTGGGTAAGCAAGGTTGACAGAATCTCCAATGGTTGCCTTGGCATAGCCTAGTTTGGTGGCTTCCCTAATTTTTAAATGCGGTGCTTCTTCACGATAAAGAATCTTAGGAACTTTATCACCTCCCTGCATGGTAGTCAGTGTTGGAGAAATCCCTGAAAGGTCATAGACTCGTCCAGTTTGCACAAAAGACGTTGGTAAGGTTCCTGCGACGACCACTCCATGTCTATCTTGGCTAGTTAAGGTAAACATAGGCTCTTGATTGTCCTTAAAGCGTCTGCCATGTTGGCGTTTTTCTAACCTATCTGGGGTTAATACTGGAATGGCAATTTTAGTCCCTTCTCCTTTTCCTCTTGTTAGGGTTGGTGCTAAACCGCTGGTTAGATAAACCTCCCCATTCATGCCTTTTCCTGACGGATTGATATTACCTAATCGCTCAAGACCAGTTGAGCTACTTTCTCTTCTGAGAGGAAATAAGAATCGGGAACAGTATCTTCTAGAATGTCCGATAATAAAAATTCTTTCACGGTTTTGTGGCACTTGGAAATCTTTACTGTTAAGCACCTGCCATTCGACATCATACCCCAACTCATCCAATGTGGTGAGGATTGTTCGAAATGTCTCTCCCTTGTCGTGACTGAGTAAGCCTTTGACGTTTTCCAAAAATAGAAAACGTGGTTGGATCTGTTTGGCCGCTCGAGCAATCTCAAAGAACAGAGTTCCTCTAGTATCCTCAAATCCCAATCGTCTGCCTGCGAGTGAAAATGCTTGGCAAGGGAAGCCCCCACAGATGATGTCCACTTGCCCTCTAAGTTGTCTAAAGTCTTGGTCTGTAACTTGTCTAATATCATGAAATTCTATTTCTCCTTCGGTCTTATAGATGGCCTTGTAAGATTTCCTCGCAAACTTGTCAATTTCACAAAAGCCAATACACTCATGGCCCTGATTAGTTAAACCCAATCGAAAGCCTCCAATTCCTGCAAACAAATCTAAAAACTTCATATCTCTCATTCCTTTCTGGCAAAAATAAAAGGACATTACTTCTTCTGTAACGCCCTTGCTTAATAATGATCTTCCATTTCTGGGGCAGTGATGACCTCAATAATGAGCCAAATCATTCCTAGTCCCAAAATCCCTAATAAAATCCACCAAAACATCTACTCACCTCCTTTTAGTTCGTTTAAGCGTTGTCCCTTGGTCCATTCGGCTAATATGCCATTAAAAACGTATTCCGCTATCGTTTCTGCCCTAGCCGCAAACCTCATGTGTTCCAAAGCATATTTGTAGCGGTGGTCAAAATGAATCATGGCATAGTCACTAGCTGCCTGTGATAATCCAACTTGTCTCAACTGGTCATGAACCAGTCCCCAAATGTAATCTCTGTCATATCTTGTGACTTGCTCCACCTTACGATGAAAATGTTCATTTTCGCTTTTCTTACTTGTTAGATTTTCTGTCTCCTCCTCGTCCTCAATGACAGACTCACTCCCTTTAGTTTCACTATTATTAGTCTCACTAACTTCAGTCTCACTAGTGGCTGAATTTAAGACCGGCCCCGGCTGATTTTGACACCCCCTCGTGTTTTCTTAACACCACCCCCGTCTGAATCTAAGACTGGGGTAGCTTCATGTTCCAATTCTCCCAAGTAAATCTTATTTGCCATCCGACCTTTTTCACTGGAAGATTGTTGGACTTCTTCAATCAGGCCATAAGCATGTAAGGTTTTCTTTATCGTCAATAACTTCGATTTCGAGAAACCCAAGAGCTCCATCAACTTGGCATTGGAGTAAATCAGATAGAATGCTCCCTCATCATCAATCCAACCATGGCTGAGAGAAAGCTCTAGACGGTCTTTTAACACCGCATTAGCCACTTTGACTTCTAACTTCATGTCCTTGTAGGTCTCACTCTCAAAAAGAACTTTAGGAAGCTTATAATAGCGTTCAGAGGTTTGATAGTGATTAGCAGTTATTCGTTTCATAGCTTGTCTCCAATTCTTTGATTTCTAAGTTCCCTTTTTCCGTAAAGCGAAGCAATCCATTCTGTTCCATTTCAGCGACTACTGCCGTTGCTTTGACAATGTCTATTCCCATGATGAACATGAGATGAGTAATCACAATATAACGTGATGATTGTTCCAATTTTGACATTCATTTTCCTTTCTAAACGCAAAAAAGCGAGAACCTTTTTAATTGTTCTCGCTTAAACGATACGATTACAGTTTAGTTTTGGGCAGACTCCTCCCTAAAAAAATAGATTTGTAGAAACCTCTAACCCCTTGATAAATCTAAATAATTTGCACCTGTCATTATTATGACATAATCCCCACCTGGCAAAGCCCAATCATTCTCTCCTTGTCCCCTAACCAGACAAATATTTTCGTCCTCAACAATCCAAGCACGGACGTCCATTAACGGAGTCGCATAAGCAGAAGTTGGCTTCAAGACTTCTGCCACTTCTTCGGAATCAAGGTTTGATGCCTGATTCAACATTTCAGATAAAAGGCCTCGCAAGTCTTCGTAGCGCTCACGGTCGAAAGGATCTTTTGTAAAGGTTAATCCAGTATCTGTAAGGGCAATCATTCTTTGAAGATACTTGGCAAAATCACTAGCATTCATTTTCTAAACTTTCTACCAGCTTAGCTAGATTCATGGAGTTAGAGCCCTTGAGCAAGATTTGATCATTAGCTCCTAGACTTTCCTTGACCTGCTTGACTAGGTCTTCAAATTGGTCTTGGTCTTCTGTTTTCTTGAAGTAGTAAACGTGGCCAATTGGGAACATTTGACTGGCCAATTGGGCCAATTCAGCAATGTCTTCTCCATAGAAAATAACGGTATCCAGCACATCTGGCGAAAGACTCAAAATCATCTGGTTATGAAGTTGAACAGACTGGTCACCAAGTTCCTTCATATCCGCCAAGACAGCGATTTTTTTGCCACCTTCATTGGCTGGAATGGCAGAGAAAGTCTCTAAAATCAGCTTCATAGCAGTTGGATTGGCATTGTAAACATCTGATAGGATATCTGCTCCATTGGCTGCTTTCTTCCACTCGGTACGGTTACGCGTCAATTCAAGATTTTGGAAGGCCTGACGAATCTGCTCCTCTGAAACTCCTTCTTGTAGGGCAACATAAGACGCAATCATAGCATTAGTGGCATTGTACTTACCAGTCACTGGCAAATCAAGGGCTTGGTCCAAGAAATTGGATTTAAAGGTCAAGCTATCCTTACGCTCAACCAAGTCGGTAATTTCCAACTCTGCCCCTTGCCCAAAACGGACCACCTTTTTATCAGCTGGCAAGTAGGCCTCTACAATCGGGTCAGCTGGTGCCAAAAGCAAAGAACCTGCAGCCATACCATCTGCAATTTGCATTTTCCCTTTAGCAATCTCAGAACGGTCTTTGAAAAAGGCCAAATGGGCTTCTCCAACTAAGGTCACGATGGCTGTTTTTGGACGAGCCAATTCTGACAAGAGATGAATATCTCCCAAGTGATCCTGCCCCATCTCCAAAACCAACTTTTCTGTTTCTTCAGGCATATGGAGAACTGTGTAAGGAAGGCCTATCTCGTTATTGTAGTTGCCTTGTGTTTTGTAGGTCTTGTAGGTTGTTGATAGCAAGTGAGCTAACATATCCTTGGTCGTTGTCTTGCCATTTGAACCTGTAACCGCAAAGACATCAACAGCTGTTTTCTCAAGATAGTAGGCTGAGAGGGTTTGAAAGGCAGTCAACACATCGTCTACTAGAATGTAAGGATGATTTGCGACCTCTTTCTCAGACAGGGTTGCAGCAGCGCCATTTTCGAAAGCTGTTTCGATAAAGTCATGACCGTCACGCGCACCTTTGAGGGGCACAAATAAATCCCCTGCCGCAATCAAACGACTATCAAACTCAACTTTTTCTAACTGGGTGTCCTCAAAGAGGCTGATATCATTTTTAGCTCCTACAACTTGAGCCACTTCATGGATTGTTAATTTCATTTCTACTCCTTTAAAAAGGGTCGAAGCTCGAGAACTCTAGTCACCTTGCAGTGATGGTTCTGGCTCCTACCCTCTCTTTCATTTTTATAGCAAATGCGCTTCGCGCTTGTCAAAACTTTCCTTGGCAAGGTCAACCAAACGCTCGATTAGTTCTGGGTAGCTGATTCCCATATTGTCCCAAAGTAGTGGATACATTGACCACTGGGTGAAACCTGGCATGGTATTAAGCTCGTTGAGGAAAATCTCTCCCTTGTCTGTATAGAAGAAATCGCAACGAGAGAGACCGAGGCCACCAATGGCACGGAAGGCTATTTCTGCATTCTGACGCATGACAGCTACCACATCATCACTGATTTTAGCTGGGATATCCATGGTAATCTTGTTGTCAATATACTTGGCATCGTAGTCATAAAAGGCAACATCCTTGACTACTTCTCCTGGAAGGGTGCTTTTGACATCGTAGTTGCCCAGTAGACCAACCTCGATTTCACGAGCATTCACTCCTTGCTCAACCAAGACACGGCTGTCATATTGGAAGGCAAGTTTCAAGGCCTGACGAAGTTCCTCTTGATTTTCAGACTTAGAAATACCGACACTTGAACCCATATTTGACGGCTTAGTGAAGACTGGATAAGTCAATTTTTCTTCCACTTCAGCGATTTTAGCAGTCACATCATCCCCTTCAACGATAGCCACATAAGGAACTTGGGCAATACCAGCAGATTCCAGAACACGCTTGGTCGTGATTTTATCCATGGCAAGACTAGATGACAAGATATTACAGCCGACATAAGGCATTTTCAAAACTTCAAGGAAACCTTGAACAGAGCCATCTTCTCCCATCGGACCGTGAAGAACTGGAAAGACAACTGCCCCTTCTTCGTAGATGGCACTTGGTACAACTTTCTTATCCCAATCAATGGTCGCATTGGTCATGAGACGGTCCTCTTGACCTGGAGTCTGACTAAATTCCTGCGTTTTGATAAAGTCACCTGACCGACTGATAAAGAAAGTCTTAACTGTGAAACGGTCGTAATTGACCGCACGCATGACACTTTCCGCTGAAAGGACAGAGACTTCGCGTTCCGCACTCCGTCCACCATATAAAAGAATAATCGTTTGTTTCATATTATTTGTCCTAATTCTACTAGAATACTCGCTCTTTAGTATATCATATTTGCTTGTTTTTTTAAAACTTGAACCTGATCCTACTCATCACACTATACAAAAAGAGGCCGATATGAACGATTTTCAGCCTCCTTAATTTTTTATAAATGAATGGAGTTCGTAAATTTGTCTACACTTACAACTCTGTTCGATTTTCAATAGCCCGTAACAGGGTCACTTCGTCCGCATACTCGATATCTGCTCCCACAGCGAGACCTCGTGCCAGGCGCGTAACCTTGATCCCAGCTGGCTTAAGTAAACGGGAAAGATACATGGAAGTCGCTTCCCCATCTGCTGTGGCATTGGTTGCTACGATTACTTCTGAAACTTCACTATCCATCAGACGAGTCATGAGACTCTTGAGATTGATATCGTCCGGACTGATACCATTCATGGGAGAAATAAGACCATGTAAGACATGATAGAGTCCTTGGTATTCTTGGATATTTTCCATGGCCGCCACATCCCGACTATCCTCTAGCACCAAAATCGTTGTCGGATCACGAGTCGGATCGGTACAGATAGAACAAGGATCGTCGTCTGTCAAACGTCCACAAATAGAACAGTAGGTCAATTCTCTCTTAGCAGAAAGGAGATTTTTTGCAAATTCATTGACATCATCATCAGACATCCCAATCGTATAAAAGGCCAGACGCGTAGCCGTCTTAATCCCGATACCTGGTAACTTAGAATAACTGTCAATCAGCTTAGCAATAGGTGTTGGATAAAGCATAATTTCCTTTCTAGTTCATTGGATGGTATTTTTGATACAGATTGATAATGTCACGCGCAATGGAAGGTCCTACACCATTTGTTAGATTGGTATTATGAGGAAAGACCACTGCAACAGCGATTTGGGGATTATCAGATGGGGCATAGGCTACCGCATTGGTATTGGTTGCTTGCTGACCATCTGCCACATAGCTTTCGGCTGTACCCGTTTTTCCGCTAATGGATACCAAGGCACCATTTGAAAAGGCACGTCCAGTTGTCAATCCGCTAGTTCCATGAGCAACCTGATAAAAACCTTGGTGCAAGACACTCATATCGGAGTCGGATATATTGACCTTATTCATCTCTGTCGGTTGCAGTTGCTGAATCAAGTCGCCTAGGCCTCCCTTATCATTATTTCCATAAATGCCTTCAACAATACGAGGAGCCACACGAACACCATCATTTGCAATAGTTGCTACATACTGAGCCAATTGCATCGGCGTATAGTTATCAAACTGCCCAAAGGCATTGGTAATGAAATTGGCAAAGTTATACTCTTTAGGAATAAATCCAGTAGATTCATCTGGTAGGTCAATCCCAGTCGCAGACCCCAAGCCATATTCGCCAAAGGTTGAACGCAATTTACCCATAGCAGACTCTAGATTGCTGGTGCCGACAAACATATTTGGTTGATAGGTTTGCCCCATAAGACCTAAGGCTGTTTGGACCATATAAGTATTGGATGAATACTCCAGAGCCTGAACTGCCGTAATCGGCATTGGCCCAGAAAAGGCAGTGTACCAAGAATTAATTGGAGCTGAACCTTGAAAGACAATGGACTGGTCTGTCAAGGTCTGATTTCCTGACAAGACTCCATTTTCCCAACCTGAGCTGATGGTCGCCGCCTTGACAACCGAACCTGGAACAAAGACATTGGTTACCGTTCCCAAGGAATCAGGCGTCAACTCTCCCGTTTTCAAGTCCTGTTTAATCCCTGACATAGACAAAACAGCACCTGTTTTTGGGTTAAGGGCGACTGCATACACACCTTCAGAATACTTGGCTCCACCATTCCCCAACTCTGAATTGAAATAACTTTTCAGCAAAGCATCCACGCTATCTTGGAAGGCCAAATCAATGGTCAGTTTAATATTATTCCCTTTGGTACCATCTTCGATATTTTCGACACTTTCCATGTTTCCGTACTTGTCTAGATGAATTTCCTTCACTGAGCGTTTACCTTGCAAGGTTTCCTCGTATTGCTTTTCTAGATAAGAGGTGCCAACACGGTCATTTAGAGAGTAACCTTTTTTAAGATAAGCATCTGCTTCTTCCGCTGGGAGACCAGCTTTTTCACTGGATACACTACCTACTATAGAAGAAAGGGAAGTCTCTAGAACTTTTCGATCCCATGAAGTTGAGATGCTGACGCCGGGTAATTGTTTCGAAGCAGAGGCAATCAGAGCAATCTGGGTATCTGTCAAGGCATCTGTCACAATGGTTCCTGTCGCGAAGTTTCCAACGGCATTTAACTGACTAAAAAGATAGATTTCTTTCTTTTCATCCTCTGTATAGTTTA
>ERZ773272.1139-NODE-1139-length-10198-cov-6.464655_pt1 | contig 10198 bp, 10 predicted proteins | sample MGYA00511891_ERZ773272 | MGnify/ENA primary metagenome ERZ773272 (study PRJEB29015, sample SAMEA2738150) | human oral metagenome | biome: human oral; feature: human-associated habitat; material: saliva | place: China | collected 2198 ...
CCTAGTACATCTGTAAATGATGGCTCGCTATGAAAGATTGCCCCGGAGAAGTCAGTACGCTCGGTGAAGGTCGCCTCGGAGAAGCATGCCCCCTGGGTGAAGGTCGCCCTGGAGAAGTATGCCCCCTGGGTGAAGGTCGTCCCGGAGAAGTTAGCGTGGGTGAAGGTCGCCTCGGAGAAGTATGCCCCCTGGGTGAAGGTCGCCCTGGAGAAGTTAGCGTGGGTGAAGGTCGTCCCGGAGAAGTATGCCCCCTGGGTGAAGGTCGCCCCAAAGAATCTTGATGAAGCATCAAAATAACTGTTGGTAAAAACGATAGGATAGAAGAAATGTGCATTTGAGAAGTCGTAATCAAATTCTGACCATAGACCTAGTGCGCCGAAGTCTTGTAGTCGTTCGTGTATCTCTTTGATAATACTTTCTCGTACTTGACGTTCTTCTTCTAAAGCGGCTTTATCTCGGGCAAAAGCTCACTTATCGGCATCGAACTTTTCTATATCTCCGTCAAAATCATTCTGTAGGTCTTTTGCATAATCCTTGTCTAGTTGTTCGGCTCGTTCTGCAAGTGGGAGTGGGGAACGGATGTAAGCACAAAGATTGTTGATAATTACTTGCCCCTCTTTGCGGCGTTCCTCAAGAGTAGGGGTAGTTTTTTCGTCTGATAACCATTCATCCACCAACCCTACGAGAGTGTAGACACCGCCAAGACGAATAGAAGCTTTATCGCTGGACAGTTGCTCGACTGCTGTTGTGTACCGGCTACGTCGTTCAGCATGTACCTGCCGAGTATGATCCTGATCGTTCTTAGTTTTTTCAAGAGTATTCTTACGATGCGTTTCGCCTAAAGTAATAACGCCTAAAATTCCACCAGTTGTATAGATAAGAGCCTGACGGAGGGCGGCACCATCATCATCTTTACCGAAACCTGAGTTGATTGCTATAGGTAGAAAGAAAGCCCAGGTTCCGCCTAGCACAGCAATCCCAATAATCCAGGCATAGAACCACTTCTCGTGTCTAGGCTTATTAGGGCGACCGTTACTATCTTTCTTTTTGCTATCCCAGGCGGGGTACTTGCAAAGTAAGGTTATGACAATAGTAGCTGTAATGATTACGAGAAGTATCCATGGGATAACAGACAATAGCCACTGGATAATAGACACCTTGTACTCCTTAGCTAAATCAAGCCAAACACTCACCCTCCATCATAGGGTGAGGAGGGGCTTACACAGTGGATTTCCCGTTGTTAACCTCACACACTGCGTGGGGTGGGGCAGAAGAACCCCTGGCGATTGCACGGATTATCACCCGCAAATCCCTTAGTTTCCGTGTTTTTTCGCCCCAGAATCATCAGCATCTCACCCCTTGCCATCACCTCTAACTCCTGCCCACTTCAAAAAGTTGAGTCTTTTTCACTCAAGTCTGTTGACATCCACCCAAACATGTGTAAAACTTGAGTACATGAGGCTCAAGGGGTCACTCACCGGGCAGCATCCCAGCGCATCTTCACTGTGCATGTGCTCGGTCTAAAAACCCCTTACGCCCCGAAGATTTAACCAAGGAACCCGCCTCGCCAAGAAGCGGGGCATAACACTAAGGAGTACAAAACATGGCACGTGCAGTTGGTATTGACCTCGGCACCACTAACTCGGTCGTATCCACCCTTGAAGGTGGCGAACCGGAAGTTATCCCTAACGCTGAAGGCGCCCGCACCACCCCCTCCGTGGTCGCATTCTCCAAGGATGGCGACGTTCTGGTGGGCAGTGTAGCAAAGCGCCAGGCGGTCACTAACGTTGATCGCACCATCTCGTCCGTCAAGCGCCACATGGGTACCGACTGGACGACTGAAATTGACGGCAAGAAATACACCCCGCAGGAAATTTCCGCACGTATTCTGCAGAAGCTCAAGAACGATGCTGAAGCATACCTGAACGACAAGGTGACCGATGCGGTTATCACCGTTCCCGCATACTTCAACGACGCTGAGCGCCAGGCCACCAAGGAAGCCGGCGAAATCGCAGGTCTGAACGTTCTGCGTATCGTGAACGAGCCGACCGCAGCTGCACTGGCTTACGGCTTGGACAAGGGTAAAGAAGACGAACTGATTCTGGTCTTCGACCTTGGCGGCGGTACCTTCGACGTCTCCCTGCTTGAAGTTGGCAAGGACGAAGACGGCTTCTCCACCATTCAGGTGCGCGCAACCAGCGGCGACAACCGCCTGGGCGGCGACGACTGGGATCAGCGCATTGTGAATTGGCTGCTTGAGCAGGTCAAGTCCAAGACCGGTGCAGACCTCTCCAAAGACAAGATCGCTCTGCAGCGTCTGCAGGAGGCAGCTGAGCAGGCTAAGAAGGAGCTCTCCAGCGCATCCAGCACCAACATTTCGCTGCAGTACCTCTCGGTAACCCCCGAAGGCCCGATTCACCTGGACGAGAAGCTCTCTCGCGCAAAGTTTGAGGATCTCACCAGCGACCTGCTCGAACGCACCAAGAAGCCCTTCCAGGACGTTATTAAGGAAGCAGGCATCAAGGTTTCGGATATTTCCGAGGTCGTGCTCGTGGGTGGTTCCACCCGTATGCCCGCCGTGGCTAACCTGGTGAAGGACCTCACCGGCCGCGAACCCAACAAGGGTGTTAACCCCGATGAGGTCGTGGCAATGGGTGCAGCCCTGCAGGCAGGCGTGCTCAAGGGCGACCGCAAGGACGTTCTGCTGATCGACGTGACCCCGCTGTCCCTCGGTATCGAAACCAAGGGTGGCGTGATGACCAAGCTGATCGAGCGCAACACCGCTATTCCGACCAAGCGTTCTGAGACCTTCACGACCGCTGAAGACAACCAGCCTTCCGTGTCGATTCAGGTGTTCCAGGGTGAGCGCGAATTCACCCGCGACAACAAGAACCTGGGTACCTTCGAGCTGACCGGTATCGCCCCCGCACCGCGCGGCGTACCCCAGATTGAGGTCACCTTCGATATTGACGCCAACGGCATTGTGCACGTCTCCGCAAAGGACAAGGGCACCGGTGCTGAGCAGTCCATGACCATCACCGGCGGTACCTCCCTCTCGAAGGAAGACATTGACCGCATGGTCAAGGATGCTGAGGCTCACGCAGAGCAGGATAAGGCACGCCGCGAGGCAGCCGACACCCGCAACGCCGCCGAGTCTGTGGCATACTCCGTCGATAAGTTGCTGAAGGAGAACGGCGAGAAGCTGCCCGAAGACGTCAAGACTGAGGTTCAGGGCGATGTCGACGAGCTCAAGAAAGCTCTTGAAGGCGATGATGACGATGCCGTGAAGTCCGCTCTTGAGAAGCTGCAGGCATCCCAGACCAAGCTGGGCGAGGCTCTGTACGCTTCCGCACAGGCAGAGGCTAACGCAGACTCCGCTTCTTCCTCCAAGGAAGATGACGAAGATGTGGTAGACGCCGAAGTTATCGACGAGGACGAAGACGAGAAGAAGTAATCATGGCTGAACACGAGAACACTGCGGGAGACCCACTGGAGGAGGCATTCAACGCCCCCGCCGCCGAGGGTCACCCCGAGGCTGAGGAAGCCCCTGCCGTAGCCGATGCTGCGGCGGGGGAAACCCCCGAGCCGAGTGAGGAAGCACCCTCAGAGGATGCGAAACTCGCGGCAGAACGCCTGGACAGCCTGCTTCGCTTGCAGGCGGAGTTCACGAACTTCAAGAACCGTGCCGCCCGCGAGAAGGAACAGCTTCGAGAATTCGTGGCGAGCGATATTGTGAGTCTGCTTCTGCCGGTGCTCGACGATATTGATGCCGCACGCAAGCACGGCGACCTGCAGGAAGGCCCATTCGCAGCGATTGCCACCAAGCTTGAGGAAACTCTTGGCAAGCAGGGCGTGGAACGCTTCGGCGAGGTGGGCGAGCCCTTCGACCCGAATATTCACGAAGCGGTCATGCAGCAGCCAACCGGCGAGGTAGAACCGGACCATATTTCGATGGTTCTGCGATACGGGTACCGCGTGAATGATCGCGTGGTACGCACCGCCCAGGTTGCGGTGGCTGTCGCCGAGTAAACGCTCCGTAGAGCACACAGCGGGCGGGTTCTTGAGAAATTGAGAACCCGCCCGTTTGCCGTATATTTCCGCGGATTTTCTGGGATTTCTCTTCCAAAATTGAGTCTAGTAGACTAAACTTTATATAGGATTAAAAACTAAGGTTGTGCCCCCGTGGGCGGGCCGTTACAAGAACCCCGGACGACGGGAAAGGAGAACACATGGCAAGCGAAAACTGGCTGTCAGAAGACTTTTACAAAACGCTCGGCGTGAAAGAAGACGCCTCTGAATCTGATATTAAAAAGGCCTACCGCAAGCTCTCACGCAAGTACCACCCCGACCTGAACCCCGGGAACGAGACAGCGGAGAAGAAATTCAAGGAAGTCTCCGAAGCCTACGATGTGCTTTCGGATAAGAAGCAGCGCGAAGAATACGACCAGATTCGTAAATACGGTGCCGCGGGGTTCGCCAATGGCGGCTTCGGTGCGGGCGCTGGCGGATTTGGCGGTGCCGGTGGTTTCGGCGGATTTAACGGCCAAAACGTGCACTTCACAACCAGCGGCGGCGCCGAAGGTATCAATATTGAGGATCTGCTCGGTGGGCTCTTCGGCGGCGGTGCTGGAGGAGCGGGTGGTTCACGCCGTACCGCCGGGTTCACGAGCGCCGACTTTGGGGATGCCACCGGGTTCGGGGGTGCTCAAGGCTTCGGCGGCGGGCGCCAGCATGCCCCGCAGGACAACAACCTTTCCACCAGCACACGTATTACCCTGCCGCAGTCGTACACGGGCACCAAGGCGACCGTGTTCCTGCCGGACGGCACGAGTACTGAGGCGCGCATCCCGGCGGGTGTGAAGGACGGGCAGAAAGTGCGTGTGCGTGGTAAGGGACGCCCCGGCACCGGCGGCGATCTGATGGTAACCGTGCGTGTCTCGGACGACCCGCATTACAGTCGCGAGGGAAACAACCTAGTGTTGCGCGCCCCCGTCACCTTAGAGGAAGCCGTCAATGGCGGTGTGCTGGAAGTGCCCGTACCCGGCGGTAAAACCGTCAAATTGCGGCTGACTCCCGGTAGCGTGGGTCGTAAACTGCGTGCTAAAGGACGCGGGTTCAAAACCAAGTCGGGCACCGGCGATCTGCTGGTGATCCCTGAGGTGCACCTGCCGCAGAACCTGAGCGATGAAGCGAAGGAAGCCTTCGAGAAGTTCATTGCCCTGGCACCGCAGGAGAACCCCCGTGAGGACCTTTTGAAGAAAGTTAGGTAGCTTATGAGTGCCCATAGTAAGCAATCATCGGCGTCTGCCTACAGCGCCGACAGGCCGGTTTTTGTGATTTCGGTGGCGGCGGAGCTGGCGGGTATGCACCCGCAAACGCTCCGCCAATACGACCGCCTGGGGCTGGTGCAGCCTTCGCGTGCGCCGGGCAAGGCCAGGCGCTATTCGCAGCGCGATGTGGATTTACTTCAGCGTATTCAGCAGCTCTCGCAGGAAGGCGTTTCGCTTGAGGGAATCCGCCGGATTATTGAGCTTGAAGAGATGGTTGAGGAACACCGGGACCATATTGCCCGCCTGCAGACTCAGCTTGAGGATGCGCACGCCAAACTGGGCCTGGCGGAACGGGTGTTTGCGGCCAGCACCCGCGGGGATGTGGTGAACATCCAGCGGGGGCAGCGCCCGGCACCGCGCAAACGCTCCTCGGCGGTGGTGCTGTACCGGCAGAAATAGTTTTTGCCGTGGGTGGTTCTCAACCAACGACAACGTAACGTGACGTGTCATCTTATCCATGCGCCTACTTCACTCTCTCACGAGTGGCAGGCGGGCGGCGTGCCTGACCCGACCACGGCGTAAGCCTTTTTCGGGGCAACGATATCCTTTGCCTACATGCGAGTTGTCGGAGGTAACGCAGCGAAGCGAGTATGCCTCCGACTGTTTGAGCAAGGGCAAAATGGTATCGTTACCCCTTCCCAAGCAGATAACTTATTTACGCCTATACGTCAGGTCGTGGGCGCGGCGGCCCGCCTCGCGAGCCTTCCTCTCAAAGCTGGTGAGGATGCGCCCCTCCCAGCGCGGCGCCCACCCGCCGACGGGGTCGTCCTCGGTAGCGCCTTCACCGGCATGCAGATTCTCGAAATCGGGGTGCGCTTCCATAACGTCGCGCATTACGTGAGCGTATTCTTCCCAGTCGGTGGCTAGGCGCCAGATTCCGCCGGGTTTGAGCACGCGCGCAACCTTGTCGGCAAAAGCGGGGGAGACCAGGCGGCGTTTGTGGTGGCGTGACTTGTGCCAAGGGTCGGGGAAGAAAACCCAGAGCTCATCAACCGAATTTTCTTCCAGCATGTTATCGAGCAGTTCGGGGGCGTTAGCCTGAGCGACGCGCACATTCTCAACCCCGGCTTGCCCCATCTTGAGCAGCAGATCCGCAATGCCGGGGGTGTAGACCTCAACGGCAAGGAAGTTTGCCTCGGGCATTTCGGAGGCGCGGTGCACGATTGCTTCGCCCAGCCCGGAACCGATTTCGACAACCTGGTAGGCTTCGCGCCCGTAGATTGTGACCGGGTCGAAGGTGGCTTCGGGGGCTACAGAGGTATCTGCCCGCAGTCGGGGTATGTCGAGCACGTGGGTTTGGGAGTAGGTGTCCCACGCTTTTTGGCGGCGCGAGGTCAGGCGGTCGCCGCGGCGCACGAAGGAATAAGGCTGGCGGAAGAACTCGGGCGGTACCGTTTTCTTCTCGGGCGTCTGGGGTGCATCGGCGTTAGCCGATGCGGTGGTCTGCGCGTTCTGCTCTTGAGATGACATACCTATCAGGATAACGTAGCGGCGCGTGGAGGGAGGCACTGTTAAAAATTTCGGGGGCAGTTTCTTCATCCGTATGAAGAAACTGCCCCCCCGTTTGGTCTTTGCGACCGCACATTCGCCGTGCAGGCTACTTTTTCTTGCTGGAGAACAGCAACGCCAGACCCGCGCCGAGAATCACGATGTTGTTGGCGAGCTGCTGCCCATCCTGGGTGGGTCGGAATGCGCTATCGTGCATGTCGGGGTTGCGGAAGTACATGGTCATGAGGTTCGCACCGAAGGCTGTCAGCCCTGCACCCGCGAGGCGGGCGGGAATAAAGGGGCTCAGCAGGGTGGCGCCGAGCGCGGTTTCCGAGTAGGAAATAAGTTTGCCGAAGGTTTTGGGGTCGAGCTTGGCGACGGCGGGCACACCGGATGCCGCCATCTGCTGCAGATATGCGTAGGTACCTTCGTCGGCGCCGAGTTTCTTGATGCCTGCATCGAGCACGAGCGCGCCCGTGGTGAGGCGCAGTGCAGCATTTGATAGTTTACCCATGAGTGAGTGTCCTCCTGATGTTTTGTGATGAGATGAGTGATGCGGTGTTTCCGCACCGGGCATTGCAATTGTAGCGGCAAACCTCAGGAAAGTTTATTTAATCGTAAAGTTTTAACATAATTTTTGCGGTAAGCATTATTTTTCAGCGTTTTAGCGGGAGAGTAGAGATGCGCCCTCGGCGTGTTGCCGCGCTCCCAATGCCTAAGACGTAATCGGTGCAGGCGCCTTTTGCGGGTAGAATTCTGTGTAGTCATGGCGTAACGATGCGATTTTCCGTGAGCCGTGCTCGCGCGAAAAATCTGAACTGCATCGTGATGCCCCGAAGGTCGGGGCTTCCTGTCGAGGTTGTAGCCTGCAGGGCAGAGCGCGCATAGAAAAGAGGAATAGTGACACAGCGGCCTTCCGAACATGCCGTTACCGAGAACGAGAGTTCGACGGGTGAAGAGAGCCTGCAGCGTGGCTTAAGTTACAGACACATCCAGCTCATCGCTATTGGCGGTGCGATTGGTACCGGGCTGTTCCTGGGATCGGCGAAGACTATTTCGCTCACGGGACCTTCCATCGTGTTTGTCTATGCGATTATTGGCATCATCATCTATTTTGTACTGCGTGCGATGGGCGAAATTCTGCTGTCTAACCCGAAGTACAAGTCATTCACCGATTTTGTATCGGATATTTTGGGTGCGCGCGCGGGCTTTTTCGTCGGCTGGTCGTATTGGTTCTTTTGGGTGACCACGGGTATTGCGGATGTGCTGGCGATTACGGATTACACGCATTACTGGTTTCCCGAACTTCCCTCGTTTATTCCCGCGCTTATCGTGATCGGGGCGCTGCTGGCTCTAAACCTGCCCTCGGTGAAGAATTTCGGTGAGATCGAGTTCTGGTTCGCGATGATTAAGATCGTGTCGATTCTGGCGCTTATTGCCGTGGGTGCCGTAATGGTCGTGTTCGGGTTTACGAGCCCGGATGGAACGGTCGCCTCCATCACGCACCTGTGGGATCGCCCGGGACCTTCGGGCAACGGTGTGTTTATTCACGGTTTAACGGGTTTCTTGGGCTCGTTCCAGATTGCGCTGTTCGCGTTCGTGGGTGCTGAGCTGGTGGGTACCGCCGTAGCAGAGACGAAGAACCCCGAACGTACCCTGCCGCGTGCGATTAACGCTGTGCCTTTCCGCATGGTGCTGTTCTATGTGCTGCCGCTGTCGGCGATTCTTGCGGTGACTCCCTGGGATAAACTCGACCTTAATATGAGTCCTTTCGTGGGGATGTTCTCACTGGCGGGTGTGTCAATTGCCGCCTCGCTCATTAACTTTGTGGTGCTGACGTCGGCAACGTCTTCGGCGAACTCGGGTATTTTTTCGACCTCGCGCATGGTGTACGGGCTGGCAGAGGAGGGGAATGCGCCTTCCTTCCTGAAGAAGCTTTCGAAGAACGGTGTGCCCACGAACGCCCTGTACCTGACGACGGTTCTTCTGCTCTTTAGCCTGGTGATGCTGGCGTTTGGGCGTGAGCTTCTGGAAGCGTTTACTGTCGTGACTTCGGTAGCCTCAATTATGGGTATTTTCACGTGGTCGATGATTCTGGTGTCGTACCTGGTATACCGCAAGAAGTTCCCTAAACGGCATGAAGTCTCTCAGTATAAGATGCCGTTCGGTCGCACGATGAGCTGGGTTGGCTTGGTGTTCTTCGCTTTGATGATCTATGCCCTGAGCTTGCAGCCAGAAACCGGGTTGGCTCTGGCGCTTAGCCCTATCTGGTTTATCGGGGTTGAGCTTGGGTATGAGATTATGGTGCGCCGTCATGCGCGTAAGCGCCTTCTTGCGGAGTCAGCGCGGGCGGAAGCTAAGTAGCGAGTTTATTTCTTCCTCATTAGCAGGCGGGATGCGGTGCGTAGAGAAAACGTGCGGCATCCCGCCCGCTGTATCTTATGGGGCGATGACATACGGCATGTACCAGAACAGACCCCAATATGTATAGATATTCTTAAATTTGTATAGAAATCATATATGATGAGAATTTTTCTTTTGATGATGTGGCGAGTTGGGCAGCAAGGGGACGTACCTCACGCGTGCCGTGTTTTCCGAAAGTAAGGCTTATTGTCAAGGGTTTTTCACAAATTCCTTCCGAAATTTTTTTGAATTTCGATATAAAGATTTTATTGTTCGTGACGCATGCTATAGATACGCGACACACTTCCTGGAGGTGATTACACAATACCGTCCCTGTTATGTAGAATATATATTCAAAAGTTGTGATAGCTCACCGTATCTTACGGGCTGAGTGCTGCACTTGCCGCCCCGAAAGCCGGGGCTGTCCCGCTCGGCTGCGGGACCCAACCACGAAAGAGGAACTGTCATGCAGCAACCTCACGATAATGCCGCATCGGCGGCAGACACGACAGATAATGCTGAAGAACTGCACCGCGGGCTGAGCAACCGACACATCCAGCTCATTGCTATCGGCGGTGCTATTGGTACCGGGCTCTTCATGGGTTCCGGTAAGGCAATTTCTAAAGCTGGTCCATCTATCCTCTTGGTCTACATGGTTATCGGCGCCGCTATCTTCTTGGTGCTGCGTGCGATGGGTGAGATCCTTCTATCAAACCTGAAATATAAGTCATTCTCAGACTTTGCTACCGACCTGATCGGGCGCCCCGCAGGGTTTTTCCTCGGATGGTCGTACTGGTTTATGTGGGTAGTCACCGCGGTCGCAGATATTATCGCAATCGTGGGCTATACCGAGCTGTGGTGGCCCGATTTACCGAAAGCGGTTCCAGCACTCGTCGTGATTATTGCGCTGCTGGCGCTGAATCTGCCCTCGGTGAAGAACTTCGGTGAGATCGAGTTCTGGTTCGCCATGATTAAGA
>ERZ773272.1141-NODE-1141-length-10190-cov-6.532116_pt1 | contig 10190 bp, 13 predicted proteins | sample MGYA00511891_ERZ773272 | MGnify/ENA primary metagenome ERZ773272 (study PRJEB29015, sample SAMEA2738150) | human oral metagenome | biome: human oral; feature: human-associated habitat; material: saliva | place: China | collected 2198 ...
CAACTTCCGTTGTGATGTTTTTAATCTCGCTTCTAAAGGTTTCCAAAGTATTTTCCATTTCGTGTACGTTCCAAGATAATACTTGGATTTGCTTTGCTGAAGATACTGTCTTCTTTTGCTCTTTCTTACCCTTTGTTTCTACCGTGTCAGCAATCAAATTTATGTCACTTAATTCACGGCTGAAAATAGGGAATGTAGCAATAATTCCTTTAAACGTTGTAACCTTTACCCAGTCCCCAACTTCTAAGTATGGAAGACTCTTATATGATGCTTTACAAGGCTTGTATGCTTGCCATTTATAAGCTGGAAAGAGTTTATCCGATATAGTCTTCATTTGTGCTGTGGATAGCCCAAATAAAAGCGGATTTGCAAGTATTAGATATGTATTGCCGTCAGCCTTACCTGAAGAAACACCCAAATCCTTTTCGCTTGATTTGATTGCTAGTTTTTCGATAGCAGGCGTTCCCGTATCGGAAATAGTCGCATCATTGAATAACCTAGTAAAAGGAATTTCCGTTGGTGTTTTATTAGGGTTGATTGCTTTCAACTTGCCTGATCGTGACATACGGAAGAATGTCCCGCTTGCTTCCTGAATATACCCAAGCAATTCGCTTGCCTTTAAGTTTTGGAAGTATGCCGTTTTAGTAACTTGCATGTCTGAGTTAGTCCATGTGTTAGGTAGTTCAGTTAGGACACCGACACGCTCGCATAACTTAATAAGTAAGTCTTTTAATGTCAAAGGGAATACAAGTTGCGTATTCCACCAATCAGAAACATCAGTATCAACAAACTTCTTCAAATCATCGTAACATTCAATGTCCGTTGTGTAGTCTGTTGATAACTTCGCATTCACAATCGTATAAACGCCCAAATCAAGTGCGCCTTGTTTAACTGTGACACGTTTACCAATTAGTCCAGTCACGTTTCCGTTTTCTTTGGCAATCGTAACTTTGAGTGTTGATGCTTCAACGCTTGTTAGGTCTAGCGTATCTTTTGAGCAAAGCGACTCTTTGATTTTAAGTGAGCCGCTTGTAAAGTCTTTATTTGTGTATGTTGTTCCAGCTATGTTTAAAACAACGTCAGGCGGTAGCAAATCGCCTGTGTATTTCTGCTTCAAATCATTAGGAATATTCAGCATTTGCTACCTCCTTATACTTCAATAAATGAAAGGGCAACGTCCAAATATGCGACATCGCCCGTATTTTTATCTGTAACTCGTTTTTTATAGGTGAGATTAGCACCAGTATATACCGTTCTAACCTCACCCGAAATGCTTTCAAATGTGTATGTTCCGCCCATGTCCTTGCGGCAAAGGTTCTTCAGTTTCTCAAATTCTGCTTTGGATAACCAATGCCACTTCAGTTTTTCAGATGTCACGTCACGGCGCAAAATGACAAAGTGTAATTTGCCAGCACCGTCACGCCAGCTCTTACCGTGCATATCTTCGCCCGTGCAATCAGGATCTATGTCAGGCATTGGCAACAATACACCATTGATTTTATAGCCTATTTCTGCCATGTTACCTCCTAACCTAAAACAGCCACAGGGTTCTCACCTGTACGGCTTGTTTCTTCGATAATGTACGATACAGCAGCCTTGCCAACGTCTTCGATTAGCAAGTTCTTTTCCTGTACTACTCTTATGAGTGTAGCCAACATATTAACCACGTCAGCATTACCACTTCTTTCGTCCATAACCGAACGCATAGCATCTTGAATTGTTGATAATGGCGCTTCGATGTTTGTTCCGCTCTTTTGGTCGCCCAATACAGCCAAGAATTCATGGTTAGCTGGAATTACCGCACCATTAGCAAGGTATGGAATACTTGGCACGCTTACACTTGGAAGCCAAGCGAATGGTGAAGCACCTAGAATTGAAATGTTTCTCAATCCATTTAGTGCGCCATTGATAGCGTTAAAAGGTACGGAAACAACCGTATTGATACCGCCAATGATATGGTTCACAATTCCTCTGAATGTGCTTGCTATTGCTTCAGTAATACCCTGAAAGATTGTTCCACCTGTACTGAATACGTCCTTAACGGCTTTCCATGCGCCACCAAAGGTATCGCCGAACCATTGAGCAACATTACCGAACACTTGCTTAATACCGTCCCAAATGCCACCAAAGAAGCCTGTCACACCGTCCCATACGGACTTGATGTTATCCCAAGCACTCGTGAATATCTTAGCGATACCACCCCACATTTCAGATGTATTTTTAGAAATGCTTGTCCATGCTTCAGCGATGAATTTCTTTAAATCGCCAAATGTTTCATCAAACCATGCTTTAATGTCTTCCCAAATCTTCTTGATACCGTTCAGCATGCCTTGCATTAAGAATTCGCCAAGTTCAGCAAAGACTGTGGACGGTGAATGAATGCCAAAGTGTGTTTTAACAGCATCAATAATCGGCTTACATACATTTTCCCAAAGCCATGTAGCAATACCCTTTAAACCGTCTAAAATACCCTTTAGAATGCCCATGATGATATTGTTTCCAACGCTTCCATAGTCGCTATCGTCAATATAGCCCTTGAAGTAGTTATAGATACCGTCACATACTGAGCCGACAATGCCACTCAATAGATCAAGTGCCGATAGTAATGCGTTAGTGATGAATGTTACATAACTTGAAGCAATACCTCCAGCATCAAGATTGCTGAAGAAGTCCACAATTGCGCTTACGATAAATTCGCCTAGTTGTTTCCAATCATAACTTTGCAACCATTCTGTCGCTTCATTAAATCCACCAATCAAGAAGTCTGAAATGGATTTGGCAATATCGCCATAATCAAGCCCAGTGAAGAAGCCAATCAGGAAGTCAATACCAGCTAATGTCTTACGGACTAATAACCGTCCAAGAATGCTAAAATCAATGTTTTCAATAGCATTGTTTAACAGTGTAGCCAAGTCTTTACCGATTGCTTTAAAATCAATCGTTTTAAGTGTGTAATAGAGTGTTTTAATAACGCCGTCAATACCCTTGCCAGCCGTTGCACCTATACCAGCCCAGTCGATACTAGCAAATGCTTCATTTATCTTTGTTCCGATTGTTACGCCCAGCCCTTGCCAGTCAGCATCTGCAATCATCTTCCATATGCCGTCAAGTGCGCCTGTATCCACGGTATCAAACATGGTGTCAATGCCTTGTGTACCTCCACCACCTCCACCGCCGCCACCGCCAGCGTTAGATTTATCGGATATATCGTTTATTTCATCAATGCCAGCCAATGCGCCTTGTTCTTCTTTCAGCGCTTTTGTTGCACCCTTAGCCGCACCTGCCATTTTCTTTTGTTCGCTCGATATACTTGCAATGCTCTTTTTAGCCACAATGTATGAGCCAGCACCAGTCAGGACAGCAAAGAAATGAGCCACGGCGTTCGCTGCTGCCGTAAACCAATCAATGATTTGTGACAATACTGGCGCGATTGCGTTTACAAGTGGCGCGATCATTGCACCTAAACTATTTGTGAATGCGCCTGTACTCATTTCCAAGCCATTCATAGATGTTTTTAATGCTTCAGAATATTCAACAGCATGTCCAAAGCCTTGCGTAATGCCTGATAGCACTTGTCGCATTGCCATTCTTAACGCTAACAACTTGAACATGTTCCCTAATGAGAAAATGGACTTGCCTAATGAATTAGCAAATGCATTTGTTTTGCCTTGTTCTTGATTAAACCCAAACAGTGCTTTTGTTGCGTTTATCACGCCACCACTTATCGCATTAGTAACTTTTCCAAGTGATGCGCCAGCGTTGCCGATTGCGCCTTTTAATGAGAATTTAGGCGCTTGCTCTTTAGGTAAAATGTCTTTTCCTGTGTTGCTTGGTAGTGATGCTAATTCATTTTTTACTTCTTCAATGCGCGCTCTCAGTCTTTCAGCATCGCCAATTTCTGCTTCAAGCCTACTTTTTAACTTGCTGTCTTTGCCACCGCTTTTTTCAAATGCATCATGTGCTTTATTTACGTTTCTTTCAACCAGCTTCAAATGTGACTCTAAGTCTTTTAATTCAGCCTTAAGTTCCGATGCACCCTTTTTGAAATTCGATGTGTCTATTTTTGTATCAAATACAATTCCACCGTCTGACATTAAAAACCCCCTTTCTATTTAAAGCGCTCGTTCAACTTGCGCATTTCTTCTTTTTCTTTTTCTGTATAAACAGTCTTAAATTCGATTAAATCTTGATTTTCTTTATAAAAGTCTTGTTCCCACTTTTCCAGCTGTTTATGTTTTGCTTTTTTCTGTCTAATATTCAGGATATTAGAAAACAGTCCCTCTTGAATTTCGTTGAAATATCCTAAGAAAGACCACCAATGCAAATATGACTCTGTACGTACTTCCTTACCAGCTACACGGTTTATGGCACTGAAGATAATTTGCTCGTCTTGTTCCCAGTCCATTAGTTTTGGCTTGTTCTTGGCTTTGGAATAGTCCTTGCCACCGTCCATGAACCATGAGCATTGCTTGATTGCTTCTTCCACGTCTTCCTGTGACAAGTTCTCAAAGCCCACTAATGCATCAACCATGACATAAACCTTTTCTCTGTCCGATAGTTCGACATCATTGCATGCAACTAGCACGATCAAGGCTGTGCGAAAGTCCGTATTGATTGCTATTTCTTTACCATTTACCGTGATGCTAGTTGGTAATTGCCCTATCATTTCTTCTTATATGCCTTGCGGTACTTTTCGATGTTCTTTTGCATCGTCTTAGTTTCTTTTTCGATAAATGGCTTAATGTACTCAGCGAAAGCCGTCATAAAGTTATTGAAAATAGTGTTCCCGTTACTCATGGATAAAGGGTTCTGTTTTCCGAACACGATTTCACTTGCGCCCTCATAGAAAATACTGTCAAATTCCGTGCGCATTTCTTGGTTAATTCTGCGTACGGCTTCGGCAATTTCAGGAACGGCAGCTTCACCGTCACTTGTGATTGTTAGTTCTTCACCTAGTGTTTTGATTTTTTCTTGGAAATTGTCAGCGACACGCTGAACACGATCTAAAATTCCAATATCACGTACATTTACGCGTAAAATTCTATTTTTATCATTGTTGATAGTTATTTCTTGAATACCGTCATCAAAATTAATGTTCATAGCCATATTGTTTGGTTTCCTTTCTTAAAATAAAAAAAGGCGGCGCTTTCGCTACCGCCCCAACAGTTAGTCAGCGGTGAATTTGTTTGTGGTTTCGTTAAACTTGCCCTTTTTACGCTTGCCTGTATAGTGTACGTCAAAAGGGATTTGGTAGCCGTCATACTTTCCGCCATAGTCTTTGACTTCCAAATAGACTTCTTCTTCATACGCAACATATGCGCCAGTTGTTCCGTCCCATGTGTGTACTTCTAATGCTGTTGTCTTAACCTCGTCCAACTTCTTGCGGTTGTCCACGATGTCCTGTAAGAATGTGTATAAAGCATTCCCCTTTTCTGCATAGAATGTATCAACTGAGCTGGAAGCATCATAAGAAGAAATCTTGATAGAGTTTTCGCCTAAGATGTTTCTCTTTTTTGTTACTTCGGCATTGAGATTGATTTTATATTCTTCTAAATCGTTCCCAATGCGCACATAGTTGGTTGTTGCTGCCTTTGGTGTAGCATTGATGTAATGCACCAAGAATTCACGCCCAATAGTTCCTGTTTCTACTGTCTTTGCTGGTTCTGGCATTTTCTAAGCCCTCCTTTATTTGTATATTGTGTAACTCACACCGATTTGGATTTGGTATGTGACACCGTCATTTATATCCCCACTTGGCACGCTAAACAGTAAGCCGTTTCCAGCGCTAATCTTAGTTATAACGCCGTTCTTTTCTTCGCCGTTTACGTTTTCGGTTATCGCTATGTCTTTAAGCTGGTTTAGGTAATAAGTAAGCGATAGAAGAAAGCCGCTATTGTTCAAACGATCATAGTCTTCATACGCTTTTCTATCAGCAAATACGCTGAAATTGATATGGTATTTCTTATTGCCTAATATATCCCCGCTTACTAGCGATGTACCTAGTGGATATACGCCCGTGTCCATTTCCTTAACGTCACCAAGTGACATATAGTCAATGTGAATATTGTTGTTGAATTCGTCCATTAAAGGACATTCGGTTAAAATCTTCTTAATTGTTTCAATGACATTCATTTGACAAACCTACCTTTCGCTAATCTAGCAGCAGCACGCCCTATGCTTTCGCTGTGGTCTTTCATTGCTCTATCGAACCAATGAGAACCAGCTAATGCATTCTTTGAAGTGTTATAGTTTAGTAATCTACCAGTTGGGTCGGGTATTTTAGCAACGCCCTTGCGACTCCAATGCCTACCCGTACGGGCATCATAGAATGAACCCTTTAAGGTGATTGGGTCAACGAAAAGCACGCCATAGTATTGATACCGTGCATAAGGTGTGTTCTGTCTTATCTCACCTGAACCGATAACCGTTTGAGTCATCATCGCATTCTGTAACACACCATTCATGTTAGGCATGTATGGCAATGATTGCCGCATAACTTCATTGTCTATAAACTTCTGAACCTCGCCACCGTCATTGAGTCCATGCTCTGCTAACAGCTGCTCAACTTCTTTGAAGTGTATCTTGCCAACTATTTGCATGATAGTTCCCAATGTTGCATAGACTGTGTGCCGTACTTTTTGTAGTCAGCACGCATGATAGTAAATGCACCAGCTTTTACCAGTTTATCCATGCTTTCTGATTGCTTGCGTGCATCTGTGCTATCTATTTCAATCTCACATGCACCCTCAATCAGTAAGTCTTTCCCCTTAGTAAACTGTAAGTCTGTGTGCCCATTAAACATACAAAAGGCGCTTTCTTCATACGTGCGCCCTTGCTTGCTCATGCTCGCTATGCTGGTGTCTGTCAAGAAGCATTTATCAATCAAGATTTTTTTATAACCGTTCTTTTGTAAATAAAGGGTACATGATGTATTTGCGTACATGATCATATACCCCTGTAAAGATAGCCCGTTTTACCTAACCACTTTTTGAGAACACTTGTCACTTTCAACGTATAATCACGCTCGATTTCAATGTTTGAATTGCCTTTATAAGTGACTGAATATTCCCCAACTTTCTCGCTCGCAACGCCTAGCGGAACACTTACAGAATTGCTATTTGACTGGCTGAATTGTACCTCCGCCAATTCACACATAGCCTGTTTCATTTCTTCAATCGGTTCACCGTCAAAGTCAAACTTAATTCTGTTCAGTATTTCGTTACTGGCTTTGTTAGCGTAAAACTTGAATTCGCTCTCAGGTATCAAAGGGCTTTTTCCTAATAGGTATTGTTCTTTATAAAACTGATAATCAGCAAATATCATGCACCCTCCTTTTTACTTCTTTTCTTTTGTCTTCTTTTCTGTACGGTTCGGCTTCTCTTCTTCCGTTGCTTCTTCTAATTGTGACTCAATAACGGTGGACAATTCCCCATTACAGAGGATTTGTTCATCACCGTTAAAGAGTACGCCTGTGATTTTAGCCATTAAGCCTTAGAGTGAGAGTAGATGCCTGACTTCTTATTCTCGTATACTTCATTGATACCGTACAAGTGGAAGAAGAATTTCCACCAGTCGCCGTCCTGATTTGTTTCAGGGTCAATAATCTTATTGACGATGTCCTTAGCAACCTGCATTAGTGCGCTTGGGTGTACGATTTGGAAGTTTAATTCCTTGCCAGTTGTAGCCTTTTCAAAGCCGCCCTTTTCTTCGCCAGTCTTGCCTGATAATGACTTGATTGCTGTATAGAAACGCGCTTGTGGTACTTTCACAATGGCTGTGAATGATGCTAATACTTCACGTGACTTTGTTGTGTCTAAGTCCTGAATAGCACGTAAGCCAGTTGGTGTGATGTATAGAATACGTCCCTCGGCTGGTACTTCAGCATCGTCCATAGCTGCAACAGCTGTGGAAATAGCCTTTAGCCATGCTTCACCTGTTGCTAATGCTGCGCTAACAACTGGTGTTCCCTTAGCACAATATGTTGCAAAACGTGTTGCGTCAATTTCAGGAACAGCCTTTGTTCTGATAAATTCAGATGCTAAACGTCCGAAAGCAATCTTTGCTGTTTCGATGTCGTCCATTTTATCAACTTGGAACACACGCGCACGGTCAAAGTTAGGCGCTTTTGTTTCAAAGTCTAATGTTACTGAACCCATAGGGTAGCCATTTGTACGGCTGTACTCACCTAATCCGTCCATTTCCATTTTTGGAATTAAGAATTCCTTACCATTTGCGGTCATCTGTAAAAGACTTGTATCGCTGTCTAATACGGCTGTGAGTGATGCTTGCTTATAGACTGTGTCTAAAAGGTCGATGTAATTCTTGAATAGTTGAATGTTGTTTGGCATTTTCTAAGCCCTCCTATTTTTCTTTAATTCCCATTACGGATTTTGCAAAATCAAGCGATGTATTGCTTGCATTTGCATTGCTTGCTGTACTTGATACAGCGTTCTTTACTGGTTCAGTAGATGCAAATAAATAGTCATGCTCGCCCTTTACCGCTTCAATAGCGCTCTTGATGTCTGCTTCTTGGTTCTTAGAAGCCTTTAATGCTTCAATGTCCAAGAATGGCATGATTGCTTTTGCTTCACGTCCTCCAGCTGTTGTGACTGTCTTTGCTAATAAATCGTTGAAGTTTCTATCTGCGATTTGCTTTTCAAAGTCCGCTTTCTGTGATGCTAGTTTTTCGTTTAGATCACTTACCTGTTTAGAAAGTTCTTCAGGCTTTAACTCTTGCAACTTCTTAAGTTCCGCTTGTGTGCTTGTAAACTGTGCTTTATAGTCTTCTAGTTCTTTCTTGGCGTTTTCTAATTCGCCCTTTGCACTGTTTACGTCTTGTCCGTTCATCTTAAAAACTTCATTGATTTGTTCGTCAGTTAGTCCCAACTTTTGCAATTCTTCTTTTTTCATTTCTTCCTCCTATTAGGCGTTGTTAAAGCAGGTCGCCATTCTGCTAAAGAGTCACTATTTAAGGCATAGTTGCCAATAGAAAAAAGCGCATATAGCGCTTTAGTCTTTCGTGAATACCCTTGCCATTTCTTCAGGCAAGCCCATTGCTTTCGCAAATTCTTTATAGTCGTTATATGTTGCTGTTCTGCGGTTCTTCATAATCGTTATGTCCGCTTTATCAGCATTACCCTTTTTCAACAGCGCTATTCGTTCGTCCTGAACACGCATTCGTCTTTCTAGTGCGCGCATGCGTTGCGTTGCTTCATATAGAGTGTATTCCTTGCCGCCGTATTCGTGCGTTTCTAGCGTTCTTTCGTACAGTTTGGATAATTCCTCGTCCGTGTATCTTCTCTCGCTAAAACCACTTATAAACGGCATGTAATGGTGATAACAGTTCACACCACACAATCCACCAGCTTCACCCAGCCCGCAAATGTCTATTAGTTGCTGTTTGGTGTATATCTTGCCTTGCCATAGTGCATGTGACGGTCTAGCCGTTGGGTGTGCTGATACTTCAAATAACTCTGTGTGTAGTTTTTCGGCGTTATCATCTTCAATCTTTGCTGTGACTTGCCGCATACCAGTCATAACGGCACGTCTTACGGCAACATCAACGCGATCATGTCGCCCGCTTTCGTATTCGATGTATCGTACACCACTAGCCGTCAATTCGTTTACGGTCTTTTTTAGCGCCGTATTATAGTCAAATACGCCCGTTGATACTTCTATCAAGGTTTTATTCAACAGTTCTCCATAATAGCCCTGTACGCTTTTGAATTGCCCGTCCACCGTAAAGCCTAATGCGTTAGTTATGTTCCTAATGTCTGATAGCGTTTGTTTCTGTGTTGCTTCCATTAGTTGTAATAGTTCCGTGTTTTCTGATAACGGTACAAAGTCCACGCCAGCGCCTTTATATAGCGCTTCATCACGTGCGTACCCGTCAGCAATCACACGATCATACAATTCTTTCATTTGCTCGTCTGATAGTTCTAAGGCTTGCTGTATCAGTTTCCGATAGTCTTTATTAAAGCCGTTCAACTGTGACAAGCGATATAGTTCATAATCTGCTGTACGTGTGATGTGTCCAGCTTGTTCAATTCTGCGGATAATGTCCGCAAGTATTTCGCTTTCCAGTCGTTGCATTGATTGCGCTAAAAATTCAGGGACTTTCTTAAGGTCGTTTTCACTGAACATTAAGGCTGTTCACCCTCTGTGATTGTTCCCCTGATTTCTGCAATCTT
>ERZ773272.1144-NODE-1144-length-10187-cov-15.189597_pt1 | contig 10187 bp, 8 predicted proteins | sample MGYA00511891_ERZ773272 | MGnify/ENA primary metagenome ERZ773272 (study PRJEB29015, sample SAMEA2738150) | human oral metagenome | biome: human oral; feature: human-associated habitat; material: saliva | place: China | collected 2198 ...
GGGTATCAGGAATGCTCTTGTATGCGAAGACCGATGAAGAGGTCTACCCCGATGGGGCCTATCAGATGAGCGGGAATCTGATTAGCGTAAGGACGCTCGATCTCAACCGCCCCTTTGAGGAGATCCGCACCCAACTCGACGGGATTGTAGAGGCGCATTTTTCACGGTGATATCCTCGCCAGTAGTGAAAGTTTTCACCGGAAAGAAGGCTCGCCGTGTACAAAGTCGTGCGCATCGCCTTGCCGCTTCTTTTCATCGTCGAGGTCTACAGCGGCGGACCCTTTTATGACGTCTTCGGCAGGCGCACCGCCCCAACAACCCATCGACGTACAATGACGAAATGACTGAAACAAGCAGACGAGCGCAATGGTTTTCCGATAACGAACGCAACTGGGACGACCGCGCCGAGCTGCACATGGCTGGCAACTACTGCGACTACCAGCGTCTTCTCGAGGACCCAACGGCCATTAGCGCCGAACTGGCCCAAGATATCGAAAAATTCGGCGATCTCACTGGCAAAGATGTCATCCACCTGCAGTGCCACGTCGGAACCGACACGATCGGGTTTGCGCGCCGCGGGGCCTCGCGCGTCATTGGCCTTGATCTTTCCGAGGCCTCGCTTGCCCACGCGCGCAGCATCGCCCAGCGCGCGGGCGCTAACGTCGAGTTCGTTCACGCAAACGTGTACGAGGCACGCGAAGCAGTCTCCGGAGATTTCGACTTGGTTTACACCTCGATCGGCGTTCTGTGCTGGCTACCCGATATCGCCCAATGGGCGCAAATCGTCGCTTCCCTGCTTAAACCCGGCGGTACCTTCTTCATCCGAGATGACCACCCGATGTTCATGACAATCGGGGAGGACATTTCCGACGGACTCAAGATTGAACAGCCATACTTCGAGCAGGATGCTCCGATGACGTGGGATGACGATTCAAGCTACGTGGACTCCCCCGGTGCGCCGCGGATTACTCACACAACGAACCACCAGTGGAATCATTCCCTTGGGCAGATCGTCACTGCTCTCATCAACGCAGGGTTGGTAATCGATGAGCTTGAAGAGGCTCCGCGTGCTGCATGGTGCCCGTGGCCCGAACTCATGGAACAAGATTCCACCGGCGGCTGGCATCTTCGCGAGCACCCCGAGCGCCTACCACTTCAGTTTGCGATCACCGCACACAAGAACTGAAAGTGCCGCGCACGTAGCCGTCTCCCTGAGAAGACCCCTTCCGGGCGCACGCCCAACACCTCACCGGTTCTCTTCGACAACCTCGCGGTAGCTAGCAGTATCGGTGTAGAGCTCGTCCTTCAGCGGGTTCAAGTGCTGAGCGCGAATCCGAGCAAACTGGTACACAGCAAGTGCGACATTCGACGCCAAAGCCACCGCACTCACAACAAAGAACGCTGTCGGATTGTGAGTCGTCGGGATCTCCCCGAAGGTATAGAACTGCGGACAAGCCATGGCGAACATCGCATACAACCCCAAGGTCTGCGCGCGATGTTGGAGCCATGCGCCTCGTTTCGTAAAGAAAGTCGGGACGGTACAGGCGATCAGCAGCGCGAGCCCCGTGTACGTCGAGTGATCCGACATGCAGTTGTAGGTGTAGGCAAAATTCCACAGATCGTAGGCGATGATCCACATCCACAACATGTCAGGCCAGATCATGTCACGGGACTTGTCCTTTGAAATGAAGATGCCGAACCACCCGCAAATCGTCACGATATTCAAGACCCCGGCAATGGCGTTCATAATGTTCCACGGCCCAGATATCATCCACTGGTGGTCAACGACCGCACCATCCCACAGACCATAGGTGTACATCTGCACGTCACGCACCACGGCCTCGGCAATGTTGATCGCAAGGATCAAGGGCGGAAAGCACAAGGCCCAACGCTTCTCGTAAAGGTGATGCACTCTCCCATCAGCACCGCGCCACGTGACGTATCGCAGCGCCATGAAACCGACACACCCCGCGAGCGCAGAATAAGTTTTCGCCCAGTTAAACCAGTTCCCAGTCCCATAGCTGTTACCGGGAGCGGCGGTATAGGGCCAGACGAAAACCGTCAGTACGATGGGTGCGACGATGAAGAGAGCGACGCCGCCCCACGCGCTCGTGCGTCCCAACTCATTGAAGGCCATGAGGGCGAAAACAACGAAAAGCCAGATTGCCCAAACCTTCAGATCACTTGCTTGGTACAAGATACCCATGGAATCCTCCTTGATTCCCGAGGCCGACGCTCACTTGGGCGCGGCCATTGTGCAGACGCGGCCCTTTTCATCCCACGCGGCCTCGTAACCGAATTCTTCAAGGTTCGCCAGAGCCGCTTCGCGCGCGTCTTCAGGAACGTCAATGTTCTCGAGGTAGACGCTGCGGAAGCGCGGGCTGTCGATGTAAAGTTCGCCCTTGAAGGGGTTACGTTTCTTCACGATGATCGTGTAGGCCTGATAGGCGAAGACACCAATGTTGAATAGGAGTGCAATGACTGAAATCGTCATATGTGCTTCAGGACGGTTCGTTGAATGCACGATGAAGCTCGGGTGCAAGAAGAACCAGGGGGCAGTCATCGTGACAATCATGTTGACCGCAAGAGTACGGACGCGGTGTTGAGCGTAGGCGCCACGTTTGATGAAGAACGCGGGGATCGTGCACGCCGCAAGAAGAACGAGGCCGCAGTACATTGAGCGGTCGGAAACACTGTTGTAGGTGTATGCGAAGTTCCACAGATCATAGCCGATGATCCAGAACCACAGTTGGTCGGGCCAGATGAAGTCTTTCTTCTTACCGCGGCTCACGATGATTCCGAAGAAACCACAGATACAGACTGCGTTGAGAATGCCGGCAATGCCGTTGATGACGTTCCACGGGCCGCCAACAACCATGTAACCGTCAACGACTCCGTTGACACCGGTCAATTGGAAGTCGCGTACGCAGGCTTCAAGGATGTTGATGGCGAAGACGGCGGGCGGGATACAAACAATGTACTTCTTTTGGAAGGCCGGGAAATAGACAATGAGCCATCCCAGGATCGCTCCTGCGAGGCAAGAGTAGGTCTTAACCCATTGGAACCAAGTGCCCGCACCGGTTCCGGCGACGGCAGTGTGAGTCCAGACAAAGATCGTCAGGATGATGGGCAGGGCGATAAACATCGCGCCGCCAATCCATTTGTTGAGGCGCGATAACTCATTCATGCCGATGAGAAATACGAGGTAGAGCAGGACGCTCACCCACGCTGTTGCTGAAAGCGGCTCGTAAAAGAACACGACGAATCCTCTCTGCATGTTTTCGTGAACACATCGAGGGAAGGTGCACGATATGCGATGACGCCTTCGTCGACATGTTTCGTGCTTTGAGGGAAATTTTAGCAAGGAAAACAGACTTAAGTGTGAGCTTTGACACTCACCCACCCATATGTGCCGACACGGCGCCTTTCTTTAGGGTTCCTCGCACCATGATGCAGTGTCTGAAGAACATCTGATCATCGTCGAAATAGGCGGTGAATGAGCCACCTGCGCTCATCGATATGCTGCTGAGCGCGATTCGCTGAGCAAAACTCTCTTCTGTAATTTCTGAAGCCTCGTCGTCCCCAGATTCCTGCCAATCGCGAGCGCTCGTGGTCAACGAACGCGCCGCACAGGCACGCATGTCGCGGTCCCATTGTTCTTGGCTTGCGAGCAGGCTCTTCATCGCTTTTCTTGCTTTCGTCCAGCTCGCCTTTTGAGCCGGGTTAACCTCCAGTGAAATGTCGATTGGCGCGCCGCGCCACTGAGTTTTCCCCTCAAAGATCCCCAGAGTTTTATCCAGGGTTAGCTCTCCTAGGGCCTCGTCATTCAAGATGATTGGCCTGCAGTATTCAGCCAGAATCTCTTCCAACTCGGGACACGGAGGGTTCTCTTCACAAACCTCGACAACTCGAAACTGATTCTGCGAGGAAGCAGTAACAATCTCAGGTACTTCTTCGGGGATCTTCTTGCGTACCTTCACGCGATAAATCGTTCGCTCTTTAAAGCGAGAAAATATATCTCCCGCATCATGGTCCTCATCAGTGGCGGGATAGACCAAGCGCCCTTCATTTGGGAACAAAGTATCGGTCTCGCACTCCACGTGCGTGAGAAAATCAACGAAGACTTCCCAAAATCCGTTCCTCTTGTTGGCTCCCTGTCCCTCAGCAAGGACAACAAGAATCTCGCGGTTGGCATCCTCAAAAGCACGCTCCTACTCCGCTTGGATCATGCGATTTCCGTGTGCGTGTACTCGAGCAGATCTATGCCAACTTTTCTTTGAACAAACAGAACATGCACATGAGAACGACGCTACTACCCGTTGAGTAATCACCAATATGCAAGGGACCCCTGAAGCCATTAATTCAGGGGTCCCTCATGTTAAATTCACAGCACCAACGCGGAAGGTTTACTCCCACTCAATCGTCGCATAGCCCGTTTCCGTGTAGTCAGCGGGGCAGGTGAGCTGGGATTCCTTCTACTCTTTCATCGAGAGAGCCGTTTAGTCACCATGTAGTCAGCACTGACTACATGGGTGAAAGGGGTGCCGACGGGGTGGGCCGCTCCCCGACCCGAGAGTAACAAATCCCGAGCGAAGAGTGTTGGCGATGATCTGGGGAAATATACTCTAAAGAGAAGGAAGTAACCACATAGAACGCAATGTGGATCTACAAATGTCGCTCATCGTGCTAACGAAAATGTGCAAGAAGAGGCTGCAGTTACCCAACACTATTTCAGCGCAACCATGAGTTGCTCAATCTTACTGTTCACAAAGCTAGGATTATCAACATTCGAGTTATGCCCTGCTCCAGGTATCCACACGAGAGGGATCTTCTCGCCAGCAGCCCATTTACGGTTAAACACTTTCACATCGCCAGCATGGTCCTTCTCCCCGCAGAGCAAGAGCGCCGGACAGTCAATGTTGTAAGCGCGCCTAGATTCAACAGCATCGGCGAGCATCTTGTAGCCGTGCGCGGCGAGCTCCACATACTCCTCTTTGGCGTAGCTCTCGATGAAGGAACGCATGCCGGCCTTCCCCTGGGCGGTTGTTGCCACGCCCCACGATCCCAGCACCTTCAGCCACGACCAGGGCACAAACTGGTACATCCCCTTGGTATGGCGCAGCGCTTTGACCTCCCACGTCGGGTAGTACTTCCTCTTGAGCGGCGCTGAATCAATGGAGACGAAGCCGGCAGCTTCTCTCGGATAGAGGTCGATGAACGCCTGTGCAACGTAGCCGCCGAGCGACTGGCCCACAAGCACGAGGTTTTTGATGCTCTCAGCCTCCAAAATTGCGTGCAAAATACGGGCGCAATCGTCCATGGAGAAGTCAAGCGGATATGGGCGCGACTTCCCATGTGCAGGAGCATCCCATACCAGGCAGTTTGCCTTACCTGAGAAATACGCCATCTGCGCGTCGAACATGGTGTGGTCGGCAGTGAGACCAGGAAGAAATACAAGCCACGGTGCGTCCGTGTCAGCAGAAGCGTCTATCCAATAGAAGACATTGCCGCTGCTGGTGTGGTAAACGCGCTCATGCAAGGTTTGAGGCATGTTGAATCTTTCGCAATCAGGTTTTTAGCTGGACAGGCAGCCGTGGCGTCTTTGGTCTCATAGTCGTATCTAGCCCGCTTTACTCCCATGGCAAGAAGCCCGCCCCTCCCGATCACGCGGTACATCTTCTGCCACTCTCTCACAGTCTCGGCAGACACACCAAGCCTCCTGGCGGTCAAACCATAGCCACATCCCCTCTCAAACATCTCCACCGCCTGCTCCCGAAGCAAACGATCATGCCTCAACCCCAGATCCACAGACACGAAAAGCCTCCCATTCCCTGGACTTCAATTTCGATGTCCAAGAAATGGGAGGCAGTTCATTCCATAGTGACGAGGCCGGGGCTCTGCATGCGGGTAACGAACGAGATTCGTGGCTTCATTTTGCTGTCGTGGTTATTCGGTAGATGTAAGCTGATGCACATATTGCTTCTAATAACGTCGAACTGGGAGTAATGCGATGGCGCGTGGCTACAGGGCAATTGTGGAACTGGACGGCAAGGAAAGTGCGCTGCAAACCGCAGACCGCATCTTTCATGAGTGGGCGCACAACAAGTACCCACTGGAGGGTAGGAGTGCACGCATTGAGTGCGAAGAGGAGGGTATCTACCGATTCGGCGAGCTGACATCCTGGAAGGGGAGCGTCGCGGATATCGTCGCGACGAAACTAACGGAGACCTCTGAGGACAAACACTACGAACGCCAACTCCTTGAAATGGTCGAACGCACAGGCGATGGCCACCAGCAGTGGACGACGCGAATCTTCGCCATGCACGCGACCAAAGAGTCAAACTATCGGGATGTGGTCTGGATCGAGGTCACCCCACCGCGCAACTTTGAAGGGGACGCGAAGCCTCCGCGGCTGGTACGTGATCTCATCAGTGAAGGCCACTGCTATGACCGCGGGATGCCGCTGTCGGAATCTCTTCAATCCATCTCCGACGACCGTCAGGTCGAGGAGCTAATCGGCTGGATCCGTGACGAACGCAGGCGTGCCTCCGTCGTCGTAGCCGCGCCGCTTACGGACGGGAGTGGAGAAGGGGACCTCGTGGCGGAATGTCGATGGAAGGAAATTCTTGGTTCGTTGACTAGGGACTCGCTCGGCTGTGCGTCCTACTTCCTCCTAACGCCCGACGCCTACCGTCAGTTCCGCGAACGGATCGGGGAAGAGTACGTCATGCCCAGGGGGAGCCTGCGCACGTACCTGCCAGGTTTTCGACCGGACGATCCGACGGACAAGTTCCGGCACAGGGTGCTCTCTGCGGCAACACTGTTGCGCGGCTATAACGAGACAAGCGGGGAATTCCGACCCAAGTTGTCGGAGATCATCGCGCGCACGCCCTGCGAATACCTGTGGGAGAAAGGCCTGGATAAGGAGCTGCGCCGAGCGCAGGCTCCCCTGGACAAGAAGCGTCTGACCGTTCCGACGTTCTACCCGTTACGCGAGGCGACAGAATCGGCGGAGTTGCTCGATGAGAAGGTGCGCCAGCGGGTCGCCGAGTCTATGTCCGCGCTCTCTCACGAGACGGTACTGCCGGTCGAGGAGTCGAGTAAGCCTGAACTGGTGAAGCCGGAGGGTGCAGCACCGGGGGCACATGTATCTGACGGGAGCGGCAGTTCTGTGGCTACCGATCCAGTGCCGCAGCGTAGCGAGCCCCGACACTTGGCGTGGTACGTGCCGCTACGCAGCCTTATTCGGCGGTTCTTGCCGTTCTTCAGCCCCCGCACACCCGATGATCTGACAAGCGGAGTGATGGCACTGTCCAGTGGCCTAGACGTCATGAACCGCACATACGAGGAGCTGTCGGGTGAACGGGACAAGCTCAGCGGCGAGCTCCAGGCGGCCAAGGAACTCCTGGACGGGGCGGCCGACGACAGCGAGGAGATCCGGACCCTGAAAAAGGACAACGACAACCTCGACCGCGAGCTGAGCGAGGCCCAGGAAGAGCGGGCGAACCTGGCACGGCGCAATCAATACCTGGAATGGAAGGTGAAGAATCCTGGCGCGACCGACGCCGAGCGAGACTTCGTAGAAGAACAGCTGGATGAGCGCCCCACAAGCATGTCGGAGCTCTACGATCGAATGACGCTGGGAAATTTCGACACGGTCACGAAGTACGTGGTCTTGAGCAATCCTGACGGCATGGTGGAGGACATTCTGGCGCTCGACGCTTTGGCGTCGAGCCGCTACGCCGCCGAATTCTGGAACTATATCCTCGTCCTACGCGATTACATGCGCGCTCGAGAAGCCGGTGACTTCGCCGGAGGTAACGTGCATGACTACCTGGCAAATCCGCCGGAGGGATACCGCACGTGCTCTGCGGCGCGCCACAAGCCGAACGAAAGCGAAACGGTCAAGGGGAACGAGACGATGCGTAAGGAACGCACTAGGCCGGTCCCCCCGGAGGTTGACCCTCGCGGTGAGATTGAAATGTGGGCACACTTCGCTCCCACCCATTGCGACCAAAACGCCCCGCGCATGCACTACTACGCGGACACGAAAACAACCGGCAAGGTCTACATCGGCTACATTGGCCGCCACCTGACGAACACGCGGACCAACTGAGCATCGTGGATACGACGAGGCCCCGGCCTCGTACCACAAATCAGGAACAAGGCCGGGGCTTTCAGTCTGCGCGATCAGCTCTCGGAAAGCGTCACTCCCACTCGATGGTTGCCGGGGGCTTGGACGTCACATCCAAAACCACGCGGTTGACCTCGGCAACAGAGTTCGTGATGCGCGTGGAGATACGAGCCAACACATCGTAGGGCAGGCGCGTCCAGTCGGCCGTCATCGCATCCTCAGAGGACACGGGACGCAGCACAATCGGGTGACCGTAGGTACGGCCATCACCCTGAACGCCAACGGAGCGAACATCAGCCAGCAGGACAACCGGGCACTGCCAGATCTCTTGGTCCAGGCCGGCCGCCGTGAGCTCCTCGCGGGCAATCAGGTCCGCAGCGCGCAGGATATCCAGGCGCTCACGCGTCACCTCGCCGATGATGCGAATACCCAAGCCGGGGCCCGGGAAGGGCTGGCGGTTCACCAGGTAATCGGGCAGGCCCAGCTCGCGGCCAACCGCACGAACCTCGTCCTTGAACAGGGTACGCAGGGGCTCGACCAGCTCGAAGGTCATGTCCTCGGGCAGGCCACCCACATTGTGGTGGCTCTTGATGTTCGCAGCACCCTCGCCGCCGCCGGACTCAACAACATCGGGGTACAAGGTGCCCTGGACCAAGAACTTCACTTCGCCACCGGCGGCGCCAACCTCTTCGATGACCTGCTTCTGGGCAGCCTCGAAAGAGCGAATGAACTCGCGGCCGATGATCTTGCGCTTGGTTTCAGGATCGGTGACGCCTGCCAGAGCAGACAAGAACCGCTCGGACTCGTCACACGTGATGACGCGGATGCCCATGCCGCGAGCGTAGTCGTTTTCGACCTGCTCGCGTTCGCCCGCACGCAGCAGGCCGTGGTCGATGAAGAAGCAGGTGAGCTGATCGCCAACGGCCTTATGAACCAGGGCCGCGGCCACGGAAGAGTCCACGCCGCCGGAGAGCGCGCAAATCACCTGCGCGTCACCGATCTGTTCGCGGATCTTCGCGACCTGCTCGTCAACGATCGAACCAGGCGTCCACGTGGGCTCAATTCCCGCGCCCTTGTAGAGGAAGTTCTTCAAAGCGTCCTGGCCGAACTGTGAGTGACCAACCTCGGGGTGCCACTGCAGGCCGTAGAGGCGACGCTCACTGGATTCGAAAGCTGCGACCGGCGTTTCGGAGGTCGATGCGGTGACGGTGAAGCCTTCGGGCGCGCCCTGAACGGCATCGCCGTGGCTCATCCACACGACCTGCCCTTCTGGAGTTCCGTCAAACAGGCAGGAATCACCGGAGACAGAAGCCTCGGTGTGCCCGTATTCGCGGGTTCCCGTGCGCCCCACGGTTCCGCCCAACGCGTGAGCCATGGTCTGGAATCCGTAGCAGATCCCCAAGACGGGCACGCCCGCGGCGAAAATCGCGGGATCAATGGAAGGAGCGCCATCTTCATACACGGACGAAGGCCCACCGGAAAGAATGATCGCTGCTGGTTCTTTCGCAAGCATTTCGGCGACCGGCATGGTGTGCGGGACGATTTCCGAATAGACGCTGGCTTCGCGCACGCGACGAGCAATGAGCTGGGCGTACTGCGCACCAAAATCGACAACAAGGACGGGATGAAGATCAGCTGAAGTCACCCCACCATGCTACCTGCTTCGTAGCCTCTTCGACGAGGCCAAGCAGCGAGCACTCCCCCACACCCGGGTTGGTTTAGTTGCGGGGTGCGTCCTCTTCTTCCGAGGCCGAGGCCACCTCGGCCTCTTCAGCGGGCTGCTCCGCTGGCTGAGTTTCGTCAGCGACGTTCTCAGCGACTTCGTCCTCACTGGGCGTCTCAGACACAAGTTCCGCGGGCGCAACTGCCCCAAGCGAGGCCTCGGGATGACGATGCTCACGCACGCGAGCTTTCCCAGCGCCCACAAGCTCACGCGCCCACGCCACGCTCACCGGGTGCGAAAGCGCCACGGTCAGCAGAATCCCAAGCGCCACCTCGGCAAAAAGGCACAGCGCGGAAAGGGACATGCGGGGCCCAAGGAAAGCCAGGCGGC
>ERZ773272.1145-NODE-1145-length-10185-cov-13.209181_pt1 | contig 10185 bp, 7 predicted proteins | sample MGYA00511891_ERZ773272 | MGnify/ENA primary metagenome ERZ773272 (study PRJEB29015, sample SAMEA2738150) | human oral metagenome | biome: human oral; feature: human-associated habitat; material: saliva | place: China | collected 2198 ...
GGATGGAGGCGAGCATACGTATGCTGCTCCGCTTGCCGCACGGATCGGTGACGACCTTGTTGGATGGTCTGGCTCGATACTATGGCTATACAGAGGAGTCTTTATTAACGGAGCTTGATGCTAAGATAAGCCCAACGCATACGGCGTCGATGATGATCGATGAACTGACGGAACGAGGACAACAGCTTATTGAAGCTATGCTTGCGGATGGCTTTATAGCACAGCCTGCAGGCGAGCTGTTACAGATGATACTTGGTGATTGTCTCGGAGAGGAGAAGTCTTTGCGAGGCGTCTTACAGCTTGCGATAGATGAGGTCTATCCACGTCTCTGTCGCATCACCGAGGAGTTGGATCACTGTGCCCTCGGCGTGCGTGGGGGCTTTGTCCCGCCTTCTAAGGGAGGTAGTCCGAGCAGAGGTCAGTTGGAGATTCTCCCCACAGGGCGCAATATGTATGCGATCGATCCCAGTGAGATCCCCTCACATGCGGCCTATCAGATAGGTGTGCGGCTTGGTCAGCAGCTCTTGGAGAAGCATCTTAATACCTCTGGAAGTCTACCTGAAAGCACTGCTTTTGTTCTCTATTCAGGTGACCAAATGCGTACCCATGGCGAAGATATTGGTGAGATACTTTGGTTGATGGGGCTACGTCCTCAGTGGCTCAGTGAGCACTCCGATAAGGTCATCGGTCTGGAGGTTATCCCCTTGTCAGAGCTCGGACGTCCTCGTCTGGATGTCGTGTCGCGTATCTCAGGGCTCCTTCGTGATACTTTCCCGACACTGATCACGCTACTTGACGAGGCGGTTCAGCTTGTGCTCTCCCTTGATGAGCCTATAGAAGCGAACTGGGTGAAAAAGCACTATGAGGAGGAAGTGGCTGAGCTTCGAGCTGCAGGGATAGATCCAGAGACAGCACGCCAAGAAGCTAAGCTCCGAGTCTTCGGTTGTCCTCCAGGTACCTATGGTGGGGGGGTAGCTGTTTTGGTAGAGACGAAGCAATGGCAGAGTAGTGATGATCTTGGTGAGACGGCTATTACCTGGGGGTGTCATGCTTATAGCCAAGAGCTACACGGCCGTGTATCTCGAGGGGCTTTTGAGCGTAAGCTTGCTCGGGTCGAGGCGACGGTCAAGAATCAGAATATCATTGGCTTTGATCTCTATGATATTGATGACGAATACATCTATCACGGAGGAATCATCGCTGCCGTAAAGAAGCTACGAGGTCAGGCTCCTATGTCTTATTATGGTAACACTTCTGATCCGCGGCATAGTGTCGTGCGTACGCTTTCAGAAGAGTCGGCACGGGTGCTACGCTCACGCCTTCTTAATCCCCTGTGGATCGAGGGTCTTAAGCGCCATGGATATCGTGGAGCCTATGATGTGGCGTACAATATGGATAATGTCTTTGGGTGGGATGCTACTGCGGATAGTGTCTTGGATTGGAACTACGAAGCCCTTGCCTCGCATTTCATAGGAGATCCCGCTAATCGAGAGTGGCTTGAGTCCGTCAATCCGTGGGCGCTCTATGAGATAGCTCAGCGACTCTTGGAGGCTGCCCAGAGAGGTATGTGGCAAGCTAAGCCCGAGACAATAGAGATGATTACCGAGATATACCTCTCCAGTGAAGGGGTGCTTGAAGAAGGTGGTTCGGGATAATTTATCGGATGCCTCCTTTTTAGGCTGTACCTCTCGACTGCATTCCAGTCCGTGACTCATTAGCTTTTACTCGTCCCCGAAATATCTTTCTTATTATGTCTTCCTGCACAGCTTCTGTGGACTCGATCACTCATCCTTATTATTTCCCCTTCTCTGCTATCGTGGGGCAGGAGAAGATGAAGCGAGCGCTACTGCTCAATCTCATAGATCCTACGCTCGGAGGGGTGCTTATCCTCGGAGAAAAAGGTACAGCAAAGTCGACTATTGTACGAGCTTTGAGTCAACTCCTCGAGGGACTCTCCGTTATAGAGCTACCTATAGCTACGACGGAGGATAAGCTCGTTGGCTCTATCGATGTGGAGCATGCTTTGTCTACGGGAGAGCTGCGCTTCTCTCCCGGTATCTTGGCTCGTGCTCATAAGCAGATTCTCTATGTCGATGAGGTGAATCTCCTCGAGGACTACTTGGTCGATATCCTCTTGGATGTCGCAGCTATGGGCGTCAATCATATAGAGCGTGAGGGGATCTCCCATAGTCATCCCGCACGCTTCACGCTCATCGGGACGATGAATCCAGAAGAGGGTAGTCTGCGGCCTCAGCTTCTTGATCGCTTTGCCTTGTCTGTAGAAGTGTGCGGGGAGCGAAATGTATCTGCCCGCTGTGAGGTGCTCCAGCGACGACTCGACTACGAGCGAGATCCTCAGAGCTTCTGTGCTCGCTATCGGGAGGAAGACGAGGCTCTCGCTGGACGGGTGAGCCAAGCTCGCTCGCTTCTGCCCCAGCTGCGCTACACTGAGCCTCTGCTGGAGCTTATTGCTCGTCTGGGTATCGAGCTGGAGGTTGATGGACATCGCTCGGATATTATGTTGCTCAAGGCGGCCTTAGCTACCGCAGCTCTCGAAGGAGCTACGGAGCTCAGCGTTGAGCACGTCTATACAGCAGCAGAACTGGTGCTTCCTCACCGACTGAGGCGCTTGCCTTTTGAAGAGCGTTACTTCGCTGCCGAGGATATTCGTCAGCTGTGTGAGCGCTTGTTCGAAGAGTGTGTAGCTAAGCTGCAATAGGCGATAGGTAATGAGGATGCATAGCTTCTCTCAGTGGATAGGTGCGGAGGTAGCGCGCCAGGCGCTTATCATTACTCTGATCCGCAGGCAAGGAGCAAGTCTTCTCCTGAGCGGAGGCAGTGGTACGGGTAAGTCGATGCTACTCTCTTGCGTCGCCTCGATGTATCCCGAGGACGTGAGCTACCTACCTCTACACCTGAGCCCAGAGATGCTCTATTCGGGGTATACGCTGGATGCAGAAGGGGAAGTGCGCTTGACTCCTGGCTTCCTTGCTCGGCTTGAGGGGCATATTTTACTGGTGGAGCAGCTTCCACTCCACAGTCGTGAGCTACTTGGTCAGCTGATGGCCTACCAAGAGCAATTGTCAGAGGAAAGACGCTTCACGCTCATCGCAACTACGAATCCAGAGGGGGGAGCAGTGCCTTCGGCGCTCCTGGATAAATTCGATCTCTTTGTAGAGCTTCATCCTACGCTGGATGTGGCTCTGCGCAAACGTATTCTCAGTGAAGCTCTGCGTATTCCTAAGCCTGGGGAGGATATGACCTTCCTTAGCCTTGTGGAGGCAGCACGCCAGCGCTTTGAAGGAATGCAGATGGGGAAGGAACTGCAGAAGTATGTCGTTCAACTCTGTGTTGATCCTCTGACTTTAGGGCATAGAGGTGAGTTGGCTTTGGCTCATAGCGCTCTGGCATGGGCTGCTTGGCAGGGAAAGCGACAGGCAGAGCGGGGCGATGTCGATGCTGTCCGTCAGTTAGCTTTGGCTCATCGCTGGCTGGAGACGCACCCTGAGTACCCTGCAGAGCTGCCCGAAGATGGAGCACAAGCGCAGGATTCCTCTCCTAATCGTCAGGAGGAAGGGGAGTCGGATGGCAGGAAGAAAGATGCTGAGATGACGAGCGGAGAGGTTAACCCTGTTCCTTCTGCCGAAGAGATAAACAACTCCCTGGATGCCTCGCACGCAGAGGATGGGCAGCAAGATGTTCCGATGATCCCTCCGCTCCAGTCGCCGCCGAAGGAAAATCCCCATACTTCGAGCAGAGCGAGCTTACAGCAGGCCAAGGAGGCTTATCTACTGCATCACCCCTTGGAGGTACGGGAGCGTAGGCTGAAGGAATCTCTGGGGTCGGGGCGTCGTCTTTATAGTGATCAGCCGAGTCAGCGAGGTCGCTTGGGGCGTGTGCGCCCATATAGCACTCGGAGCTCCCAGCTCTCCCTCCCTGCTACGATACGTGCAGCTATTCCCTACCAATATCTACGTCAGCGCTATCTCAAGGAGTCTTCTACGAAGCTTTGCATCCATCCAGAAGACTACCGTAGTAGACTGCATCATCACCGCGGCGGGTATCATATCCTCTTCGTCCTGGATGTCTCGGGATCTATGGGCGTGCGTAAGCGGATGAGTCTCGTCAAGGGAACTATCATCGAGCTACTAAAGGAAGCTTATGCCAAGCGTGATAAGGTCGGGCTCATTACGTTCGCTCAAGATGAAGCGGAGCTGCGTCTGCCGTTCACGCATAGTGCAGAGTGGGCTGCGCACTTGATGCAAGATATTCGTACGGGAGGACGCACCCCACTATGGCTCGCCATAGAGCGTGCTGGCGAATATCTGGATGCTGAGCGACGCCGTGTGGCGGAATGCCTTCCTGTGGTGCTTCTCCTGACTGACGGGAGAGCAACTTCGGTACAGCGTAGCGAGAATCATGCGACGCGTATAGTCGAGGCGGCCAAGATGCTGCAGCGTCGCTGTCACCGCTGCCTCGTCATAGACACTGAATGTGGCTTCGTTAGGCTCCAGCAAGCGCGCCATCTTGCTGAGTCGCTCCATGCAGAATACTATCATTTGGATGAGTTGGCTCAGTTACGTAGCCTCCTTCATCCCTGCTAAATCCTATTGACAATGGCTCAATCAACTTCTCATTCCTTGAGTGTAGGCTCCGAAGAGTTGCTTTTTCATACACCGATGGGTGATGCTGTGTACTTTGCACGAGAGGCGATGATTATCTCTTTTGCTGGACGACGTGGAGTCGTGAGTAGCTCTAATCTTAATGGGGGATACCGCAATGACCTGCGCTCTGTGTTTAATCACAGTGTTGGGCGTGATCCTAATATTTTGCAGAAGCGCTGCCCTGGACTCAAGGGTGCGAATATCATAGAGCACTATGCTGTCATCGCCTCAGAGCTGGGCTTAGATCCAGAGCATACGACGGGGATGGGTACAGCTGCTCTGATCGAGAATCACGCTCGAGCTGAGCGCACCTATCACGGAGTGACCGTGCAGGCCATAGCTACTGCTGGTATCGATGTCAATGGAGGTCGTGCCGGAGACAAGGCCAGTTATGATGAGTTTGAGCAGCGAAGCCTATTGCCTCCTCCTGGTACGATCAATGTGTTCCTATTTATTGATGCATATCTTGATCCAGGGGCACTTACCCGTGCACTCATTACGGCTACCGAAGCTAAGACCGTTGCCCTGCAGGAACTGATGGCTCCGAGTCGCTATTCGGCAGGACTGGCGACGGGGTCGGGAACAGATAGCCTCATCGCAGTCTGCAATGAAGAATCTCCCGTTGTCCTCTACGGGGCGGGGAAGCATGTCCTTCTTGGTGAGATGATCGGTCAGTCTGTCAAGGAGGCAGTGACGAAAGCTCTGGATCAACAGTCGGGGATGAATGCTCAGCGACAGAGCTCTTTTCTTCAGCAGGGAATTCGCTATGGGCTTGGAGTCGAAGAACTATTGGCGCTTTATCAAGCTCGTTATCCCGAGGTGAGTCGGGATGCAGCGACTCTACGTAGGGGGCTCCAACGCCTCGCTACCGATAGTCATCTTAGCGCATCCGTTGCTTCGATCCTCCACCTTGTAGACCAGTGGCGATGGGGACTCATCAGTTGGGCGAGTCTTATCGACTTGTCTCAGTACACGCTCTCCTACATCGCCCAGCGCTATCGACTGGACTCCTGTGAGCTCTCAATCAGTCGAGAAGAGGCTACTCGATATGAACTCTTATTAGACGAGCTGCGCCAGCTCCTGCTTCAGCTCCTCGATCGGGAGTCTGGACACCTATAGATATAATCAATTAGATATATATTCACCTTTTAACGAAAGCAATTATGAAGAAAATATTGCTCCTTCTGGCGGCGATAGCTCCAGCGACGGCTGTGGCTCAGATCGCAAGTCCAGACAGCATCTCCACGCATGAGCTGGAAAAAGTCCTGGTCTACTCTACGCGAACAGCAGTGCCGCTCAAGCGAGTGCCAGGGAAGATCGAAGTCATTCGCCCCGAAGCTATCGCGACGTCTGGACTCAAGGATCTGACTGATCTGCTCAAGAATAAGAGTTCGGTCGACGTCATCCAGTACCCCGGCTTCCTCTCCAATGTCGGTATACGAGGATTCATCCCCGACTTCTCCCGCTCGAGATACGTAGCCGTGCTCATCAATGGGATCCCCTCAGGTACGTCCAACTTATCGACCCTCTCCCTGAATGGGGTAGAGCAAGTCGAGGTGCTGAAGGGCCCCTTCTCCTCGATCTATGGCACGAATGCTATGGGGGGCGTTATCAATGTCATCAGTAAGCGACATAATGGTCCTCTTACAGGGACTTTCACGACCTCGGCGGGATCGTTCGGCACGGGCTATGGTATGGTGAGCTTTGGCGGTGGGATCACGGATCGCCTTTCCTTCGACCTCAGTGCCTCCTATGAGTCTCAAGCTCGTAGCTACACCGTAGGGAAGAACAACTTCCTCAAGACGACCTCCCTGGAGAATGCCATCTTGGATCCTACCAAGAAGGGGGCTGTAATGCCAGGCTCTACTTATGGAGTCGTCAAGGCGAATGCTCGCTTAGGCTATCAGTTTAGCGATGAGTGGTCGCTTCACATCTTCGAAGACCTCTTCCACGGTGATGGGATTCTGAATGGTGGATCCATTTGGGGCGTCTATGGAGCGAGCAAGAAGAATCTCAATCGCTCTATGACCTCCGCTGAGCTGCGTGGTCGTCTGGGAAATAATCTCTTGACCTTCACTCCCTACTACTCGCGTGAGCAGAGTGATAACTACAAGGTGGGGACAGAGTCGGAGTACCGTAATAGCTCCTCTGTGAGCACCAGCTGGGGAGCGATCCTGCAGGATGAGCTCCGCTTTGATGTTCATCGCCTCGTCCTCGGCTTAGATACACGTAATCAGGATACGGATACTCGTAGTTTCAAGGCCGATGGTACCAGTGCAGTGCCTTATCAGCCTAATGTCTCCACGAGAGGATTGGGGCTCTTCGCTCAAGGTCACATCAGCCTGCTGGCCGATGCCCTCAATATCTCTGCTGGTCTGCGTGCCGACTTTATGAATCTCAGCCTCAAGGATAATGCCGATCTGCGTAGTAAGGCTACGACGGAGTCCTTTAGTACCCTGAGCCCTAATCTCGGTCTCAAGTATGAGCTCGCTAAGGGCTTGATGGCGCACGCGAGCATTGGTTCTGCTTTCTCTGCTCCCTCTGCCTATGAGAAGGCGGGTGAATATCAGACCGCCTATGGGGTGACGCGTGGCAATGCAGCCCTCAGACCTGAGACTTCGCTGACTTATGATCTGGGACTCAGCTATACGAATCGTGATCTGGGGGTTCAGCTGGATGCGACTTACTTTGATACGCAGCATCGTCAGAAGATCGTCAAGAAAAGTGCTGGCACCCTGGATGCTCTTGATGCGCAGGGACATAAGATTTTAGATAAGAATGGTCAGCCCAAGCAGCTTGCAGTGACGACCTTTGAAAATGCCGATAAGGCACATATGAATGGTCTGGAGCTGGTGGCTTCGTATGACTTCGGGAGCCTTGTAGCTTATCGTTACTCCCTGCGTGCCTATGTCAATGCTACCTTTATGTTCGATAGTCGCTATCTGCCTAAGGGAAGCACAGCTTGGACACAGCTGGAGTCCATCCGTAAGCAGAATGTCACCTTTGGACTCGAGTATAAGGCTCCCTATGGCTTGGAGCTGGGGCTGACAGGTCGTTATCTCGGTAAGCGCTATGAACATAACTGGTTCGGCTCTTATCCGAATGTGCGTGTAGGTCTCTCTGAGCTGAATCAAAAAGAGATGCCCGAGCTGGCAGCCGCAGATCAGCTTTTGCATCCTGCCGCACTCGTCTGGTCTGCTTCTGCACACTACGATGTCACGAAGCAGCTGCGTGTAGGAGCGAACCTCCGCAATATCTTCTCCGAATACTATACGGAGAAGGATGGCTACCATATGCCAGGGCGTTCGATCCAGTTCTCTGCATCCTACCGCTTCTAAGCTCAAGCAGTCCCTCCTTTATCGCAAGGGGCGTCGAAGGCTACTCCGCCTTCGGCGCCCCTTGTGGCTTTGGGCTTTGGTGTAATGTGTTTCCTTCTGTCTTTCCTCCGTTGATCAGAGGCTTGTTATCTTATCTCTTTATATTTTTCTCAGTGCTACTGATATGAGATGAAAGACTGAGGGAAGAGGTCTACGAAGCACCATTGGAAAGTAAGTATTCCAGCTTTGGAAAAGAAACTTTCCAAGGCTGGACAGAATCCTTTCCTCGGGAGGTAAGTACTTCGACTCTTTTCCTTCCTCTTATTGAACAGAGGTATGGGGCAGTACAGATCAATGACCCAGACCGGGAAAGTAGGCATTGAGTTTGACGAATTCTATTGTAGAATCCTATCTGGATCTCGTGTCTTGTTGGGATATCTCGAGGTAGATGAAGGGTGTTGTGTGGTTCGAGCAGTGATGATAAGAGTAGATCAGTGCAATTCTCTTAGGAGAATCTATCGTATTGTATATTCGCAGATTATGTGTACCTTTGTGCACCCGTGGTATATGCCTGTGGTGTGTACTGCGACTACTAAAGAGTAGATAAGTTATTCAAACATAAGTAGAAACGAAATGCCAACTATTCAACAATTGGTTAGAAAGGGACGTGAGTCACTCGTCGAGAAGGGTAAGAGCCCTGCTCTGGACTCCTGCCCCCAACGCCGAGGCGTCTGTGTGCGTGTGTACACGACGACCCCTAAGAAGCCAAACTCTGCGATGCGTAAGGTCGCTCGTGTCCGCCTGACGAATGGTAAGGAAGTCAATGCCTACATCCCAGGTGAAGGTCACAACCTGCAGGAGCACAGCATCGTGCTGGTACGTGGTGGTCGTGTAAAGGACCTCCCAGGGGTACGTTATCACATCGTACGTGGTTCGCTCGATACAGCTGGTGTCAATGGCCGTCTGCAGCGTCGCTCCAAGTATGGTGCTAAGCGTCCTAAGCCCGGTCAGGCAGCTGCTCCAGCAAAGGGTAAGAAGTAATTCTTCCTCCGGCGAAAAAAACTAACCCCCGAGAGCTCGTGCAGCTCTCACCTGGCGAGCCCGCAACATATATATAATGTATAGGGCCGCCAAGCTAAGAGTCAATAGAACCAAGTTTCTTGAGTTCGTTGGATAGGCTATCAAGGTTGAGTAAATGCTCCAGCGGGAGCGTTGAAGTAAGATCACAGCACAACCAATCGACAGAAACGCAATTTACATTAAGCAATGAGAAAAGCTAAACCCAAAAAGAGACAGGTCCTCCCTGATCCCGTATTTGGTGACGTTAAGGTGACGAAGTTCGTTAATCACCTGATGTACGACGGTAAGAAGAGCATCGCCTTCGATATCTTCTACACCGCGCTCGAGATTGTAGGCAAGAAGATCCAGCAGGAAGATAAGTCTGCCCTGGAAATCTGGAAGGCTGCCCTCGACAACATCACTCCTCAGGTAGAAGTCAAGAGCCGCCGTATCGGTGGTGCTACCTTCCAGGTGCCTACCGAAATCCGCGCCGAGCGTAAGGAATCTATCTCCATGAAGAATCTCATCCTCTTTGCTCGCAAGCGTGGTGGTAAGACCATGGCAGATAAGCTTGCTGCAGAGATCGTGGATGCATTCAATAGCCAAGGTGCCGCCTTCAAGCGCAAGGAAGATATGCACCGTATGGCAGAAGCCAACCGCGCATTTGCTCACTTCCGATTCTAAGAATAGCAAAAGACAATGGCTGACAATAAACACTTAGAGCTCACGAGAAATATCGGCATCATGGCCCACATCGATGCCGGTAAGACGACTACGTCTGAGCGTATCCTTTTTTATACGGGTCTGACCCACAAGATCGGTGAAGTACACGATGGTGGTGCTACGATGGACTGGATGGAGCAGGAGCAGGAGCGTGGTATCACGATTACCTCCGCTGCTACGACTACCTTCTGGAACTACGACAACACCAAGTACAAGATCAACCTCATCGACACCCCAGGGCACGTTGACTTCACTGTTGAAGTAGAGCGCTCGCTCCGTATCCTCGATGGTGCTGTCGCTACGTTCTGTGCTGTCGGTGGTGTACAGCCCCAGAGTGAGACGGTATGGCGCCAGGCTGACAAGTACCGCGTACCCCGCGTGTGCTACGTCAACAAGATGGACCGCTCCGGTGCTAACTTCTT
>ERZ773272.1147-NODE-1147-length-10168-cov-43.235736_pt1 | contig 10168 bp, 8 predicted proteins | sample MGYA00511891_ERZ773272 | MGnify/ENA primary metagenome ERZ773272 (study PRJEB29015, sample SAMEA2738150) | human oral metagenome | biome: human oral; feature: human-associated habitat; material: saliva | place: China | collected 2198 ...
TGGGGCCGCCGAACATGCCGGAGTGGATGGCGTGGCTGCCGACGCGTACCTCAATATCGCCGGATGCGACGCCGCGCAGGCTGGTGGTCAGTGCGGGTACGCCGGCGCGCCAGTTGGCGGAGTCTGCAACCACAATGTAGTCGACGGACAGTTCCTCACGGTAGGTGTTGAGGAAGGAGACGAAGGAGGGCGAGCCTGCCTCTTCTTCACCCTCGATGAAGAGCTTCACACCGAGCTTGAAGTCATCGCCGAGAGTTTCGTTGAGGGCTGCGAGCGCGGCGAGGTGCACGAGGATGCCTGCCTTGTCGTCTGCTGCGCCGCGTCCGTAGAGGCGGTCACCCTTGCGGGTTGCGACGAAGGGATCGGTGTCCCACAGGTCGAGGTCGCCGGCGGGCTGCACGTCGTGGTGGGCGTAGAGCAGGATGGTCGGGTAGCCTTCTGCGGCGGGGCGGGAGGCGATGACGGCGGGCATGCCCTGCTTTTCGGTGCCGTCTGCGGTGGTGTAGGTGGCGCGTTCGATGCGTACGTTGTCGAAGCCTGCCTTGGTTGCGAGCGCGGCGACTGCCTCGGCGCTGCGGTCTACCTGGGTGAGGTCGTGCGATTCCCAGGCGATGGAGGGAATGGCGACGAGCTCGGTGAGGGTCTGCAGGGTTGCTTCGAAGTTTTTGGTGACGGCGTCGCTGAGGGCGCTGTGGTGGGTGAATTCAGTAGTCATGTTTCTACCTTACCCCCACCTTGTCCCTGCCTTGGCCTCAACCGCCGGGTGGTTGGGTTCGTTTCAGTTGCTGGTGTGGGCTTGTGGGGGCGGGTTTGGTGTGTGCCGTTCGGGTATGATGGGAGGGTGTTTGGTCGTAAGAAAGAGAAGGCTGAAGCGGAAGCTGTTCAGCCGCAGGTTGTAGAGGAGCCTCAGGCTCCGGTTAATCCGAAGTTCACCCCGAAGAAGGGCCGTCCTACTCCTTCGCGTAAGGAGCAGCAGGCGGCTCGTCGTCAGCCTCTGGTTGTTAATGACCGTAAGGAGGCGAAGGCTCGTGAACGTGAGGCGATGGCGAAGGCTCGCGAGCGTCAGAATGATGCGTTGATGGGTGGCGATCAGCGTTACCTGCCCGCCGTGGACCGTGGTGCGCAGCGCCGTTATATCCGTGATTATGTGGATGCGCGCCGTAACCTTGGCGATTTCATGCTGGCTGTGCTGCTGGTTCTGCTCATTGGTGGCTGGATTGCTCAGGGTGTTTCTGGTACATCTTCTGCGGCGGCGCCGATTTATTACGGTTCCGTGTACGCAATGTATGCGCTGATGATTCTGTGGGTTGTTGACTACTTCATTTTGTGGCGCAGCCTGAAGAAGAAGCTGATTGCTAAGTTCGGTGAGGTTCAGCGCGGTTCTGGCATGTATGCGTTTAACCGTGTGATGATGATTCGTCGTATGCGCCGCCCGGTTCCGATGGTGAAGTACGGCGAGTACCCGCACTAAGTCGTTAGTGCCTTATAGGTGCTTGGGGAGAGGTCCTGAAGGTTCAGGCCTCTCCCCTATTTTTATATTCTTATTTGTTCTTGCGCGAGAAGCCACATGTGTTTCGAGAAGCTACTTCTTTGGTGGCTTTTCGAAACACATGTGGCTTCTGGACGTATAACCGTGGCTAGACGCCGGTACGGTTAGGCTTCGATTCGGGAGTAGAGGATCTGCCACCTGCCGTCGCGGTGTTCGAGGGCGAATGTGTAGATTTCTTCTTCCTTGTCGCTGCTCCAGGTTTCTTGGCGGCCGTCGGGTTCCACTTCGGTGTGTTTGTCCCATTCGTGGCTGGTTTTCAGGTAGTAGGTTTGGCCGTCATCGCTCCGGGGTATGCCTTCGGGTTCGAAGTGTTCGATGCCGTCGATGACCCATCCGCCGCGCTGGTAGAGCGCTTCTATTTCCCGGTAGATTTCGAGTTCTCCATCGTTTGATGTGGAGAGGAATTCGCGTGCTTTGCTGTAGTCGCCGGTTTGGACGCCGTAGTTGACCCATTGGTTCCAGGCGTCCATGGTTTTGAGGATGCCGTCGGGGGTCTTGTCGCGGTATCCGTTTTCGGGGGCGTTGGGTTTGGGGACGTTCTGGGCGGGGCCTTTGGCGTCTGCTTTGCGGTATTCGCCGTTACTGGCGTTGTTGCCGGCGCTACTGCCTGAGCTGCTGTTGGTGGCAGGCGTGCCGGAGGCTGTGGAGCCGTCTCCTGCAGTTGTGATGTCGTGCGGCACGCAGGCGGCGAGTAGGGTGCTGAGGCTGATGAGGGTGCCTCCGGTCAGCATTGAGCGGCGGTTCAGCATGTTGGGGTTCATGGTTGGTCCTCCACATCGTTGTAGTGCATGGTCTCCCGCTTATCTCCATTATGCGCGAGCGCGAACTTATACGCTCAGAAGCCACATGTGTTTCGAAAAGCTACTTCTTTAGTGGCTTTTCGAAACACATGTGGCTTCTCGGCGGATTAGAGGGGCGGAATAGAGGGCACGCAAAAGGGGCACCGCCTCCACCCCAACGGGTAGAGAACGGTGCCCCCTTTCAGCACGCCAAGTCAGCACACAGAGTCAACACACCGGAGAGCATAAAGCCCCCTGCCTGCACACCTTTTAGCGGCGAGCGCGGCGCAGCTTCACCAGGCCGCGGTTAATGTGCGCCGCCCAGAGCGGGCCCTCGTACAGGAAGGCGGTGTAGCCCTGCACCAGGTCAGCGCCAGCGTCCAGGCGCTCCTGCACATCCTCAGCGGTGGTCACGCCGCCGACGGAGATGATGGCGAGGTCGTCACCAATTTCGCGCTTGAGCAGGCGCAGCACCTCGAGGGAGCGGGGCTTCAGCGGCGCACCGGAGAGGCCGCCGGCACCGATTTCCTTGACCTTGGTCATGTCGCTGGTCAGGCCCAGGCCGTCGCGGGCGATGGTGGTGTTGGTGGCGATGATGCCGTCCAGCTTCAGCTCCTTAGCAAGGGCTGCCACCTCGATAACGTCCTCATCGACCAGGTCCGGCGCGATCTTCACGGTCAGCGGTACGTGGCGGTTGGGGCATACGCGGTCTGCCTCTTCACGCACGGCGGCAAGCAGCGGGCGCAGCGACTCGATAGCCTGCAGGGTGCGCAGACCCGGAGTGTTCGGGGAGGAGACGTTGACGACCAGGTAGTCTGCCTGCGGTGCCAGGGTGCGGGTAGAAATCAGGTAGTCCTCGATAGCGTTCTCAAGCTCAACGACCTTGGTCTTGCCGATGTTCACGCCGATGACCGGGCGTACAGCGCCGCGGTATTCGGTTTCGAGGTCTGCGCGGGCGGCGGCAACGCGCGGACCTGCCGCTGCGGCACCGTCGTTGTTGAAGCCCATGCGGTTGATGACCGCCTTATCTTCCACAAGGCGGAAGAGACGCGGCTGCGGGTTGCCGGGCTGCGCCTGACCGGTGATGGTACCAATCTCGACGTGGCCGAAGCCGATACCGGCCAGCGCGGCGATGCCCTTACCGCCCTTGTCGAAGCCTGCAGCCAGGCCGAACGGCGAGGGGAAAGTAATGCCCATGACGGTGGTTGCCAGTTCCGGTGCGGGCTGGAAGTACTTGCGCAGCGCGCGGGTGATGCCGACGTTGCGCAGGGTCTGAACGCCCCAGAAGCCGACGTGGTGTGCCTTCTCGGGGTCCATGCCCTTGAAGAAGATGTTGAAGAAGGTCGGGTAGATGCGCATTTGTTCTCCCTAGTGTTGGAGGGTGTGGGTGGTTTATGGGGCTACGAGCCGGGCATGTCGGGTCTGCATGCCAGGTCTGTATGCCGGGGGCTACTTGTCGTTGGCGACAGCGTCAACAGCGCCACCGTAGCGGCGGTCGCGGCGCGCGTACTCTTCGACAGCTTCCCAGAGGGTGCGGCGGTCAACATCGGGCCAGAGCACGTTCATGAAAATCATCTCGGCGTAGGCGCTCTGCCACAGCAGGAAGTTCGAGATGCGCTGCTCGCCGGAGGAACGCAGGAACAGGTCAACATCGGGCAGGTCAGGCTCGTCCAGGTACTTCTGGATGGTCTTTTCGGTAATGTTGCCGGGCTTGATCTTGCCCGCCACAGCGTCCGCCGCGATAGCTGCCGCCGCGTCAGCAATTTCTGCGCGACCGCCGTAGTTCACGCACATGGTGAGGGTGCAGACGGCGTTGTCGATGGTTTCGCGCTCGCAGTGTTCAAGCTCTTCGATGACGTTCTTCCACAGCTTGGGTCGGCGACCAGCCCAGCGGATGCGCACACCCCAGGTCTTGAGGGTTTCCAGCTGACGCTGCAGCACCTCGGTGGAGAAACGCATAATGAACGCCACTTCGCTGGGTGAGCGCTTCCAGTTTTCGGTGGAGAACGCGTAGGCGGTCACGTACGGGATGCCCATTTCGATAGCGCCCGCAACAACGTCCAGCAGTGCCGCCTCGCCGGCGCGGTGGCCCTCGGTGCGGGGCAGGCCGCGTTCGTTCGCCCAGCGTCCGTTACCGTCCATGACGACGGCGACGTGCTGCGGAATGAACTTCTTCGGAATCGGCGGAGGGGTTGCCCCGGTGGGGTGTGCGGGCGGGGGTACGGGCTGGGTGCGTGCCATGTGTGCCTTTCTTCCCTGGCGGGTTCTCCCCCGGGGTCGTTTGCCTAGATATGCGCCAGATACAAACCTGGCGTGCTGTAGCTATTTTACCGTGACATAGCGCGCATGGGCGGGTGCTTCGGGGGTTATTTTGCGTCCTGGTTAACGCGTGATTGAAGCACCGGCGTGCATCTACACTGTGCGGGCGGTTCTTTACAGCGAAGGACTTTCGTTCTCGAGGGCGCTCGCCGTTTTGAGGGGGTGTTCGAGCAGGTTCTGGGTGGTTTTCAGGTAGAGCCCCAGAACCTTGGAGGCAACCGGCACCGATGCTGCGTCAATAGTCGCCCAGGCGCGCGGATCCGCCGACGCGGTGGCAAGCGCATAGCCGAGCTCTTCGGCGCGCAGGCCGGTCAGGGGTGTGTCGGTGGCGGGTGCGCATTGGGGGCAGAGGATGGTGTGGTGCCCGTAGGTGTGGGCGGTGTGGAAGGCAATGTACCTGCCGCTTCCGCCTGTAGCGCCGGGGATTGTAGTGCCGGGGGTGCTAGTGTCTGCTCCGTTATCGCCCGGGTAATCTGCGTTTACGAGCGGGTTGCCGCATCGGGTGCAGTTCTCACCGATGAGGGGCCAGCCGGAGGCGTTCATGCTGCGCGCCAGGTAGCGGGTCAGAATCCTCTGCGGCACATGTTGCCCGTGCGCGAGCGCGGCAAGCGCCCCGTGGGTCAGGGTGTAAATATCGGAGGTGCTGTCGGTGTCTTTGGTGAGTGCTTCCGCCAGTTCGGCGATGGTGGAGGCGCACGTGTACGCATCGTAGTTCGCCATGATCGGTGCGGTGTAGGCGTGCAGGGTCGCCGCCTGGGTGATGGTGTGCAGGTTGGTTCTGCCGCGGCTGAAGGACAGGTCGGTGTGCATGAACGGTTCGAGTCGCCCACCGAACTTGGAGGTGGGTTTGCGTACGGCTTTGGCGACGGCGTGGGTGATTCCGTTATCGCGGGTGAGCATGATGATGATGCGGTCGGTTTCGCCGAGTTTTTGGGTGCGGAGGATCAGGGCGGCGTCGCGCCAGGTGCGGGGTTCGCTCACGGGTGTCTCCGTTCTCGGTGCATGCTCGATGTGTATCGGGTGGGCAGGTTTTCGGCGGGCGCTCTATAGGCGCTGCGCTCAGTAGACGTCTGGTAGGCGCTGAGGCCAAGAGCTGCGCGGGTGGGCGGGTACGGTGTTGCGGGTATGGCTCGACCCCTGCCTCGTTACCCCGCGTAGGGGTACCGGTCAGGGGTCGGTCCGTAACGTATGGGCGAGGCGCTATTTAGTCCTCGTACTCGATATCGTCGTCGATGTCGTCTTCATCGTCGAGGATTTCTTCCAGGTCCTCCTCGTCTTCGTCACCGTAGACACTCAAGGGGGTGACCTCGTTGTAGGCTTCGAAGAGGGAATCTTCGTAGGCTTCGAAGGCGTTGGCGATTTCTACGTACGCCTCATCGACGGCGGGGTCGTGTTCGCCGGTTCGGTTTACGACGGCGGTCAGGTGCGCCTCCAGCGCGTCAAGGAGGCGGGTGAGTTCGGTGCGAGGATCAATGCTCATGCCATTATTCTACTACCTACGCGCCTATGGTGTGCGCCGGGCGGTCATACGGCGGTTTAAATGCGGAACTATGAACGGGCGCGGCAGGTAAATCGGCAGATAAATTCGGGGCCCCGAAGAGAACGCCAAAGCCAGACCGGTAAAGCCATGTTGGTGCTGCAAGGCCGGTAAAGCCAAGCATGCACGCGGCACATACAGCACCGCAAGAAATACCTCACAGACACAGTGCACAGATACAGCGAACCCGCCGTCCCCGAATCCCCCACTCCTCAAGGGAGCAGGTGCCGGGTGCGGCGGGTTCTTCTGTCGGTTAGCTCAACTTGACGCTGCGCCTACTGAATGTTTGCTTCTTACGGGTTATGAACCCGAGCGAATTAGAAACCGAGGGAAGCTGCGGCTGCGCGGATTGCCTCAGCGGATGCCTTCAGCTGTGCCAGCTCAGCCTCGTTCATGGGGACCTCGAGCACGCGCTGGATACCCTCGCGGTTCACGATGGTGGGCAGGGACAGTGCAACGTCCTTGAAGCCGTACAGCTCGCCTGCAATGGTGGTGGAGACGGGTAGCACTGCGTTCTGGCCGCCGAGGAATGCCTCAGCGATACGTGCGCCGGAGATACCGATTGCGTAGTTGGTGGAACCCTTGCCCTCGATGACCTTGTATGCTGCGCGCATAGCTTCGGTTGCCAGTTCTGCACGGACCTCTTCGGTGAAGAGGGGCTTGCCGTCCTGCTCCCACTCGGTCAGGGGAACCATGCCGATGTTTGCTGCGGACCAGACGGGGAACTCGGAGTCGCCGTGCTCGCCAACAACGTTTGCGTGAACGCTCTTGATGGAGACGCCAGCCTTGTTAGCGATCAGCCAACGCAGACGGGAAGAGTCCAGAACGGTACCGGAGGACAGCACGCGGTTTGCGGGCAGGCCGGTAATCTTCTGGGCAACGATGGTGAGAACGTCACAGGGGTTGGTGACGAGCATGATGATTGCGTTGGGTGCTACGGACAGGATGTTCGGCAGCAGCTTCTCGAGGATTGCGACGTTTGCGCCTGCCAGCTCGAGGCGGGGCTGGCCGGGCTTCTGGCGAGCACCAGCGGTGATGATGACCATGTCGCAGTCGCGCAGCAGTTCGATGTCGTCGCCACCGGTTACGGTTGCTTCGTGTGCGAACATTGCGCCGTGTGCGATGTCCAGTGCTTCAGCGTGTGCGCGCTTGCCGTCGATGTCGTACAGGACGATTTCGTCTGCGGAGCCGCGGACCATAGCTGCGTATGCGGTTGCGCTACCGACGCCGCCTGCACCGATGACGCCGAGCTTGGTGGGGTTGTTGACACCGTTCATTGCTGTATGCCCTCTTTCGTGAGAGTTATCCGTGTGGTGCGAGAGGATTCTCGCGGGGTTTATAAGGAAGCGGGTGTGTGCCTCGGGGTGAATTTCCTGAGCGTGGGCGTTCTTCCCGGTGGGCTCGCTCCGTTACTTTCTATTATGCCGCAGATTTTGCGTTTTGTGTTGGATTATTTTGCTTTTTTCGATGGGTGCTGGTGACTTTATGGGCTATGAGGGGTGTTTTTCACTCATAAAACCAAATAATGACGTTCTGACCTTTTGAGCAAGCTCACATGTCGCTCTCACATGTCGCTAAAGTAGCCCTCAACATCCACGGCACCGCCGGAAGCCTCGAAATCGGCACGAACCGCCTGCGCCAACTCATCGTCAACCAGAAAATCCAAAGCCACAGAAGCCAAACCGAACGCCGCATCCAGAGCAGCATCAACCGCCGCCGGAGTGTCCGCACAGTGCGCGAACTCCACCGTGTGCATACCGGTACCCTCGGGCGCAATCTGAATCAGCGGGTGAATACCGGGTACGCGCAGGCTCACATTACCGAAATCGGTAGAAGCCGCCAGGGTGTCACTGACCGTGCCGGGCGGGTACGGGTGGCGACCCACCGAACGCTGAGCCGAAACCCAACGCTTCAACAGCGGACGATTCGTACGCACCGGCATGGTCATCGGCGAAGAATCCCACGTCACCTCCGCACTCACGCCAGCCATGAGCGCCGCACCGCGCAACACCTCCTCAACCCGTCGCGACAGAGCACGCAGAGTCGGCGCATGCTTAGAACGGATATTAATGTGCAGGCTCGCGGTGGCAGGAATCAGGTTCGGGGCGTCCCCGCCGTGGTCAATAATCGCGTGAATACGATCAGAACCGGGAATCTGCTGACGCAACAAACCCAAACCCTGATACGCCAGATTCGCCGCATCCAGGGCGTTACGACCCATAAACGGGTGCGAGGACGCGTGCGCACTCACGCCCCTGTAGGTCACACGACATTCGCGGCGACCCAACCACGCCTGATCAGCCACATCCATAAAGTAGGGGTGCACCATAATCGCGGCGTCCACCCGCTCGAACGCGCCGGCGCGCGCCATCAGCTCCTTGCCGGCTTCAGACTCTTCGGCGGGCGTGCCGTAGTAGAGAACCCTGCCTCTGAACGCCTCGGGGTCGGTGGCGAGCGCATCCGCCAGGGCAAGGAAAGCGCCCAGCCCGGATACCGCAATGACGTTGTGGCCGCAGCCGTGACCGATGCCCGGCAGTGCGTCGTATTCGGAGAGAATCGCGATGGTGCGGTGCTTGGCGGGGTCGTAGTCAGCGCTGGTGAGCTCCACCTTGAACGCGGTATCCAGACCGAAGGCGGGGTACTCAATACTGAGGTTCGGGTGGGCTTCGCGGACCGCATCAACGAGCGTGCGGGAGGCGAAATACTCCTCGTAGGCGGTCTCAGGATGCGCGTGAATCGCCTTGAGAATTGCGGTCAGGGAGTCCGCGCGGGTGGCTACGGATTCGGCGAGGTCGCGGCGAATATGCGCCAGCCCGCTGTCTTCATCGAGGGGGTGACCCTTTCCATGACCGTGGCGCTCGCCGTGGCTACGTTCCTGCTCGGGATGCGCGTGCCCGCTCTTGCGGCGGTGCTCAGCGGCACGCTTACGCTGCTCGGTTTCAAGGGCAAGGATCTCAGAGTACTCGCTACCGCGCACGCAATCAGCGTCGGGCGCGTCGTAGTGGCGGGTTATTGCGGCGGGTCGGTTCGGTGCCGTTCGACCGGAGCTGTCAGAAGTGGGCTTGTGGGCGGCGGTGCCCTGTGCGTTCGCGTCAGTCATGCTTCTACGCTACCGTCTGCGCTCGCCGGGCGCTAGATGCTCGGGCGTGATGGAGTCGAAAACACCCAAAAAGAAATTTGTGTCACATAAAAGAAATTTTGTATATATCCTAGGAATCTTTGATTCATAGGAGTAGCGTTAAGCACATGGGAGCGGCAATCCAGCCGCACCCGTCACCATCCGGCGCTAGCGATGCGAATGCCGGCAGGACAGTTCACAACCGGTCCAGACCATGTCGTTTGGGCCTCTGCCATTACCGTGACAGACCCATGGATGCGAACCGTACCGGCAAAGCACATACCGCTACGAGCGCCACAACCACGCTAAGGAGCTCCATCCCATGAAGGCAGCACGCTTCTACGACCGTAACGACATCCGGATTGAAGACATCCCCGCACCCGAAGCCGCTGCGGGCGAGGTTCTGGTCAAGGTCGCATGGTGCGGCATTTGCGGTACCGACCTGCACGAATACCTGGACGGCCCCATCTTCTGCCCCCAGCACGGTCACCCCCACCCCATTTCTGGTGAGGACTCCCCCGTCACCCTCGGCCACGAATTCTCCGGTGTTGTTGAGGCATTGGGCGAAGGCGTAGACGACCTGCAGGTTGGCGACCACGTTGTTGTCGAGCCCTACATCATTCGCGATGACGTCTACACCGGCCCCGACTCCAAGGACTACCACCTGTCCAAGGACATGAACTTCATTGGTCTGGCCGGTCGCGGTGGTGGCCTGTCCGAGAAGGTTGCTGTCAAGCGCCGCTGGGTTCACAAGATCCCCAACACCATTCCCCTGGACGAGGCTGCACTGATTGAGCCGCTGAGCGTTGGCTACCACGCTGTTGAGCGTGCAGGCGAGTTCGAAGAGGGCGCATTCGCACTGGTGA
>ERZ773272.1152-NODE-1152-length-10137-cov-3.708391_pt1 | contig 10137 bp, 9 predicted proteins | sample MGYA00511891_ERZ773272 | MGnify/ENA primary metagenome ERZ773272 (study PRJEB29015, sample SAMEA2738150) | human oral metagenome | biome: human oral; feature: human-associated habitat; material: saliva | place: China | collected 2198 ...
TGAAACCTTTGATTTCACAACCAGATGCCTTAACTATCAAGATTGAAGATACACCTGAGTTTTTAGAGTATCATCTTGATCTTGATCCAAGCGATGTTGGACGTGTGATCGGTCGTAAAGGTCGTACTATCTCCGCTATAAGGACGATTGTTTACTCTGTCCCAACCGAGTACAAAAAAGTTCGCATCGTCATTGATGAGAAATAAGAAGCAGCGGGGCCATGTGTCCCGTTTTTCTATGGCCCTTAATGAAACAAGCCGTTAGGCGCAGTTGAATTTAGGGCCATTGATGCAGTTCGAGCTCCGCGAGAACTACGTTCCTCATTATCCTTAATGAAACAATCCGTTAGGCGTAGTTGAATTTAGGGCCATTGATGCAGTTCGAGCTCTGCGAGAACTACGTTCCTTATTATCCTTAATGAAACAATCCGTTAGGCGTAGTTGAATTTAGGGCCATTGATGCAGTTCGAGTTTCGCGAGAAGCAAGTATCTCAGTTAAGACAAACGCAAAATCTACACTCGAATTTAAATAAATTCGAAACGGGAGGACATATGAATCCAGAAGAGTATGCTTGGAACGTTCATGAGCGCAAGTGTTATGAGAATGATCAAGTGATTTTACCGAGCCCTTACAAGCTGAGAATTCTAGATGATGGTGAGAAGAGATTGGAATTGGAGCTTGTTTTGGAGCAGCTTCCTCAGGGGCAACTGGCTCGATGGGCTATGAAAATGGCATCAAGCTTTATACCGCTGATAGATACGGAAGATGAGTTTGAAAAGCAGAAGATTTTGACTCAGGTAAGAGAGGTTTTTCAGGCTCGACTTGATGGGAGGGCATCTGCCTATGAACTAAGGAAGGCTGGTTTCTTAGCTAACAAACTGTCTCAGCAAGCTCAATCACAAGTCGGTAAATATGCTGCGCGTGTCTTTGCCCAAGCAGTTGCGACGGCTCATATGAGGGGACATGCTATCGTCGCAGCGGATTATGCCATCAAAGTCAGAAACTTGCAGAGTCCAGATGATTTGAAGCGGGCTGTCAGGGAAAGAGATAGACAGATAAAGCTGGCCTCTGTTTTTACTAGATCAAGAAAGGAAACTTTATGAAGCATTTATTTTCACGCTTGTCACCAGCACAAAAGATTATCTTGTCTTTTCTTCTGGTGATATTCTGTGGTTCCTTGCTACTTAGTCTACCTTGGGTGCAGACGGAAAGTTCCCAAGCGGGCTATCTGGATCATCTTTTTACAGCGGTCTCCATGGTCTGTGTGACAGGGCTTTTTACTCGATCGGTTGTAGATACATATAATGTCTGGGGGCAGCTCCTTTGCATGCTGTTGATTCAGATTGGTGGTTTGGGAATCTTGACCTTTATCGGATTTTTCACTATGGAAAGTCGGAAAAAGCTCAGTCTCAAGGATCGCCGCATTCTGCGGGATAGTTTTAGTTATGGGCACAATCGTACCTTAGGTCAATTTGTCCGTTCGATTTTTATCACGACTTTTACTATTGAAGGACTGGGCGCTCTCCTTCTCATGATTCGCTTCATTCCTAAGTTTGGCTTGGGGAAAGGGATTTTTAATTCTATCTTTTTAGCTGTTTCTGCGTTTTGTAATGCAGGATTTGATAATTTTGGCAATGATAGCCTACTAGGCTTGCAGACAGATGTTTTGGTTAATATCACCTTGGCTCTCCTCATCATCACCGGGGGACTTGGCTTTATGGTCTGGTTTGACTTGGCTACCAAATTAGGAGGAAAACAGAAGGGGCTGCACTTCCATACCAAGGTAGTCTTGCTGCTAACTGCTGGTCTCCTCGTCTTTGGGACGGTCACGAGTCTCTGGACGGAGTATAATAATCCTGGAACGATTGGCAATCTTTCCTTTGGCAATAAGCTACTGGTCAGCTTTTTCCAGACAGTCAGCATGAGGACAGCTGGCTTTGCTTCCATTGACTATACGGCTGCTCGTCCAGTAACCCTGTTTATCTATCTGCTCCAGATGTTTCTAGGAGGGGCTCCGGGTGGTACAGCAGGTGGTCTGAAAATTACGACCTTCTTAGTTCTTTTGCTTTTTGCCCGAAAGGAAATTCTGGGCTTGCCACATACTAATATCGGTCGGAGAACACTGGCTCCTCAGCTGGTGCAGAAGGCTTTTGGTGTGACAGTGATTTTTCAGTTGACATTTCTGCTTGGTCTTTTGGCTCTTGGGCTAGTGACCGATAGCAGTCATCGTTTTATTTACCTGATATTTGAGACTGTGTCGGCATTGGCTACAGTTGGTGTCACGGCCAATATCACTACCAGCCTCAATACAGCTGGTATGATTGTGATTATGCTGCTGATGTTTATTGGACGGGTGGGGCCGCTGACTCTTATGGTCAGTCTGAGCCATTATCAACCGAAGAAGGCTGCAACCTTGCATTACAGCAAGGCGGACATTATGATTGGATAGGAGAAAAGAAATGGCAAATCAAACAGTTGGAATCCTCGGCTTGGGGATTTTTGGACAGAGTATCATTGAGGCCTTGATTTCTCAAGATGTAGAAATCATTGCGATTGATAATCACGAAGAGACAATCAATCAGTATGAAGATATGATTGCAGTCGGTGTAATCGGAGACATTACCGATATGGAACTTTTGGAGGCGGCAGACGTTGGTTCTTGTGATACGGTCGTCGTGGCGACTGGAGAAAGTCTGGAATCCAGTGTCCTAGCGGTCATGCACTGTAAGGCATTGGGCGTTAAAAATGTCATTGCCAAGGTCAAGGATGAAGTGACCCAGCAGGTACTGGAAAAGGTGGGAGCTGATCTGGTTATTCTGCCTGAAGTGGAGGCTGGTATTTCATTGGCCAAGACCATTCTCTTTAACCATTCGATTGAGGTTTTCCAGCTGGATGACGATGTCGTCGTGGCTGAGTTTGAGCTGCCTGCTAGTTGGGTTGGGAAAACGGTCCGTGAAGTAGATGCTCGTAGGCTTTATCATCTCAATATCATCGGCTATCGTCTGACAAAAAATCAGCCTTTGGAAAGTCAGTTCACTCCAGACTTTGTCTGGCCACCAGGAATCAGCATTATGGCTGTGACTGATAACCAGCATTTGGATAATTTACGTGAAATAGTGAAGTAGGAGCTGGGAGTCCAACAGGTACCAACTATCGGTAGTTCTTAGGAACTCGGCACCTTACCATCATTTCATAAAAAATAAATACATAAGAGCTCTCTCAGGGCTCTTTTTTGAAACCAGTTATAAAATTTGTTATACTATCACTAGAAAAGGAGTGATTTTATGAGCTTAACCAGCCAGATCATTACAGCAGATTTTCCAGATTTGGATAAGGTAGAAGCCTTGAATAATGAAGCTTTCCCAGAAGAGGAAAGGATACCTCTCAGTGAATTTTTACGATATGAGGATCAGGAAGATGCTAATTTTTTCGCCTTTTATCATGAAAAGGAGTTTGTTGGTTTTGCCTTTGCCATTTCCAACGATCAAGCCTTTTATGTTAGTTTCTTTGCGATTATGCCTCACCTGCGCAGCCATGGCTATGGCGGTGAAATCATCGAAAAGCTGGTCAATTTTTATCAGCGAACCATGCTTTTAGAAATCGAGCGCCTTGATGAGCCCTGTGACAATCTTGAGCAGCGTCAAGCTCGCTGGGATTTCTATCAAAGCAAGGGCTTCCGCTCAGCCAATGCCTTTCTGGAATATGAGGATCTTAGCTTTGAAATCCTTTATCGAGGGGAGTCTTTTGATGAAGAAGCCTATCGGGACATTTTCCACCGACTTCAGGAGGAGAATTATTTCGACTTTGAAATCAAACATAGACGCTTCAGCGATTATTAAAAGGAAGTTCTCTGGAGCTCAATTGCGATTTGGAGCAATAAAAGATTGCTTTGTTTTTACTAAATGGAGGTTAGAATGAGACTCTGGCATCAAGCATTGATTCCCAAGCTTCCCCGTCCGCAACTGCTTGGACAGCATCGGGAATGCTGCGCCCTTCGTGGTAATGGCTGGGGCAAGAAACATGCGACCGTTGACTATGTTTTTACTCACTCTCCTTACCTGCTTTATCGCTACCATGAGCTGATTATGGAGGAGATGAGCAAGCGAGGTTATCGTGTGTCCCCAGAGTGGCTGGAGCGGGACTATCGTGGCAAGACTTGTCCAGCTTATGTGCATCTGGAAGAAGTGGCTGTGGCGAGTCCTATTTACCCCGAGCATGACGCGGCTTACTATGAGGAATGCCTACAAAATCTCAGAGAAAAAGGCATTGACTTATAAGCTTTTCTGCTGTCTGAGCCAGCGGCCTGCCTTGAGAAAAAGCCAGCAAAATGATACAATAAAACGAATAGTAAAAAGATTAACTGGAGTAAAAATGAATTATTTTAATGTTGGGAAAATCGTCAATACCCAAGGTCTGCAAGGCGAAATGCGGGTTTTATCAGTGACAGATTTTGCAGAGGAGCGTTTTAAAAAAGGCAATAAACTGGCTCTTTTCGATAAGAAAGACCAGTTTGTCATGGACGTGGAAATTGCCAGCCATCGCAAGGCCAAGAACTTTGATATCATCAAGTTCAAGGGCATGTATCATATCAATGACATCGAGAAATTTCGTGACTTTAGTCTGAAAGTAGCCGAAGAAGACTTGGCTGATTTGGAAGATGGGGAATTTTACTACCATGAAATCATCGGCCTTGAAGTTTATGAAAATGATGTTCTGCTAGGTACGATTAAGGAGATTCTCCAGCCAGGAGCCAATGATGTCTGGGTGGTCAAACGTAAGGGCAAGCGCGACTTGCTGCTGCCTTACATTCCTCCAGTGGTGCTAAGCATTGACATCGAGCAAGGCCGGGTTGATGTAGAGATACCGGAAGGACTGGACGATGAAGATTGATATTTTGACCCTCTTTCCAGAGATGTTTGCGCCCTTGGAGCACTCGATCGTGGGTAAGGCGCGAGAAAAAGGAATCTTGGAAATCAATTATCACAATTTTAGAGAAAATGCGGAAAAATCTCGGCATGTGGATGACGAGCCTTATGGTGGCGGTCAAGGCATGCTGCTGCGGGCTCAGCCGATTTTTGATGCCTATGATGCTATTGAAAAGAAGCAGCCGCGCGTGATTTTGCTGGATCCTGCCGGACGTACCTTCGACCAAGCCTATGCTGAGGAATTGGCTCAGGAAGAGGAATTGATCTTCATCTGCGGTCACTACGAAGGTTATGATGAGCGGATCAAGTCTTTGGTGACGGACGAGATTTCGCTGGGTGACTATGTCCTGACCGGAGGAGAATTGGCGGCTATGACCATGATTGATGCGACAGTTCGCTTGATTCCAGAGGTTATTGGCAAGGAAGTCAGTCACACGGATGACAGCTTTTCGTCTGGGCTCTTGGAATATCCTCAGTACACTCGTCCCTATGACTATCGCGGCATGGTCGTTCCAGAAGTGCTCATGAGTGGGCACCATGAGAATATCCGCAAGTGGCGTCTCTATGAAAGTTTGAAAAAAACCTATGAGCGCCGTCCGGACTTGCTGGAAAACTATGAATGTACAGCCGAAGAAGCCAAAATGTTGGAAGAAATTCGAGCCAATAGTATAGATAGTGAACACTAGTCCTTTCTATAAAATAGCAAAATTTAGATATCGATTTCTCAAAGCCACGTTTGTGGCTTTTTTAATTGGATGAAGGGTTGGAAAATTTTTGAAAAAATTCAAACTTCCTTCTTGACAGAAAAAATAAAAAGGAGTATTATCTTAACTAGTTAATAAACCAGTTAACAAAAGAAGCTATTTTTTAAAGCAATTCTTGGGAAAGAAGGTTTTGAAAATAGTTCTTTCTTTGAATGATTGCTAAACTGGTTAAGGAGTTAAAATGAAAAGCAAAAAGGTTTTGATAGCTCTAAGCCTAGTCTTGCTGGGACTTGGCCTTGCCGCTTGTAGCAAAAAGGAAGCAAGCGGTGCTGGTAGCAAACGCGGACTCAATATTGTCACGAGTTTTTACCCGATTTATTCGATGGTCAAAGAAGTCTCGGGAGATTTGAACGATGTCCGGATGATTCAGTCAGGCGCAGGAATTCATGAATTTGAGCCGTCAGCCAGCGATGTAGCGGCTATTTATGAAGCAGATGTCTTTGTGTATCATTCTGGGACTTTGGAGTCTTGGGCTGGTAGTCTGGATCCTAGTTTACAAAAGTCCAAAGTAGCGGTCGTAGAAGCCAGCAACGGGATGCAGTTGGACAAGGTGGCCGGCCTAGAAGAAGTATCCGCTGAGGAAGGGATTGATGAAAAGACCCTCTATGATCCACATACTTGGCTAGATCCAGAAAAAGTGGCAGAAGAGGCGCAACTCATCGCTCAAGAATTGTCCAAGCTAGATAGTAAAAATGCGGCTACCTATCAGAAAAATGCTCAAAAATTTGCAGAGAAGGCAAAGGCCCTGAGCGAAAAATATAAAGGAGTCTTTAGTGGGCTAGATGAAAAAACTTTTGTGACCCAGCATACGGCCTTTTCTTATCTAGCCAAGCGTTTCGGTCTCAAGCAACTGGGGATTTCAGGCATTTCGCCAGACCAAGAGCCTAGTCCAAGGCAGTTGACGGAGATACAAGATTTTATCAAGACCTATAAAGTCAAGACGATTTTTGTCGAGAGCAATGCTTCTTCTAAACTGGCTGAAACCTTGAAGAAGGCGACAGGAGTCAATCTAAAGGTGCTGAATCCTCTCGAAGCAGATCCTGAAAATGACAAGACATATCTTGAAAATTTAGAAGATAATTTAGAAATTTTAGCCAAAGAATTAAAACATTGAGGTGATGTATGAAAAAGAAATATATTATTAGTTCAGTTGCGGCACTAGCTACTCTAGGTGTGTGCGGTTATGCGATCATGCAGTATCAAGCAGATAAGCCACAAGAACAAGCAACAAATCGAGTGGCCTATGTAGAAAAGAAATCTGCAAATAAGCAGGACAATAAATCTCAAAAAGCCGAGAAATTAACGCCTGAGCAGATTCAGGCAAAAGAAGGCATTACTGCTGAACAGATCGTTGTCAAGATTACGGATCAAGGCTATGTGACTTCACATGGTGATCACTATCATTACTATAATGGTAAGGTCCCCTTTGATGCAATTCTGAGTGAAGAGTTGATCATGCGGGATCCAAATTATCAATTGCAGGAATCAGATATTGTCAACCAAGTGAAAGATGGCTACATTATCAAGGTTGCAGGCAAATATTACCTATATCTGACCAATGCTAAAGAAACCAGTAATGTTCGTTCAGTTGATGAAATCGCACGGCAAAGACAGATTCATCCTAGCAAGGAAGAAGGCGAAGGCGGTTCAGAAGCTAAATCGAGTCAAACTGTTAGCAGAAAAACACAAGACTTCAGTCGTCCAAGTGCCGCTTATGCTGCAGGAAAGAGAACCTATCAAGCAGAAGGCACTGCATCGAGTCGGAGCAATGGCGCTTATACAACAGATGACGGCTATGTTTTCAGTCCATCTGATGTGATTTCGGATACAGGAGATGGCTTCCTTGTGCCACATGGCGGTCATATTCACTATATTCCTAAAAGTGATCTGTCGCCAGGTGAGTTGGCGGCTGCCCAAGCCTACTGGGATTCCTTGCAGCGAGGCAAGCAAGCAGCTAGTCCAGCTGAAAATCCTACTACAGGGGGAGAAGCTTCTGCTCCTACAGCTAAAGCATCGGAAAATCAACATGCAGGAACTGCGACTAAGCCAGCGCATCAAGCTGATAAGGGACAGACTGCTAAGCCAGCTCAACCGTCCAAACCTGCCCAATCAGATGCTGGGCACGGAGCTAAACCAGCTGAAAAAGCAGAAGATGCACCATCAAGTTACCAAACCTTACTTGAGAAGCTCTACCATACACCAAAAGAAAAACGCTATGTTGAAAAAGATGGGCTTGTCTTTGATCCAAGTAAAATCGTTAGACGGACCGCAGAAGGAGTGGCCATTCCACATGGAAATCACTACCACTTTATCCCTTACAGCAAACTGTCTGCCCTAGAAGAAGAAATAGCTCGGAACATTCCTGTTGCTGGTCAGAAGACTTATCCTAAGGCTGCTGCAAGTACACCAAGCCAGCCTAACCAACCAGCAAATCCAAGTCAGCCAGCCAAACCAGCTGATAAAGACGAGCACGACCATGGTTTCCATGCTGAACATGTCATCTCAAAAGATGAGGAAGGTTACGTTGTCCAACACGGCGGCCATGCACATTATTTCTTCAAAAAGGATTTGACCAAAGAGCAGATTGCAGCGGCAGAAGCCAACCTGGCTAAGCACAAAGATTCAAGCCAGTCTAGTCAAGCCAGCACAGAATATGACCGTTTTTCTCGTGACGCCAGTGACGAAGAGAAAATCGCTTATATTTCTAAGACTTATGGCGTACCGCGTGAAGCAATCAAGATTTCAAAAGGTTTCTTTGTCTTTAATAATCCAGATCAAGACTACGATCCGACACATATCCATCCATACGCTGTTCGAAAAGAGCACGTTCGGATTCCTTTAGAAACTGGAAATCCAGAGCTGGACTTCCTAAACGAGCTTTATACAACAGCCCTACGTTCAGGTCTGTCTCCGTACAGTATTCAGGTTGAAAATGGTCAATTTGTCATTCCACATGGCGATCACAACCACTACATCCGTGTCCAATCCAAAGGATTGAATCTGGGCTTGAAGAATAAAATTCCAGCCTTACAATCAGCTTATCAAGCAGGGGCTTATGATGAGAAGGCCGTTCTTGAAAAGGTGGATGCCCTCTTAGCAGCTAGCCGAACCATTTATGCTAAAGACTTGCTCATGCAGCGTCGAATCGAGCTAGCTCTCGGTAATTTTGTAGAAACCATGAAGCAATTGCCAAGCAACTCAACAGAGGGCTATCTGGCAAGCCTGGATCAATTTGATAAGCACTACATTCATGTTGATGAAAAAGCGAAAACGGAAGAGCTGACCGAAGTTGATAAAAAATATCAAGAATTGGTTGACAAAATCAAACGTTTGGAAACGGACAGCTACAATGTGAATAAAACCAACTTGCTCAGTGAATTGCAGACAGCTAAGGTAGAAAAAAATGAAGCTAAGATGGCTGAGATTGAGCAGCTATTGGCAAGTCTGCAAGATTATCAAGACCGTACAGGAGTGACCTCTGTCGAGTATCTTAAAGCTTTCTATCTCGCAGTTGATGATGCTCGTTTGCAGCCAGAACTTCGTAAGAAAGTTGCTGATTTGACGCTCAAGCTTTATAAATCTCAGGCCTTTATCGAAGCGGTCGACCTGAAAGCTCTTTTCTTGGAACTCTATCAAACCAAGCTCGAAGTTGATAAGGCTCTGGCAAGTGGCGAGGCTGCTTCAGCCAAGGATAAAACGGTTCTGGATACCGAAAAGCTGGACGATCACAGTTATAAGACGGCTATCTATGGTTTCTTGAAGGAATTGTATGGAGAATTTGCACCGCAGCCTACAGAGGAAATCTCAGAAGAAACTCTCCAAGCTCTCTTCCAAAAAGGTCAAGAACTTTTGGAAAAAGTAACGGATTCGACTCTGCAAGAAAATTATCAAAAGCAACTCGCAGCACTTGGAACTGATTTGCAAGAAGCCCGCAAAGATAGAGAAACAATCTTAGCAGAAACGAAAACGCTCTTGACTCAAATCGTTGAAACATTAAAAGAACAGCAGACATCTGCAGCGCTCAAGGATAAAGAGACCTATCTGAAAATTTACAATTTGCTGATATCCGCCCACAAGATGCTTGAGGAACAACAGGGGACAGATGAGCAATTTGCCAAGGTAGATGCTCTATTGGATAAATTATCCGATCCGAGTGTGGACAAAGCAGCCTTGCTAACCGAAGCAGAAGCGTTCTTTAATCAGCTTCAAGCCAACAAGCCAGCTCCGACTGAAGCCAAAACTGAGACGGAGGTCACTCCGACTGAGGAGAATAAGGAAGAAAAAACGAGTGAGGCTCCTAAAGAGACGGTGGAAGAGTCAAGCTCACCAGCCACTCCTGAAGTAGAAAAATCAAATTCAGCAGCTCCTTCAGAAAAAGAGTCTGAAAGTCAAGTGGCATCAGAAGCAAATAAGCAGTAAAAAAATTTTTTCTAAATAATATAAATATA
>ERZ773272.1153-NODE-1153-length-10129-cov-3.115743_pt1 | contig 10129 bp, 7 predicted proteins | sample MGYA00511891_ERZ773272 | MGnify/ENA primary metagenome ERZ773272 (study PRJEB29015, sample SAMEA2738150) | human oral metagenome | biome: human oral; feature: human-associated habitat; material: saliva | place: China | collected 2198 ...
TGTTAATTTTATTGATGAAACGGTATGGTTATCTCAACAGCAGATGGTAGAGTTGTTCAAAACATCAAGGACAAATATTGTAGAACATATAGGAAATATTTATGAAGAAGGCGAACTGGATAAAAAATCAACCTGTCGGGATTTCCGACAGGTTCGAAAAGAGGGTAATCGTAATGTTTCAAGAGATATTCCATTTTATAACTTGGATATGATAATTTCTCTTGGTTATAGGATTAAATCCCAAATTGCTACTGACTTCAGAAAGTGGGCGACCGAAAGACTCAAAGAATATATAATCAAAGGCTTTACTATGGATGATGAACGCTTGAAAAATTTGGGCGGTGGTTCATATTGGAAAGAACTATTAGAGAGAATTCGTGATATTCGTTCATCAGAAAAAGTCGTGTATAGACAGGTTTTGGACTTATATGCAACAAGCATAGATTATAATCCTAAAAGCAGAGAATCCATAGCATTTTTCAAAATGGTACAAAACAAACTACATTATGCAGTTCACGGACAAACAGCGGCAGAAGTAATTTATAAAAGAGCGGACAGTGAAAAAGAATTCATGGGTCTTACTAATTTTACCGGGGATTTTCCAACGAAGAAAGATATCAGTATTGCAAAAAACTATCTTACAGAAGATGAATTAAAAATATTAAACAGACTTGTATCAGGATACTTTGAAATTGCAGAAATGCAAGCTATGAAACATAAGCCTATGTATATGAGTGATTATGTAGAAACCTTGGATAACATTCTTAAATCTACAGGCGAAGATGTATTAAAAGATGCAGGTAATATTAGTCATAAACAAGCAATGGAAAAGGCTCTTTTCGAATACCGAAAGTATCAGACTGAAAATCTTTCTCCTGTTGAAAAAGACTATCTTGCAGAAATTAAAAATATAGAGAAAATCGCTAAAAAGGGTGGTAAAGAAGATGAGTAAGATAGACGAACTGTTAAAAAATGAAAAGGTTGAATGGAAAAAGCTGGGGGAAGTTTCTATAATCTCTAAGGGAAAACAATTTAATAAAAGAGATATGCTAGAAGACGGAGAATATCCAGTAATTAATGGCGGAATTTCGCCCTCTGGCTATATTGATATGTTTAATAGTGAAGAGAATACTATTACGGTATCTCAAGGTGGTGCTTCTGCTGGATTTGTTAATTTTATTGAACAGAAATTTTGGTTGGGTGCTCATGCTTTTTCTGTAGTTCCTGATGACGATATAATAAAAATTTATGGGTATGAGTATGATTGTTTTAACAGGTTGTTATTCCACATATTAAAAATGAATCAGATATATCTTCAAGATTCTAAAGTGGGTGCAGGTATCCCGAGTGTTTCTAAAGATGAACTTTCAAATATAGAAATACCATTAACATCAAAAAACACTCAAGAAAGAATTGTAAAAACACTTGACAAATTTACGAATTATGTTACTGAGTTACAGGCTGAATTACAGGCTGAATTACAGGCTAGAACTAAACAGTATGAGTATTATAGAAATTTATTATTAAGTGAGGAGTACTTAAATAAATTGTCTGAAAATCCAGAAATTCTCGGGGGGGGGTACAGAGTAAAACTAACAACATTGGGTGATATCGGTTTCTTTACAAGGGGTAATGGTTTGCAAAAAAAGGACTTTCTTTTAAAAGGAAACCCTGTGATTCATTATGGACAAATATATACTCAATATGGCTTCGAGACAGATAAGACAATTGCATTTGTTAGTGATGATGTTTTTTCTAAATTGAAGAAAGCGAAATATAAAGATATTTTGATTGCCACAACATCTGAAAATATTGAAGAAGTGGGAAAAGCGGTAGTTTGGATTGGACATGAAGAAATTGGATTTTCTGGGGATATGTATAGCTACCGTACAACCGAAAATTCTAAGTATATTGCTTATTATTTTCAAACAACAGAGTTTCAAAAACAAAAAGAGAGAAAAGTTACAGGCACAAAGTTGATTCGTATACATGGAGATGATATGGCTAAGTTTTCAATATCACTTCCACCAATAGAGATTCAAAATAAAGTTGTAGAAATTCTTGATAAATTTCAATCTTTGCTCTCTGACACAAAAGGTTTATTACCACAGGAAATTGAACAAAGAAAAAAACAATATGAATATTATCGCGAAAAACTCTTGACATTTAACATAGAGGGCGAAACAATTTCTAGACAGTCAGACAGACAGACAGACAGATAATATCTAGTGATTATTTTGTTTTATTAAAAGAAGTTGCGGATATTGTTGATGTTAAGCTTTTTCAAGTGGAATGGAAGACATTAGGGAATATTGGAGTGTTTGAAAATGGAACAGGAATGCCTAAGAGCATCTTCAATGAAAATGGAAGTGTTGGAGCAATCCATTACGGACATATTTATACAAAATACAATTTGTTTGTAGACAATCTAATAGTAAAGGTAAGTAAAAACGACACGGAAAAACTTAGAAAAGTTCATTATGGCGATTTGGTTATTGCGAAAACTTCCGAAAACATAGAAGATGTTATGAAAACGGTAGCCTATTTAGGTAGTGATGTTGCGGTAACAGGTGGGCATGCAGCAATATTTAGACATAATGAAAATCCCAAATATCTATCATATGTATTTAACGGTGCAGATTATTTACTAAGGCAAAAGAATAAACTGGCAAGGGGGGTTAAAGTTATTGAATTATCAACAACAGATATGGAAAGAATAAAAATGCCATTACCTTCTCTTCCTGTTCAAAATTATGTTGTATCTATTCTCAATAATTTTGATACTCTTGTAAATGATATTTCTCAAGGATTACCAAAAGAAATAGAGTTACGACAGAAACAGTATGAATACTATAGAGAGAAGTTATTAGATTTTAAGAGAAAGAATTAAGATGTGAGGTGAAAGTATGGATGCATACGCTTCTCTAGCAGAAATAGCACAAAGGATTAAAGATTCTAATAGGAAAATTACTTTATTGTACGCTTTTAATGCAACAGGGAAGACAAGATTGTCAATGGAATTTAAAAATCTTGTCAATGAATCTAAAGAAGATGAAGTTATTAAGCATGTAGTCTATTATAATGCTTTCACAGAAGATTTATTTTCTTGGGATAACGACTTGAAAAATGATAGTGAGAGAAAACTCAAGATTAACAAAAATTCAAGCTTTATTGACCTTATTGAAAGACAAGGAAAAGAAAACGAAATAGCAGATAGGTTTAAAGAATTTACTTCATCAAAGATTGAACCGAATATTAATACAAGCACTGGAGAAATTACCTTTAGTTTATCTACTGGAGATGAGGAAGCTACTGAAAATATAAAAATTTCAAAAGGTGAAGAAAGCATTTTTATTTGGACTGTGTTTTTTGTCTTAATGGAGACAATTATTTCAGAGTTAAATATTGATGAAATTAATGATCGAAGTACAGATGAATTTAATGCTATTCAATATATTTTTATAGATGATCCGGTTACTTCTTTAGATGATAATCACCTTATACAGATGGCGATTTCTTTGAGGGAGTCAATAGCTAATTCAAAGTCCGGTGAATTAAGATTCATAATAACAACACACCATGCTTTGTTTTATAATGTGTTATTTAATGAGTTTAAAAACGAGAGAAGCATAAGAGATAATAAAAAAGAATATTGCTTGTTAGAGAAAAATGAGAAGATGTATTTTATTAAAAAACAAAGTGATACACCATTTGGATACCATTTATTTATTAAAAGAATAATTCAGAAGGCAATAGATGATGATGTTGTCGAGAGATATCATTTCATGTTATTTAGAAACTTGTTGGAAAAAACATCATCTTTTCTTGGATATAATAATTGGGGAGATATACTTATAGCTGATGGTATGTCTGATGAGGATAGAAAAGCATATATTCGATTTATTAACTTGTCGTCACATAACAAAATATCAGATTTGGAAGTAAAAGAATTGAAGCAAAATGAGAAAAATCTCTTAAAACTACTCTTTGATAATTTTAAGAGAGAATATAAGTGGAAGGAGTAATTCAGATGTCAGAAGAAGGATCAAAATATAATAACTCTACAATTGCTGAGATGACCAATGGGATTATTTTAGCTAATTTTGAAAAAGACCTGAAAGTTAGAGAAACTTCCTATCAAAGTGAAGCTGAACTTGAAAGACAAATGATTGAAAACTTGGTTTCACAGGGTTATGAGAGGCTTATAGTAAAGTCAAATGATGATTTATATATAAACTTAAAAAATCAAATTGAAAAATTAAATAAAGTTTCTTTTTTAGATGAGGAATGGACTAGATTTTTAATAGAATATCTGGATGCTCCAAATGATGGCATGATTGAAAAAACTCGCAAAATTCAAGAAAATCATATTCATGACTTTATTTTTGATGATGGACATTTAAAAAATATCAAAACTATTGATAAGAAAAATATTCATAATAATTTTTTACAGGTTGTAAATCAAGTTACTGCTGGAGAAAAAAATCAAAATCGTTACGATGTGACAATTTTGGTAAATGGCCTACCGCTTGTTCATATAGAACTCAAAAAAAGAGGCGTAAATTTACATGAGGCCTTTAATCAAATTCATAGATATAGTAAAGAAAGTTTTAATAGTGAAAACTCATTATATAAGTATGTTCAGATATTCGTGATTTCTAACGGAACCTATACCAGATATTTTGCTAACACGACTGCTCAAAACAAAAATAATTATGAGTTCACCTGTGAGTGGGCAGATGCAAAAAATAAAATTATTTGTGATTTGGAAGATTTTACAAAAACGTTTTTTGAAAAGAGAGTGATCTTGGAAGTGCTTACAAAATATTGTGTGTTTGATGTAAGCAACACATTACTGATTATGAGGCCGTATCAAATAGCAGCCACAGAAAGGATTCTGTGGAAAATAAAATCCAGTTATGAGGCGAAAAAAGCCGGCAGAGCTGAAGCAGGAGGGTTTATCTGGCATACGACAGGCTCAGGCAAAACCTTAACTTCATTCAAGGCTGCAAGACTTGCTACAACACTGGATTATATTGATAAGGTTTTTTTTGTAGTAGACAGGAAAGACTTAGACTACCAGACGATGAAAGAATATCAGAGATTCCAGCCTGATAGCGTAAATGGGAGCAAGGACACAAAGGAACTGAAAAGGTGTATTGAAAGAGATGATAACAGGATTGTAGTTACGACAATACAGAAGTTGAATGAATTTGTGAAGAAAAATCCTGCTCATGAAATTTATGATAAACACTGTGTTCTTATATTTGATGAATGTCATCGGTCTCAGTTTGGAGATGCACAGAAAAATATTAGAAAATCTTTTAAAAAATATTATCAATTCGGATTTACAGGTACACCGATTTTGGCAGAAAATTCTCTTGGTGGGGATACAACACCAGGCATATTTGGAGCACAACTTCACAGCTATGTTATCACTGATGCTATTCGCGATGGCAAGGTTCTAAAATTCAAGGTTGATTATAACAATATTACACCTAAGTTTAAGACAGCAGAAAAAGAGAAAGACGAAAAGAAAATAGCAAAACTGGAAAGAAAAATGTTGCTTCATCCGGAAAGAATCACTGAAATTACAAAGCATATTCTTAGGATATTTGATATAAAAACACGGCGAAATGAGTTTTATGACTTGAAGCATAGAAGACTGAATGGCTTTAATGCCATGTTTGCTGTGCAAAGCGTTGAAGCGGCAAAATTATATTATGAAGAGTTTGAAAGACAGCAGAAGGATTTACCTGAGGAAAAACGATTGAATGTGGCTACTATTTATAGCTTTGTTGCTAATGAAGAACAGAGGGCAATTGGGGAAATATCAGAAGAGGATTTTAATGTTTCAGCCATGGACTCAACAGCAAAAGAGTTTTTGAATAAGGTCATCGCTGATTATAATGGTCGCTTTAAAACAAATTTTTCTACTAATGGGAATGGTTTTCAAAACTATTATAAGGACTTGTCACTTAAAGTTAAGGATAAACAAGTTGATTTGCTTATTGTTGTGGGGATGTTTTTAACAGGGTTTGATGCACCTACATTAAATACATTGTTTGTTGATAAAAATCTGAGATATCATGGCCTGATTCAGGCGTTTTCAAGAACAAATCGCATACTTAATAAAGTAAAAACATTCGGTAATATTGTTTGTTTCAGGGATTTGGAAAAAGCCACACGAGATGCGATAAAAACCTTCGGGGATGAAAACAGTGTGAATATTATTTTAGAAAAGAGCTATGAAGAGTACATTGAAGGCTTTAAAGATGAAGAAACAGGGAAAGTAATCAAGGGTTATACGGATATTTGCAAGGAAATTATAACCAAATTTCCTGAATCTACCGAAATCATATTGGAAGCTGACAAAAAAGAATTTGTCCAGCTTTTTGGAGAACTGCTAAAGGCTGAGAATATCTTAAGAAATTTTGATGAGTTTGAAAACTTTGAAAAAATCATATCAGACAGGCAAATGCAGGACATGAAGAGTGTCTATGTCGATATTAGAGAAAGCATCATAAATTCAAAGAGCGATGAAAAAACTGAAGATGAACAAATTGATTTTTCCGATGTTGAGTTTCAAATCGATTTGCTCAAAACGGATGAGATAAATTTGGACTATATTTTGACTTTGATATTGGAAAAATCAAAAGAAAATGATGATGTGGAAAGTTTAAAGTCAGAAGTTCGCAGAATAATCAGGTCAAGCCTCGGAACGAGAGCAAAAGAGGAATTGATTATGGATTTTATAAACAGTACAAGATTGTCTGAATTGAAAAATACCGATGATATCCTTGAGTCATTCTATAGTTTTGCAAGAAAGGAAAAAACCGCTAAAATTAAAGGTCTAATTGAAGAGGAAAAGCTGAAAGAAGACTCAAATCGTTTCATAGAAAAAGCTATTAGTAAAGGCTATGTTGAATATGCAGGAGATGAGTTAGATCGTATCATCCCACCGACTTCACGTAGACAGGGAGCAAGAGAAAAGAAGAAAGAATCAGTATTAGAGAAGATAAGAAAGATTGTAGAAGTTTTTGTTGGGATATAAGATTTTGGGTTAGTGGTTTGTATTAGCGGAACGGATTTGACGAAATTATAGCTTCAAGAAATAAACCTTTTAATAAAGGAAAAGCAATAACGGATCATTGTGTGATGTTGTTATTGGTATAGGGTAAGCATACATCTAAATATAACAGATATAAAACAATGTCGTTTATAGATTGATAATTATCAAGAATTAGATTTGAGTTGAAGGAGAGGAGACGAATATGAAAAAATTAAATAGCGTAAAAGACTATAATAGTTTCATTGTTGTTAATAGATTAAGAAAATCTACACGAAAGCGTAGAAGAGAAATTGATCAGTTTTATAGTGATAGGTCTAGAATTCTCTATTCATCATCTTTCCGTCGTTTGCAACAAAAAGCGCAGGTTTTTTCTTTAGAGCCTAATGCTAGTGTAAGGACGCGATTAACACATTCATTAGAGGTTTCTGATTTAGGCAGAACGTTAGCTAATAATATTGCATATCGTTTAAAAAATGCAGGAAAATTAACAAAAAATAATATTCTTTCTCTAGTTGCTATCGTAGAAAATGCATGTCTTTTACATGATATAGGAAACCCACCATTCGGACATTTTGGTGAAGCAGCTATTCAGGATTGGGCGAAAACTAGCATTCGTGACTTTGTCCCGGATTGTTTATTGAATGAGATAGATGATGAAAAAGGACTTTTAAACGAATTAATTAATGACTTTAAGGAGTTTGATGGAAATCCACAGGGATTTAGAACTGTTACGAAACTCTATACTAATCACGATCAATATGGTTTAAACTTAACTTATTCGACACTTCTTTGTATATTAAAATATCCTAAAACAACTGGAGAAAAAACTGATAATGTAATTTTTAAAAAAGCCGGATATTTTCAAACTGAAAGTGAGTTGGTAGAGAAAATTTACAAGTCAGTTAATATGGAATTACCACATAGATATCCTTTTGTCTATATAATGGAAGCTGCCGATGATATAGCTTATTGTATGAGTGATATAGCAGATGGAATAGAAAAGGGTATTATAACTGAAAAAGATTTTTTAAGTGAGTTTAAAAAAGAGTGGAAAAATAAATTTAGAGATGAAAAAATTCCTGTTACAATACCTAAGAATGATGAATTAAGAGAATTTAATCAAGATATTTCAATCCCTTGGTCAATAGAAGCTATGAAAGAAGCTGAAGAAAACTTTATTTCTGCTGAAGAAAAAATCCTTGATGGAGAAGCTGAAAGTTTGATTAATAATAAAACGAAAATGGGACGAGTGTTAGAAACGATGAAGAGTGTATCAAGACGCATTTTATATACATCGTTTGAAGCAGAGAGCATTGAGATTACAGGTTATGCAGTAATAATAGGAATTTTGAATAAATACAAAAGTATTTTGAAAATGACACATAAAGACTTTGAAAAATTAATAAACGATGATAATGTAAAAGGGTTTGATTTAGAAAAAAGGTTACTCCATTTTATTGGGAACAGATATATTGAAGCATATAAGTATGAATTGGAGAATATTGATAAAACTGAGAGAGAAGCTTCTATGAAGGAATGGTGGCTTAGAGCCCATTTAATCATTGATCATATCAGTGGAATGACAGATGAATATGCTTTGGAAACATATCAAATGTTAGAGGGAATACGATTAATGAGATAAGTAAACGAGTGATAATTTGTAACTGTTTCTAATTGAAACTGGAATTGATGTGGATGAAACAATCTTAAAATAAACAAATTTGCCGGAGTTTAGTAAAATTATTTGAAATGGGTTGGCTTTCATCGAATGGTAAAAAAAGAGAAGTTAGAATTTAGAATAATGAATGACGAAAAGTTTTATTCTTTCAACTACTAAAAATATATGTTACAAAGGAGTAGCTTATGGCGAGAAGTAAAATTATCAAAGATCTCATGCAAAGCAACAAGTCAATATCCATTGCATTGCAAGAACTTTTTGTTATTGTGAATGAATTGGGTAATCAAGAACTTAATAGATGGATCAACAATGAATTGAACGGATACACAAAAAAAGATGAGTTGCCAAGCTATAGAAAGAATCTTCCTAGCACAATTGTATACACAGGTGTAAATGGAAACTTTCAGGTTACCAATCAACCTTTGCCTATCCAATCATTTGGAGATCATGCAAAAGATATAATTGATTTAAAATCTGTTAATAACAGTATAGTAGAAATAGAAAATTCCAAGGATGGCAATATGTACATAGATTTAACTATGTTTGCTGGAGTTGTTTATAAGAATACTGGAATATCTTGTTTTAGCATATCAATGAAATTTGGAAATAATCTTTCTGATGTTATAACATCCAATGTAAAGACAAGAGTTATAGAAGCCTTATTATTATTAGAAAGTGAATTTGGCATATTGGACGAACTGTATATTGAAGAGGATAAACTGAGCCGTGATAAAATAGACAAAAATAATAAAGAAATTAATTCAATGATATTTTCTGATGGAGCAAGGTATTAATATGTGGAAACAGATATTGTTAATTTGTGTTGGAGCTTTCATTTCTATTTTGACAACAGCAATAAGTAAATTTGTTGATAGTTGGTTAAACAAACAAGGAGATGTTATTATTTACAGAAAACTTGTTTATCAAAAAAATAGCACAAATAAATCAATGGGAGTTTATGATGAGCATAATGAGACGGTTTTGGTTGTCCCTCTATGGCTTGAAATACAGAATACTAAAAAAATCCCCATAATAATAAGGGACTTCAGTTTAGAGCTTTATAAAGATGGAAATAAGATCAAAAAAATGAGACAAATCACTCATGAAAAAAGTGGAAATAGCGAACCCGAAATTTACTATGGAGATAATGGAAGATACTCTTTTCTTATTCAACCAGAAAGTATTATGAGATATAATCTTTTGTATGCCCTAAAAAGAAATGAATGCAAATTGGATTTTGATGAAATAAAAATAAGTTACTATAATTCTAATAATAGGCAGATAATAAAAAAATTTAAGGAAATTAGAGAGTCATGGAAGTCTAATCAACTTGACATAGATGAAGATTGGATCAAATTATGTTAAATTAATATCAATTT
>ERZ773272.1156-NODE-1156-length-10117-cov-4.167760_pt1 | contig 10117 bp, 10 predicted proteins | sample MGYA00511891_ERZ773272 | MGnify/ENA primary metagenome ERZ773272 (study PRJEB29015, sample SAMEA2738150) | human oral metagenome | biome: human oral; feature: human-associated habitat; material: saliva | place: China | collected 2198 ...
TGAGTAAAAAGTGCAAAAAAATAAAATTTTCAATTTTGAGTTATACCAATTTTGTTATGCCCTCGGCAACAATTATACCGCCTTTTTGTCCAAATGTTTTTTGTTTATTAAAATACTTAAAATCTAAAAGATTTATCCTTATATTTTACCTTATTTTACTTTAATATAGACAATTCTTTAATCCCAATAGCTTAAATATTGTAAATATAAGAAACGTCAAAATCTCTTCCGAAGTTTTATAACAAGCACAGTAAGTGCATATGCACTTACGAAAAATTGACATATCCTTTTGCTTTCGCTACGGATAAATTCGTCAATTTTAGCTTGTTGGGGAATATCCCCAAACCCCTTGTTTTTATCTCTTAACATCCTTATTGATGTTTAAAATATCTGCTGTTTATCTATGTTTTCGTTGAATTTTTTTGCAAAAAATGATACAATTACTATGTAATTATTCAGAACTACAAATCATATTTTATCTCTTTACAGGAGATTTCTAAAAAGAAATATACAAATAAATTAAACCTGTAAGTCAAGTTTTACGCTTGATTTTACAGGTTTTTTGTTGTTTTACGCACGATAAATTTTAATAAAAGGGGATATATTTTATGGCTAACAGATATAGAAAAAACGGAATATACTTAATGCTTTCTGATGAAGAATTGGAGATTTTGGAAAATAAATACAAGCTGTCAGGTTGCAAAAGTTTAAGACAATTCATTATGAAGTGTGTACTTAATGCTGATATTTTTGTACTTGATATGGACATATTTAGAGATATGTCAGCAAATATTGGCAGGACTACCGGAAGTATAAATCAGATTGCAAAAAGGGTAAATTCCACATCGGTAATTTACAAAGATGATATAGAAGATTTAAAAGAGTTATTAAATCAGCAAGGGAAAAATATCGTAAGTCTTAGAAAGAAAATCTATACTTTAGGCAATACTGAAACAAACTCTACGGAGGAAAAGTAATGGCTGTTACTAAAATACACCCCATTAAAAGCACTCTTAATTTAGCTTTAGAATAGGTTATATTCTTTGCCGAGTTTCTTTCTACTGTCTGTTGTTTTATCGTCAGCTTGAACTTCTTTTTCTATAATACCATCATCTAATTTTCTCATTTCTTTTTGTAGGTCATTTCTTTTTCCTTGACTTGCTATTTTTTCGTATCTCATTTTAAGAACAATAGCTTTTTCTGTTGGTAGTAGGTCTGAAAATGAGCGTTGCATCAAGTTTGTTTCTATAACATAGGTATAGGCTTCTTTTTCTGTTAGGTTTTCTTTGATTATGCAAGGTATCAGGTCTATTTCTGATTGTCTTGCTTCATTTACTCTATTATGTCCTGCTAATATTTCATATTTTCCGTTTTCTTTTTCTTGTACTGTTATTGGCGTCAATATCCCATTTTCTTTTATGCTTTCTACCATATCTTGTAGTCTTTTGCCTTCGTATAGCTTAAATGGGTGATTGTGGTAGCTTTCAAGTGAATTTATATCTAATTCTACTATTTTGCTTTTCTCTTTTTCGTTATCTTCTATGAACAGGTCTAAGGCATCTTCTACTACGATTTTTCTTTTAGGAAAGTTTTTATTCATACCACACCTCCCTTGCCAGGCTATCATACGCTATATCTGCTTTTGATTTTTTTGCGTATTTCTTAATGCTTTGTCCATAATAGATTGCTTCACCTATTTTTACTGTTTGTGGTATTATTGTGTCAAAAACTCTTATTGCTTCACCATAATTTTCTTTGACTTGTTCTATGATTGTTTTTGACAAATTAGTTCTATTGTTGCACATAGTAAGTGCTATACCTTTTATTTCTATTGCTGAGTGCAATCTTTTCTTTATTTTGGTTATAGTTTTTATCAAGTCTTGCAATCCTACCATAGCAAACATTTGTGTATCTGCTGTTATTAAAATACTATCTGCTGAACACAAAGCGTTTATTGTTAGAATTCCAAGAGAAGGTGATGTATCTATAAGAACAACATCATAGTTATCTCTTACCTTATCTATTATTTCTGATAAAACTTTCTCACTTCCTGTTTCAGATTTTAACTGAGTTTCAACTACTGATAGATATATGCTTGAAGGAATAAAATCTATTCCATCACAAGTACAAATATATTCATCAGCTTTGTATTCTTCACAATCTACTTCTTCCATCATAAGATGTCCTATAGTTTTTTCTAACTTTGTAGGGTTGTCTATTCCTAAGCACCTTGTTAAATTTGCTTGTGGGTCCATATCCACAAGCAATACATCTATATCTAATGCTTTAAGTGAATATGCTAAATTTAATGTTGTAGTTGTTTTTCCAACTCCACCTTTTTGATTGGCTACTACGATAATTTCTGCCATACTCATATCCTCCATTTTTCCTTTTCCTGTCTTTTGACAATAAAAAAAACACTTTCTTCTTTAAGTGTTCACATTTTTTCTACCTCAATGTATTTGATGAAAAGGTAGTATTTATAAGGTTTTGAGCATATTCCTATTTTTATTTTTTTCTTCCCCTACATTCCAACAGCTATCTCCATAGCAAACTTGTAGCTATGGATGTTGCCATTTTGTATCTTATGCCTTTTCATAAGATTATTCTTGCCTTAAAATTCCTAAAACTCCTATATCCGTAGAATACTCTTTTAATTGCCTTTATCTTATTATTCTTACCCTCCACCATAGCATTCGTATAGTCATATTTTTAAAGTATATGTTCTTGTAAAAATTAATTTAAATAATGATCAAGCTTATTTAACATAGGTCTACGGTTTTCTATACAAATGTAAACGGATCTATATTCTTCTCACTTATTATAACCTCAATATCTCCTGATATAGAGTTAATATAGTCATATACTGACTTAGAGAAGATATGTTCTGTTCCAAAATGACCAAAATCAAGCAGGGCAATGCCTAAATCTAGGGCATCCATAGCTTGGTGGTACTTTATGTCACCAGTAACCAAAATATCACAACCCTTAGACTTAGCAAGCTGGAAAAACTCTGATCCATTGCCTGTAACTACTGCTATCTTGCTAATTACTAGGTCTTTAGGACCTACATATCTTGCGTGGTCAATGTTTAACTTGTCCTTTAGCTTGCTTATCAATTCACCTATAACCAATGGCTTCTCGAGTTCTGCCACCCTACCAAGTCCATATACCTTGCCCTCATTATAATAATCAAGGCTAGATTCAACATCTAGAACTTCCCTATCCTTGATACCTAGTAGGTTGAAAAAGTAATCATTAAGTCCATCTTCTGCCATATCATATGATGTATGCATACAGTAGGCGCTGATATTGTTTCTAATCATCTTATAAACCAGACCACCCTTAATAGTATCACTCGTAATCTGGTTTAGCTTAGAAATCAAAAACGGATGATGAGAAATCACTAGGTCTACACCCTTTTCCACAGCTTCGTCAACAGTCCTATTGGTAATCTCTAGTGTTAACATAATCTTTTTTATATCCTGGTCAAGGTCGCCAAGGTTCAAGCTGGAATTATCCCAGCTATACTGTAGTTCTTCTGGGTATTTTACCCTTATCCTGTCAAGTAGTTCTCTTAATTTCATGCCTTACCTCCTAATTCCCTATATATTTGGCCTAATTTATTTAACTTGGCTTCAACAATTTTTTTTCTATCTAAAATACTCTTGTTCTCTTCCTGTCCCTGAGTAGACTTGTCTAATTTATCTAAGATAGACCTATTCTCCCTAAGCTTTTTTTCTAAAAGAGCTCCTAAAAGAGGGTCCTTTTTTTCTATTAGCCTAATTGGTATTTCGTAGTAAATAGGATCAATTTCTTCAACTTTTCCCCTATACACAACCTCCATAATCTCATATATCCTAAAGTCTTCTTTAACTAAATGTTCTTCAATAATGTAGAAGCCCCTCATATTCAAATATTCCCTTAGGTCTTCTTGGGCCTGCATCGGTTGCAGTATCATCTTATCCAGCTTTTTGCATAGGTCTAACTTTTTTTCTATTAGGTCTGAAATTAGTATACCACCCATACCAGCTATTATTACTTGGTCTACCTCATTGGTATCTAATACTTCTAGCCCACTTCCCAACCTAAGGTCGGTTTTATTAACAAGCCCCTGTCTCTCAATTTCTTTTCTTGCATTTTCCAAGGGACCCTTGTTGATATCACTCAAAATTGCATAATTTATCTTCTCAGACTTCAAAAGTTCTATCGGTATATAGCCATGATCGGTTCCTATATCTGCCAACCTAACACCCTTACCTACTAAGTCTACGATTTTTTCTAACCTAGCACTTAATTTCATATTTTTATACCCCTCTAGTCTAATATAAAATAGGGATACAGGAAACTTGGTAAATAAGACCAATCCTGCATCCCTGTGAATTTTTAATACATATATAAGCTCTTAAGATTTACCTAGTCTAAGAAGTCTCTAAGCTTTTTAGACCTGCTAGGGTGTCTTAACTTTCTCAAGGCCTTAGCCTCAATCTGTCTAATTCTTTCCCTAGTTACGTCAAATTCTTTACCTACTTCCTCAAGTGTTCTCGCTCTACCATCCTCAAGTCCAAATCTTAACTTAAGAACGTTCTGTTCCCTATCATTTAGGGTGTTTAGAACCTCCTCAATCTGCTCCTTTAATAAGGAATATGCTGCAGCTTCTGCCGGTGCAGGAGCATCTTCATCAGGAATAAAGTCACCCAAATGACTATCTTCCTCTTCTCCTATAGGTGTTTCAAGTGAAACTGGGTCCTGGGCTATCTTCATTATCTCCCTGACCTTTTCTTCAGTCATGTTCATTTCCTTGGCTATCTCATCTGGCTTAGGATCTCTTCCTAATTCCTGTAATAGCTGTCTAGATACTCTAATTAGTTTGTTTATGGTTTCAACCATATGGACAGGTATCCTGATTGTCCTTGCCTGGTCAGCTATGGCCCTAGTGATAGCCTGCCTAATCCACCATGTGGCATAAGTAGAAAACTTATACCCCTTCTTGTAGTCGAACTTTTCAACTGCCTTTATTAGACCAAGGTTACCCTCCTGTATAAGATCTAGGAATAGCATACCCCTTCCAACATATCTCTTGGCTATACTAACTACCAATCTAAGGTTGGCTTCAACTAGCTTTTGCTTGGCAAATTCGTCACCCTCTGCCATTCTCTTTGCGTATTCTACCTCTTCATGTGGTTTTAATAGAGGAATTTTTCCTATTTCTTTTAGGTACATCCTTACAGGGTCATCTATACTAATTCCCTTTGGAACTGCAATTTCGACAGGATCACTGGATTCTGCTACAAGTTCTTCCTTATCTTCCTCTTCATCTATAGCCTGTAAATCAAGGTCATCTGGCTTAGTCAAATCTATGTCGGCCTTGATTTCCTTATCATCTACTACTTCAATACCCAGATTACCAAGTGTCTCATATAAATTTTCAGCGACACCCTTATCCATGTCATTATCCTGAAAGGCTTCCATAATATCGATTAGTGTTACAGTGCCATCTTTTTTACCCTTTTCAAAAAGTTTTTTCTGAGCCTCTTTATTTATCATTAACTCATTCTTTTTCTCTGTCATAACTAATCCTCCTGCCTACAGTGATTTTTTCTTATTCTCCGCTACTATTTCTAGTGCAATCTTCATAATTTCTAAATCAACCTCTTCTGCTTCCTTACTATTGTCTTCAATAGTCTTTCTTCTATTCTCTAACTTTTTCTGTTTTTTCAATAGTGCTTCTATCCTTGCCTGCCTATTTTTCTCTAATAAATTGAATATTAATTTGTCGACTTCTAGGACATCATTTAGGTCAACGCCACTTAAATTCATCTTGCTTAACCTATTTAAATAGTCTAAACTAATCCTGTCGTCAAAAATATCTTCATTTTCTATTATGCCCTTTTTATCAAGCTTTAAAACCTTTGAGTAAATGATTTTACTATTATTGTCAGAAAAGTCATCTTCATCTAGTTTATACTTAACTATCTCTCTTGCCTTTGGACTCAACATAATGGCAGCAATTATATTCATTTCTACAAATGAGCTTGGTTCTTCAACTTCCTTCGGCTTCTTAAAATTAACCTGTCTCTTGTCTATACTAGAAGACCTATTGCCAGGACTATTCTTCCAAGCAAGCTTCTTGCCGTTCATTTCATTTCTTATAATTTCAGCATTTGTCGCAGTCATCTGGGACAAAATATTAATATAGTAGTCCTGTTCTATGGGACTTTTAATATCCTTCAAAATCTTCACAGCCTCCCTAAGGTAGACCATAGTGTCCTTCCTATCTTGTAAATTATAATTCTTAGATAGGACATTTATCCTAAACCTCGTGGCTTCAAGAGCATTTTCTATACTGTCATACATCTTGGCCATACCATGTTCTCTTATGAATTCATCTGGATCCTTACTCTCTCCAAGGTCCAGTACCTTGACTGAAATGCCATGCCTGTCTAATATATCTATAGCCCTCATACTTGCATTTATACCCGCCTGATCTGAATCATATGACAGTACTAGGGTATCTGCATATCTTTTAATAAGGGCTGCCTGTTCATCAGTCAGTGCTGTACCTAGAGTTGCCACAGTATTTTTTATACCAAACTGGTATAAGGATATTAGGTCCATATAACCTTCCACTAGAATTAGGGTTTTTTGGTTACCCAGGTGTTTTCTAGCAAAGTTTAGTCCATATAGGTTATACCTCTTGTTGAATATTTCGGAATCAGGTGAGTTTAAGTATTTTGGTTGGCCATCATCCATTACTCTGCCACCAAAACCTATAACATTGCCCTTATAATCAAAAATAGGGAACATAATCCTGTTCCTAAATTTATCAAACAACCTATCAGACTTTGAGCTCTTGCTCAATAGGCCTGATTCAAAAAGTTCTTCATCTGTATAACCCTTCGAGCTTAGGTATATTTTCAAACTGTCCCAAGAATCTGGGGCATATCCAAGTCCAAAGTTCTTGATGACCTTAAGGTCAAGACCCCTCTTTTTTAAATAGTTAAAGGCTTGGTTATCCTCATTCATAAGGTTAGTATAGTAGAACCTAGCGGCCTCTACATGAATTGCATGAAATTTATTTATCTTCTCTAGCCTTACCTTGGTATCATGGTCAATATTCTTTTTTATTTCAATACCACATCTATCTGCTAGAAGACGGACTGCATCCATAAAGTCTAGGTTTTCTGCCTTCATGACAAATGAAATAACATCCCCTCCTTCTCCACAGCCAAAGCACCTATATATCTGCTTGGAAGTATTTACATGGAATGAAGGAGTCTTCTCATTATGGAAAGGGCAAAGACCCTTATAGTTAGTCCCTGCTGGCTTCAATCTGACATAGTCGGAAATAATATCGGCTATATCACTCCTATATTTAATTTCCTCTATTATCTCTTTCATATCATTCATCTAACCACTTGCCCCTACTATAAACATTAACATTTCATTATTGCATGAAACATACTATTTGTCAATATATTACAATAGTTGTATTCGACAGAAGCCCTAAATTTCCTTTATTTAATTTTAATTCAATAAAAAAGAAACCCCTAATCGAGTTTCTTTTACTATTCTTCTACTGCATCGCAGCTATGATGTCCTCAAAAGACTTATCAAAGATCGATGGTTTATCAAACTTCCACGTACCCTGGTAAACAGGATCGCCATTTAAGTAGAAGGTTCCTTCTCCATGCTTTTCTCCCTGTTGGAAGTCTCCTTCATACCATTTGTTTCTATTCCATATATACTTGCCCTTACCGTGAATCTGACCTAGCTTCCACTCACCATCATAGATTAGCTCTCCCTTAGAATTAAAGCATGAACCCTTACCGTCCATCTTACCATCCTTAAAATCGCCAATATATATATAGCCGTCACTCCAAGTATATATACCGAGACCTTCTTTTCTTCCCTCTATCCAATTACCAAGGTATTCATCGCCATTATTGTACTTTATACGACCAATACCGTCACTCTTATTGGCTTTGAAGTTTCCTATATATTCATTACCATTAGAAAAAGTAAAGGAACCCCTTCCCTCTCTAACACCATTTACGAAGTTGCCTATATATTCAGTATTAATACTTGAATCGTCATCTTCACTAGGTTGGAAAATATAAGACCCTATACCAATCAACTTTCCATCTAAAAGTCTGCCAATATACATATCACCATTAGAGAACCTGTAAATCTGGACCATATCATTTTCTTTGGCCAGGTTAAGTCTATCCTCTTCACTATCATCAAGAAAACCAACTATATCGGCTAGATTTTCATTTTTAGCAAGCTCTTCCTTTTGCGATTCAACATATATTTCCTCTTCCTTACTAGCAGCCAACTTCTCCTTAATTTGATCTGAAGGCTCTCCTAGTATTAGTTTTTCAAGTTCATAGACCTCTTCATCACTTGCAAAAATACCCTTTTTCAAGGCATTGCTCTTCTTTATCTTAAATAATTTTAAATTCTTTCTTATGTCGTCAATTTCATTTATATAACTGGTATATAATTCTACATAATTATTTGATATGCTCAAACTAATCCCTCCGTTCAATAGACATCTATACTAATTATATAATATTTTTTATTATTTTAAAAGTATTTTGTCCCTAGACTTCTAAAATATTATAAATCCTTGGACTTAAAGCCCCTTCCCCTAACTTCAGTTATATCATTGATGGTGATAAAGGCCCTAGAGTCAATTTTAAATGCTATCTCTTTAATTTTTGGTATCTCATTTGAAGATACTATAGTATATATCAATTTCTTACTATCGCCTGTATAGGCTCCTTCAGCATGTATAAAGGTTACCCCTCTAATCATGGCCTTCATTATATCCTCAGCTATTAGGTCCGGTTTGTCAGATATAATTATTAAGGACTTTTGGTAGTTCATTGCATCCTTAATAAATCCAAGTGCAATGGAGCTAATATAAAAGCCTATTAGGGTATATAGGCCCAATTTAAGGCTAAATAAAATACTTCCAACCATTACCACTATTACATTGAAGCCAAAGCTAGTATCTTTAATTTCAATATTCTTCTTCATCTTCAAGATGGCAGCAATTATATCGGTACCACCTGTAGATGCCCTAGCCCTAAATACAAGGCCAATTCCTATACCATTTAAAAATCCTCCAAATATAGTCTGTAGGAAAATATCATTTATAGGAATAATCGCCCCTATATCCTGGGTTAAACCTAGAATTAAAGAATATATAATCATATTTGTTAAACTAAGCATACAAAACTCTTTTTTCAAGTATATAAATCCCAGTATAAATATAGGTATATTTAATATAAAGGTCCCTATACCAACATTTAAACCCGTCAAGTAGTTGATAGCAGTTGCAAAACCAGTTACACCACCACTTAAAAGATGGGCCTGTCGTAAAAAACCATTCACCCCAACTGCAGATATACTCAAACCTAGTATCATAGTTCCCAACCTTAAGGAAGGGTGTTCACTGAACCTGTCTCTAACCTGACTCATTACTTCCTCCTATAGCAAGATGCTAATTCATTAAATCCCCTAATTTTTTCTTATTACCTTCTAAAACACCTACGACTTCTTCTAAATCCATATCATGAATAGTCTCAAGGAACTTGTCTATTTTCTTTATCTCATTTAATATTTTTTTCTCTAACTCAGGCCTATTAGCACTTGTAGTGACCTCTAAAAATTCACCTGAATAAATCATGTATACCGATGCCTGGTCTAGAAGCTCTAAAGAAAGCTCCCTAAAGTATTTTTCTTGTTCTAGATCATTATCCATAAGGGCACTCTTGGCCATAGCAGATGCAACTGCTGCCAACCTAGAAGTATCATCAATTAATTGCCTCAAAATTCTTATGGAACTATCATCCAAGTCTTCTATCATGGCATAAGAAATTTTTTGATCTTCTCCTACTTGATCCATTTCTATAAATACACTCTTGTCATAGGCACATACTGGACACGTATCCGGTGCCTCTTCACCAATGTGTATATATCCACATTCTTTACACTTAAATCGCTTCATTTCAACACCTCTCATTCCAAGCTGTCTTAATAGATACATCTCAAAATATAATATCCTATATAGGCTGACTTGTCCATAATCTAAAGTAAATTTATGAAT
>ERZ773272.1162-NODE-1162-length-10070-cov-23.396605_pt1 | contig 10070 bp, 7 predicted proteins | sample MGYA00511891_ERZ773272 | MGnify/ENA primary metagenome ERZ773272 (study PRJEB29015, sample SAMEA2738150) | human oral metagenome | biome: human oral; feature: human-associated habitat; material: saliva | place: China | collected 2198 ...
GGATGTTGGTGCTCATGTAGTGAGGGCTCCAATTGGATTTCTAATAGGTCGACGCCTCCGGTTCGCCGTTCAACACCCCCGGGTGGAGGCGCCGGCTGGCTCACTTTTTCACCCCGGTACGCACGGCATAGGGCCGCGAACACCATGATTGGGGTGAGGAAACGTCGAGCTGACGGATACTTACAATGTGTACCGCCGCCGAGGCAAAGACGCTTCAGCGGGTGTACGGAAGATATAACTCGTTTTTCCGGAAGGTTATTCCCGCAAAACGGATGCAAAAACCCGTACTTTGGTACACGCGATTAACAGTGTACGGGAATCCCGGGCGTGTCGTCAATGGATGCGCGCCCGGAATTCCCGTACTTATTTGCGGTTTTGTTTGCCTGCGAAACAGCGGGACGGTGTTCGTCCTCGTTCCTCTCACTATGGGAAGGGCGGGGCGCCGCATATTTCCTCCGCGCCTACGCAGGGGCACCCGTCACCCGGACGCTCCGCCCCTCCTTGCTTCGCTGCGGAGAGCGTCCGGGCTGACACCCTGAGGGCGCTTCCGGAAAACGCGGCCGCGCCCGCTCGGTAACCTGCTACGCCCAGCGAGGAAAGGCGGTATCGTCCGAACGTGACATCAGGGTGCCCGAAGCGAAGCGAGGGCGGGTCCCCCTGTAGGAACGAGGACAAATACCGCTTTCCGTGCGGAAGCCAATAAAGGGACTGAGCCTAGTGGCCCGCCTCCTGCCAGGACTTACCCCAGCCGACCTGCACGTCCAGAGGAACACGCAGGCTGGCGGCACCGCTCATCTCCTCGACGAGTACGCGTTCGGCGGCTTCACGCTCGCCGGTGGCGACTTCGAGGATGATTTCGTCGTGCACCTGCAGCAGCATGCGGGTCTTCAGGCCCTCTTCGCGCAGGCGGCGATGAATGTTGATCATGGCGATCTTGATGATGTCCGCGGCGGTGCCCTGAATGGGGGCGTTGAGGGCGGCGCGTTCGGCGGCTTCTCGGCGTACACGGTTGGGCGAGTCCAGGTCGGGTAGCACGCGGCGGCGGCCGAAAATGGTTTCGGTGTAGCCGTCCTGGTGTGCCTGCTTGAGCACACCGCGCAGGAAGCGTCCCACGCGTCCGAAGCGCTTGAAGTAGTTGGTGCGCAGTTCGCCCGCCTCGTCGGAGCTGATATTCAGCTGCTTGGCGAGGCCGAAGCGGGACAGGCCGTACGCCAGGCCGTAGGACATGGCCTTCACCTTGGAACGCTGCTCGGGGGTGACGTCCTCGGGGGCGACGCCGAAGACCTCGGAACCGACGTAGCGGTGCAGGTCCTCCCCCGCTTCGTAGGCGGCGATGAGCTTCTCGTCGGCGGCCAGGTGCACCATGATGCGCATTTCGATCTGCGAGTAGTCGGCGGTGAGCAGGCCCTCGTACTCCACGCCGTCGATGGGCTCGGGAGCCACGATGAAGGCACCGCGGATGCGGCGGCCCTCCTCGGTGCGGATCGGGATGTTCTGCAGGTTCGGCGCGGTCGAGGAGAGTCGGCCGGTGGATGCAGCACCCTGCTGGAAGGTGGTGTGCACGCGTCCGTCCTCGGTGGCGGCCTTCTGCAGGCCCTCGACGGTCTGGGCGAGCTTGATGTTGTCGCGGTAGGCGATGAGCGCCCCCAGGAACGCTGCGCCATCGGATTCGGGCGAGATCTTGGAGAGCAGCTCGGTGACGGATTCGGCGTCGGTCGAGTAGCCGGACTTAATCTTGCGGGTATGCGGCAGGCCGAGGGTCTCGAAGAGCACGGTCTGCAGCTGCTTGACGGAGGCGAGGTTCAGCGGCTCCTCGCCGTCCTCGGTGGCGACCTCCCCACCGATGATGGCTCGGGCGGATTCCTGCGCCTGATTGGCACGTGCCGAGAAGGTTTCGTGCAGCTCGGTCAGGAGCGCATCGGAGACGGCGATGCCGGCCTGCTCCATGTCGGCAAGCACGTAGAGTAGCGGCAGCTCAATCTCTTCGTAGACCTTCAGCTGGCCGTGCTCTTCCATCTCGTAGTGCAGCAGGCGCGCAAGCTCATGGATGATGCGGCTGATCTGGGTGAAGTAGCGCAGGTTCTCGACCGGTTCGGTTTCGCCGGGCAGGCTGAACAGGGAGGGTTCTTCGCGTGTCTCGGGCTGGAAGACCAGCTGCGCGTAGGAGTCCTTGGGGATCCACAGGTATCGTTCGGCGAGGTCTTCCATGCGTTCGGAGAAGAGCTTGCGGGTTGCGGTGGGGATGAAGCCGCACATGTACGAGGACAGGGCGGGGTCCTCTACGGCGCCGGCCAGTTCGTAGCCGTAGGAGCGAAGAAGCTTACGCTGAATTTTCAGGTCCATGACGATTTTGCGGGCGGCGGGGTCGGAGAGCCACGCGGCGAGGGCGGTATCAAGCTCCGGGTCGATGCTGCGGGTATCGACCCACAGGCTGGCGCTCTTGCTGGTCAGGAGCACGCCGAGCAGTTCGGGGTTCTCCTCGGCGGCGCGAATCTTGGTCTTGGTGACCTTGACGGCGGGTTCGTCGCCCACGGCGGGGCGCGCCACGGGCAGGTTCGTGACCGGGTAGAGGGTCACGGCACCTTCGAGGCGTTCGGGCACGGGGATGGGTGCGCCTTCGGGGGTTTCGCCGTAGTTCTCTTCGGCCGCGGCGGCGCAGAAGGCGCGGAAGGCGGCCGCATCCGTGGCCTCTTTTGGCGCATCGACGGGGATGGGTGCGTAGACCGGTCCGGCGGGGACCTTCTTGGCAGGGCCCTCCTCCCCCGCCTCTGCGGCGGAACTGGTAGCACCTGCGGAACCGGCAGCGCGCACGATGGGGCCGAGGGTGTCGGCGGCGCGCTTGCGGATGGTGCGGAACTCCACCTCGTCGAAGAAGGCGTTCAGCGCGTCCAGGTCGGGGGTGAAGGCGGTGTCTTCGAGAGTGACGTCCAGGTCAAGGTCGTTGACGAGCTGGTTGAGGCGGCGGTTGCGCACCACGTTATCCACGTTCTCGCGTAGCGCCTCGCCTTTCTTACCGCCAATCTTGTCGCGGTTGTCAAGCACGCCCTGCAGGGAGCCATACTCGCCGAGCCACTTGGCGGCGAAGCCGGGGCCCACGCCGGGCACGCCGGGCAGGTTGTCGGCCTGCTCGCCGGTGAGGGCGGCCAGGTCGGGGTACATGTGCGGGGGCACCTTGGTCTTCTTTTCGATGGCGGCGGGGTCCATGCGCTGAATACCCTTGGAGGGGCCGGTGGTGACCGGGTAGAGCAGGGTGACCTCGTCGGTGACGAGCTGGAAGATGTCACGGTCACCCGAGAGGATGAGGATCTTGTAGCCGGCTTCGGTGCCGCGGCGGGTCAGGGTCGCGACGATGTCGTCGGCCTCGTAGTTTTCGTAGGTGAGCGCGGGAATGTTCAGCGCGCCGAGCATCTTCTTGATGAGGTCGATCTGGCCGTCGAATGCTTCGGGGATGGCGTTGCGGCCGCCCTTGTATTCGCCGTATTCGGCGGTGCGGAAGGTGCCGCCGGGCAGGTCGAAGGCAACGGCGATGTGGCTGGGCTGGTTGTCTTTGATGATGCTCAGCAGGGTTGAGAGGAAGGCGTGCACGGCCTCGGTGTGCTGGCCGTCGCTGCGCACGAAGATGTGCTGGCCGGTCTTTTCGGCCATGGTGTAGATGCCGAAGAAGGAGCGCAGGGCCAGGGAGTGTCCGTCAATGAGCAGGAGGGTGTTATTCGCAGTAGTCACCTCTCTAGTGTATCGATTCCGGTCCCGCGGGTTTCGGCGCGGGTCACCTCCGCTACACGAGGTGCCAGCGGCGTGCCATATTGCGGAATAGCGGGGCGCTGGGAAAGAGTTTTACCTCATATATAAATGCCCGTGAAGCGCGTTTGGTCAATTTTTCTCACAAATATTGTGCCTCAAGCCACTATGTAAGGTGGATAATAATACAGTTTCCAGATAATATATAACCTTAATTATCGCCTCCAGCGTAGGAAACCCCCACACCCCGTGTATTCATAGGCAGAGCTCTACCCAGAATTCACAACCACAAATCGTGGGGCAACCTTATGCGGAACACACAACAAACCCTCATTTAGGAACCCATGAAGGTACTCAAAAAACTCCCCCTTCTCGCGTGGATTGTGATTGCAATTGCCGCGGGCGTGCTCATCGGTCTCTTCACCCCCGGAATGATTAGCGGCATTAACGACGCCACCGGCGCGGCCATCCCCACCGATCTGGTGGTGCAGCTCTTCGTCTCCTTCTCCACCGTGTTCAGCGCGTTCCTGAGCTTCGCAATTCCGCTGATTATCATCGGCTTCATCGTGCCCGGCATCGGTTCCCTCGCTCAGGGTGCGGGCAAGATGCTCGGCATCACCGTGGGCCTGGCGTACATCTCCAGCATCCTTGCAGGTTTCCTGGCCCTCATCTGCGCCCTGCTGCTCTACCCCATCATTCTGCAGGGCCAGCAGCTCGCTTCCTTCGACAACCCCGAGAACGCGCTCTCCAAGGGCTATATTTCCTTCGAGCTGACCCCGATTATGGGCGTGCTGAGCGCACTGATTCTCTCCTTCATCCTGGGCCTGGGCATTACCGCACTGAAGACCCGTGCGATGCTGAACCTCTTCGAGGACTTCCAGGTCATCGTTGAGAAAATGCTCGGCTACGTGATTATCCCCCTGCTGCCGGTGCACATTGTGGGCGTGTTCGCAAACATGACCCTCGCCGGTCAGGTGGCGAAGATCCTCTCCGTCTTCGGTCTTGTGTTCGTCATGGTGATTATTCTGCATTGGGTCACCCTGGCGCTGCAGTACTCGGTGGCTGGCGCGATTTCTCGCCGCAACCCCATCCAGATGCTCAAGACCATGCTCCCGGCATACTTCACCGCAATCGGTACCCAGTCTTCGGCTGCGACCATCCCGGTGACCGTGCGTTCGGCGAAGAAGGCTGGCATCTCCCCCCGCGTGGTGGACTTCGCGATTCCGCTGTGCGCGACCATTCACCTCTCCGGCTCCATGATTACCATTACCTCCTGCTCGGTGGCAGTGCTGTTCATGACCGGTCAGCACCCCGACTTCGGTAGCCTGATTCCCATGATTCTGGTGCTCGGCGTGATGATGGTGGCAGCCCCCGGCGTTCCCGGCGGTGGCGTGATGACCGCAATCGGTCTGTTGCAGTCCATGCTTGGTTTCGATGCCTCCATGATTGCCCTGATGATTGCCCTGTACCTGGCTCAGGACTCCTTCGGCACCGCAACCAACGTGACCGGTGACGCGACCATCGCAGCCCTGACCGAGCGTATCTCCAAGGCAATCGGAGCGAACCCCGATAAGGAAATCCGCGACGAGGACATCGAAAAGGCAGAAGCTATTTCCGCCTAGTCATCCCCCGCTTGCATAACGTTTAGGCCCCGTCTCCCCCGTTCGGGAGGCGGGGCCCACGCGTGCCCGCGGGCGCTCGCGAAAAACCACCCGCCCGAAGCATCAAACGCCGAGGGGTACACTGGAGACCATGACTGAAAACAACACGCAGCACGCACCCGTCCGGGCGGCGGCACCCACCACACTCACCCCCGAGCAGATCAAAGCACAGCTGATTGAGACCGGCGTTCCCGAGCACCTGCACTCCTATTTCCCCCGCGGCATGGGCGAGCTTATCCCCGCCATGGGCATCAAGTTCAAGGAGCTGACCGCCGAACGCGCCGTCGCCACCATGCCGGTCGCCGGCAACACCCAGCCCATCGGCCTGCTGCACGGCGGCGCGAACGTTGTGCTCGCCGAGACCCTCGGTTCGCTCGCATCCGGCGTGCACGGAGGCGAAGACCTCGTGGCCGTGGGTGTGGACATCAACGCAACCCACGTGCGTCCGGCGGTATCCGGTGTGGTCACCGCGACCTGCACCGCCGTCAAGCTGGGACGTACGCTGTGCATCCACACCATCGACATTGTGGATGAGCGCGGCCGCACCACCTGCACCGCGCGCATCACGAACATGCTCATTCCCCGCCCCAAGGCCTAAGCTAACAAGGCCTAAGCTAAGGTAGAGGGAACGACCCCGACGAAAGGACGACCATGGCCCGCGAGCGCACCCCCTATTTCAAGCGCTACCCCAAGATTGTGCGCGCCAAGCGCATTATTCTGCCCATCGCCATCGGCGTGATGCTGGTGTGCCTGGTGACCGCTATAAACAACCCTGGATCCTTCTGGTGGCTCGGCGTCATGCTGGGCACCATTGGCATGCTCTGGGCAGGTTCGCCCACCGCGCGTCCGCTCAACGGCCCGCAGAATTCCGACGACGAGCTTAACCGTTACCTGCGCTAATCGCCCGCCGCGACTCTCAAACGTAACCCGCCATACGTTACGCAAGCGCCCCGCTCCTCAGCTTCTTCGTGAGGGGCGGGGCGCTTGTTGATGCTTGCGTGTGTGCCGGCAAATCCGAATGTTTGCCCTGTCTCTTTAGCCTGTCGTGCGTGCGCTTTCGAGCGGGTTTCTCGTCGGTTGAGAAGTCTGCAAAAGCACGGTCAAAGGGATGCTGACACGTATTCGTACCTGGTCATCTCGCGCATCGCGAAAGTCGTACGCCGAATCGCTCTGCGATGAGTGGCGAGATGGGAACCGCTATGCGGAGAGCTGCTTGATGATGGTGTCAGACACTTCGCGCATGGACAGTCGGCGGTCCATGGAGGTCTTCTGAATCCAGCGGAATGCCTCCGGCTCGGTCAGGTTCATCTTGGTGATGAGCAGGGACTTAGCGCGATCCACCAGCTTGCGGGTCTCGAACTGGTCGCGGATGGTGCCCACTTCCTTCTCGAGCGCACGAATCTGCTCGTAGCGGCTCATGGCCACCTCGATGGCCGGAATCAGGTCGTTGGGGGTGAAGGGCTTGACGACGTATGCCATAGCACCCGCGTCCACGGCGCGGTCCACGAGTTCCTTCTGGCTGAAGGCAGTTAGCAGGACCACGGGGGCGATCTGTTCCTTCGCAATCTCCTCCGCAGCGGTGATGCCGTCCATGATCGGCATCTTGACGTCCATAAGAACCAGGTCGGGGCGGTGCTTCTGTGCGAGTTCAACGGCGGTCTTACCGTTATCGGTCTCGGCGACAACATCGAAACCCTGGTCCTTCAGAATTTCGACAATGTCGAGGCGAATCAGTGCCTCGTCTTCTGCCACGACGACGGTGCGAGCCGGAGCCTGCTCCTCCGCCTGGTTTTGAGTGGTCAGCTCTGACATTACTCTATCTCCTTTATTAAATTTCAATCACCTCAAGTCTACAGGAGTAGACAAAAGTTCATCTACTACTGCCCGGGTTCTGCCGTGTGTTCTGTGGGCGTGACCTGTAAAGGTGTAACACAACGTCCACATTTTGCACTAAATTGCATATTTTGTTTTATACTTCCAATAGACCCTCATGGGACGGTCTGTGATATTCCCTCCGATGGCCAGAAGAGCGAGGCCGAAACCTGTGACAGCGACAGGCCTGCACACCTGCTCAAATGCACCCCACGCGGCCCATCTCACAGGTGTTCGCAGTCTTCCCCAGAAGGCCCTGACCTGCGATAACACCTGTCTGCGACAGGTACGCAAGTAATAAACCAAATATTTGTCCAGAAAGTCCCTCACCTGCACCCGGAGGTCGATAAACTGGAATGGATTATTCTCCTCGACTTCTCCGGCACTCGCATTTGACCGACCATACCCGCATACCCGGAGGGGACACATGTCAATCACCCGACAAACGCGAACCCTGTACTCCGACTTCGTTGAGTACAAGGAACTCGATCGCGCCACCCTATCATCGATTCACCCTGGAATCCTCGTCATCTTTGACTCCACCGCGTTGGCCAGCCTCTACCAATACCCCACACGCACCAGCGACGAAATCATCCGTGCTTTCTCGCAGCTACGCGGCCACGTTTTCCTCCCCCACCAGGCACTCAAGGAATTCTGGGCGGCCCTCGACGGCGCCTCCCCCGTACCGGCGGCCGCCGATCGCGTTCGCTCGGCCCTCGCCTCCTTCAAAGAAACTCTCCCCGAAGAGAAGGGCTCGCCCTGGAGTGCCCTGCGCTCCGTCACCCACCAGCTGGACCACTCCATCGCCCAGATTATGAGGATTCTCGAGCCCACCACCGACACCGGTTCCATCAACGTGGCCCGCCGCGAAGATGACACGATTCTGCCGCGATTGAACCGCCTCTTCACCGGACACGTGGGCGCGGCCCCCAGCCCGGAACGCTACAATCAGCAGCTCGCAGAGGCCGTGGAACAGGGCCACCCGCTTCTGCCCAGCGCCAATTTTGACGCCGATTTTGCGCTGTGGACCCAGTGCCTCGCCGAGGCTTCAACCCGGGTGAAGGGTACCGACTGCGTTTTCGTGACCGCCGGGGTGCGCGACCTGTGGCTGCGCAATAGCGCTGAGGTGCGCGCCGCGGCTGCCAGCGGCAAACCGATTCGTCAGCTCGCCAACCGCCAGCTGCTGCGCGAGTACGCGCAGACCACCGACGGCGGCGTGTTCCGTATTTACACGGTGGAGGAAATCCTTAAGCTCGCTTCGCGCCAGTACGGTGTGACGGTCAGCGATGCCACCTACCATGCGGTACGCACCGAAGAACCCGTCGCCGTGTAAAGCCTCGGCATTGAGAATAATCAAACAACGCCACACCCACCACAGATAATCGCAAGAAGCCACATGTGTTCGGAACACATGTGGCTTCTTAGCGTCTGCCGGCTAGACGTTAGGCGTTAGCGGCCGCGACAGGTGGCTGGTAGGGGCACCAGGCAGGGTATCTGCTGGGTGCGAAAACCCCCGCTCTATTTGCCGCGGCGGTTGGCGCGGTTGGCGCGGTAAAGCTCCGCGGCGCGCTCCTCCGAAGACTCATCATCACCAAGCATCAGGTAGCACAGGTATAGAGTGAAGGCGGCACGGCGGTCATCGGCGAGCGCACTGGTTCCTTCGCCGGGCCGGGTGCTGAAGGCGATAACGTCGTGTGCCTGGGGCAGGGCCGCAATCAGGTGCGCGGCGGTTTCGTAGCCGTCCTGGTTGCCAGACAGGATGAACTCGTGCGGCTCCGGGTTCGTCTCGGTAACGCTGGCACCCTCGTGAGCGGCACGGAAATTAGCCTTGAGGACGTCTTCAACGCGGCGAATCTGCTCAGCATCTGGCATGGTACGGTCATCCGCGGCAAACGCAACGTGGATGCTGCTCAGAGTCTCGTAGGGGTGTTCACCCGCGTAGTATCCGGATGCGAGCGCATAGCCGGTCAGCAGGCGTGCCTCGTCGGCTGTGAAGGTGCCGCGCGCCTCGCGCAGGGCGGGTAGCAGAAGCTCGGTCAGGAGCGGGTACAGGGACTCGGGGGCGTTCGCGATAGCCTCCTGCAGGTGCTCTTCCGCCTTCGCGGTGGGCTCGGCGTTGAGCAGGGTCAGGAAGGTCTCTTCGGGGCCATCCCAGTAGCGGGCAATCAGCACGAGGGTCGCGATAAGCGCGAGCAGTTCGCGGTAATTACCCGAACGGTCGGCACCGAAGGTGTCAGCAACAACGCGGGCGAGCATGCGGGCGGCAATGTTCTCGAGGACGAACTCGTCGTAGGGGTTGTCGCCGGGCCAGTTGACGGGGTCGGGCAGGTAGGTTTCATCCAGATACCGCAGGATGAGTTCGAGGGGTGCGGGAGCGTCCGCGGCGAGGTCGGGGCAGCACTGCTCAACCCAGCCGTTCACGGTAGCCTCATCGGCGATTCCGGTAGCCTCAGCGATCTGGGCGCGCGAAAGGCTGTAGGGGGCGACGAGCTCGGCGAGGCCGTCGCAGGCGCCGTTGGAACGGTAGGTGGGCTGGTAGTTGGCGCTGGGGAGGGTTCCGGGAAGAGTGCCGGGGAGGTTGGTGGCTGCCATGGTGGTTCCTTCGCTGCATTATGGGGTGAATTGTGTTGTATGGTGTGCGATGCTCGGGGCCGGTTGAGGGCCCGGAGCATCTTCTGATTTCAGAATATCCCAGAGCCTCGCATCGTGTGCTGCCCGTCGTCATTAACCGCATTAACCGCGAAAAGCCACATGTGTTTCGAAAAGCCACGTCTTTGGTGGCTTCTCGAAACACATGTG
>ERZ773272.1177-NODE-1177-length-10011-cov-3.581157_pt1 | contig 10011 bp, 9 predicted proteins | sample MGYA00511891_ERZ773272 | MGnify/ENA primary metagenome ERZ773272 (study PRJEB29015, sample SAMEA2738150) | human oral metagenome | biome: human oral; feature: human-associated habitat; material: saliva | place: China | collected 2198 ...
CCAATCGAGAAGGGCGTTTCCTTATGTCGAAAAGAGCCTCTCTTTACATCAAAGAAACGCCCCCTTCATTTGCAAACAATAGTATTCACTCCCCTCTCCATTCGGAGAGGGGACGGGGGTGAGGCTGTAGATGGACGAGAGTTAGGCTGGTTATGGTTAGGAGTTAGGCTGGTTATGGTTAGACGTGAGGCCTCTCTTTTACCTTTTCTAAGCATTAAATTTGCAGGAGTAAAATATTAAGTCTAACTTTGTAGGCGATATATTAATACTTATGGACTGGTTAATAAATTTATTCCAAACACAAGACTCGGTAGCACACATCGTGTTACTGTATTCTATCGTCATTGCTCTTGGTGTCTACTTAGGTAAGATTAAGATCGGAGGAATATCCCTCGGCGTCACCTTCGTACTCTTTGTTGGCATCCTCGCAGGGCACATTAACTTCACAGGGCCACGCCCAGTATTGAACTTTCTACAAGACTTTGGACTAATACTCTTCGTCTTTATGATTGGTCTACAGGTTGGTCCAGGTTTCTTTGAGAGCTTCGGTAAAGGCGGATTGAAGCTCAATATCCTCTCTTCAGTAGCCATTCTGCTGAACATCTTGATGATGTTTGCATGCTACTACATCTTCTTTGACACCTCAAACAGCAGTAACCTGCCTATGATGGTAGGTACACTTTATGGTGCAGTAACCAACACTCCGGGTCTTGGTGCAGCCACTGAAGCCTTGCATAGTGTGTTCAAAGACAACATGAACTTCGATATTGCCAATGGTTACGCATGCGCTTATCCATTGGGAGTAGTGGGTATCATCGGTGCAACTATCGCTGTTCGCTACATCTGCAAGGTCAATCTTCAAGAGGAGAACGACAAGTTGATGGAGGAAGAAGGGGAGAATCCGAATGCCAAACCACACATTATGTCACTCAAGGTAGCCAACGCTTACATTGCAGGACGTACACTACAAGAGATCTCAGGGTTCCTCAATCGTGACATTGTTTGTACACGTATTAATAAGAAGGGAGACATATCTGTACCTAATAGAGATACCATTCTCGAGTCGGGCGATGAGGTGATTATCGTTTCAGCAGAGGGCGATGCAAAGGCTATCCAGGCTTTCATTGGTCCAGAGATTGAGGTTGATTGGCACGAAGAAGACCAACCCAAGAAGATGGTCAGCAAGCGTATTATCGTCACCAACAGTGCTATGAATGGTAAAACATTGGCTAAGATGCACTTTAGTTCGGTGTATGGTGTGAACGTAACGCGCATTAGTCGTCAGGGAATGGACCTCTTCGCAAGTCGTAATCACCACTTTAATGTGGGCGACCGCATTATGGTTGTAGGTCCAGAAGAGAATGTTAATCGTGTTGCCGAACTAATGGGTAACTCTGAAAAACGTCTAAATACTCCTAACATCGCAACCATCTTTATCGGCATCATTGTGGGCATCCTCTTTGGTAGCTTACCATTGACTATACCCCACATGCCCGTTCCTTTGAAGCTCGGTTTGGCTGATGGTCCATTGATTATAGCCATCCTCATTGGTCGATTTGGCTATCGTATGCACCTCGTAACATATACTACAACCTCCGCAAACATGATGTTACGTGAGTTCGGACTAGCCTTGTTCCTTGCCTCAGTAGGCATTAAAGCGGGTGCAGGTTTCTGGGATACTGTGGTGCAGGGAGACGGTTTGAAGTATGTATATACGGGTTTCCTCATCACGATTGTCCCGATTCTCATCGTTGGAACTATCGCTCGCATGAAGTATAAATTCAACTATTTTACTATCATGGGAATGCTTGCTGGAACCTATACCGACCCACCAGCACTGGCTTACGCCAACTCTATTTGTAATGGTGAAGCCCCTGCTATTGGTTACTCAACGGTATATCCTTTAAGTATGTTCTTGCGTATCTTCACCGCACAAATCATCGTCCTGTTCTTCTGCGGGATGTAGTTAAAACCCCACCCGACCCTATTCGTAGGGAAAGAAGAAGCCTCACCCCCGTCTATCTACAGCCTCACCCCCGTCCCCTCTCCGAATGGGAAAGCCTCCCCCAACCCCTCCGAAGGGAGGGGAGTGCCTAACGGGAGCAAGTTAGGAAAAGGCACTCTTAATACAAAGAGGGCGTTTCTTTGATGCAAGGAGAGGCTCTTTTCGACATAAGGAAACGCCCTTCTCGCTTGGAGAAGGGCGTTCCGTTAATTCTAGAATATTATTACCTCTATTCCTGTTTAGCATTACTTTGCAAGCTAATAGCAGTCTTCACGCCCCTCTCCATTCGGAGAGGGGACGGGGGTGAGGCTGTAGATGGTTGGGGGTTAGGCTTGTTGTGGTTGGTGGGGAGCCTTTTTGTCGGATTAAGAAAGGCTCCCTCTCCTCAAGTACTGACCCGTAAGACTCTCCTTACAGTTGGCTACTTCCTCTGGAGTACCAGCTATCACGAGGCGTCCCCCTTTGTCTCCTCCATCGGGACCAAGGTCAATGACGTGGTCAGCACACTTGATGACGTCAAGGTTATGTTCGATTACTAAGATGCTGTGACCGCGTTCGATGAGTGCATGGAAGGCTCCGAGCAATCGCTTAATATCGTGGAAATGAAGTCCTGTAGTCGGTTCGTCGAAGATAAAAAGCGTCTGTTCCTGTTGCTCTTGACCAATGAAATAAGCCAATTTAACACGTTGGTTCTCTCCACCTGACAGTGTGGACGAGTTCTGACCGAGCTTGATATAACCCAAACCAACATCTTCCAAAGGCTTTAACTTATTCACTATGGCACGTCGCTTATGCTCCGTAAAGAACTGAATAGCCTCTGATACGGTCATATTCAACACGTCATTGATGTTCTTACCATGGAACTGCACATCAAGAATCTCACGTTTGAAACGTTGCCCGTGACAGGCTTCACACTCCAAGACAAGGTCTGCCATGAACTGCATCTCAACTGTTATGACGCCCGCCCCCTTGCATTCTTCGCATCTACCACCGTCTATGTTGAACGAAAAGAACTGTGGGCTGTAGCCCATCTGTTTGGCTAATGGCTGGTCAGCAAATAGCTTTCTAATCTCATCATACGCCTTCACGTAAGTTGCGGGATTAGACCTTGTACTCTTACCGATGGGGTTTTGATCCACAAACTCCACGTGTTTAATCTGCTTCCAATCGCCTCCAAGACTTGAATACTCGCCTGGAACGTCAGCAACCTCATCCAGTCTGCGCTTCATGGCAGGGTAGAGAATGCCCTTGACAAGCGACGACTTACCACTACCACTCACCCCCGTTACAACCGTGAGGACGTTCAGAGGGAATCGAACATTTATCCCCTTGAGGTTGTTCATGCGTGCTCCTTTCAGTTCGATAGCCATGTTCCAAGGGCGACGAGAGGTTGGAGTTGGGATCATTTCAGTCCCCGTAAGATATTGCATAGTATGTGATTTCGGGTATTCCGATAGTAGTTTCTCCGATTCGGCATTGCCTTCTTTGTCCTTACCAGTGGGGTCAATGCGCTTAATATCCGACACTTTGCCTTGGAAAACAATCTCACCTCCGAGTCTGCCAGCGTCAGGTCCCACATCAATCAGGTAATCCGCAGCCCGCATAATCTCCTCATCATGCTCCACAACTACCACTGTGTTGCCCAGAGCTTGCAACTCTTTGAGTACGTGGATGAGCCTATCAGTATCGCGACTATGCAGTCCGATGGACGGTTCATCAAGTATATACAACGATCCAACGAGCGAGGATCCAAGCGAAGTGGTGAGGTTTATGCGCTGACTCTCACCTCCACTCAATGTGTTCGATTGGCGATTAAGGGTCAAGTAACCCAATCCCACGTCCAAAAGGAATTGTAGTCTGTGAGTGATTTCAGTGATAAGTCGCTTGCTAACTTCCTTTTCGTGTTCCGTAAGTTGCAGCTTGTCAAACCATTGCTTGAGCTCAACTATCGGCATATCAACGAGGTCTGTGATTGCACGTCCGCCTATCTTCACCCACGAAGCCTCCTTTTTTAATCGTGTTCCACGGCACTCTGGGCATACAGTCTTACCTCTGTAACGACTCATCATGACGCGGTATTGAATCTTATATTGGTTCTCTTTGACCATTTGAAAGAATGAATCAATGCAGACACGGTCGTGTATATCCTTCTTCCGATCGCTTGGCAGTCCCTTCCAGAGGCACTCCTTCTCTTGCTTCGAAAGCTCAAAGTAAGGTTTAAAGATGGGGAAGTCGTCTTGAGCAGCACGTCTGCAGAACTCTTCCTTCCATGCTTCCATCTTGTCACCATGCCAACATTGCACGCAACCATCATACACTGATAGCCCCGAGTCAGGTATTACTAACTTCTCATCAATGCCTATCACGGAGCCAAAACCCTCACAGGTAGGGCACGCACCGAGCGGTGAATTGAATGAAAACATATTGTCGTTGGGTTCTTCAAAGCGTATTCCATCAGCTTCGAAACGTGTAGAAAAGGTGTAAGTGAGCTTTGCGGGCAGTATCATCAGGCGTAGTGTGCCGTCTCCCTCATAGAAGGCTGTCTCGCAAGAGTCGGTTAATCGAGAGATAGCATCCTTTGAGTTCTCCACCGACATACGGTCTATTACAAGGTAGATTTCGGCTTTCTCTTTCTCATCCGATGGTTTCTTCTTATCTTTCTGTTGCTTATCAGCCTCATTTACAGGGTGTTCTTCGAGCCAATCCTCTATGCGAATGAACTCGCCGTTGACGTAGATACGAGAGTAGCCCTCCTGCATTTCCATCTCAAGTTGTGCCTCTTGAGAGCGTCCCTCGACCACATGTAGAGGCGAGAGAATGCAGAACTTCGTCCCTTCAGGGTATGTTCTTACACGTTCAATGACGTCTTCAACAGAGTGATGCTTCACTTCCTCGCCTGAAATGGGGCTGTAGGTACGCCCGATACGAGCGTAAAGCAGACGGAGATACTCGTATATTTCAGTCGAAGTACCCACTGTTGAGCGTGGATTACGTGCTATTACCTTCTGTTCAATGGCTATTGCTGGGGGCAAGCCTTTGATGAAGTCGACCTCAGGTTTCGACATTCTCCCTAGGAACTGACGTGCGTATGCCGACAAACTCTCTACGTATCTGCGTTGTCCTTCAGCGTAGAGTGTGTCGAAAGCAAGGGACGATTTGCCCGAACCCGATACACCTGTGATAGCGACGAAATCGCCTTGAGGGATCTTGACATCAATGTTCTTGAGGTTATTCACCCGTGCTCCTTTTACCTCGATATACTTATTCATAACTCTTAATAATTCTTATCTACACTCAACGAATATGCTTAAAAGAAGTTTAAGTAGGGTTGAGTCTCATGCAAAAGTACGAAAAAACTTTGGTTCTTTGTGGCTTTTCGCTTATATTTGCAGCCTATTTTTGATTTTAAAAGAATAAGATTATGAGAGTTAAAAAGTTATTGGTAATGGCTCTGATAGCACTTCCTACAATGGTAATGGCGCAGAGCACTTATGAGCCAGTGGGCAGTTCGGATAACAAAACACCACTAGAGAACAAGACAGTAAACCCTGTTTACCAGCAGTGGTTGAGCCAGTATGTAGAGGTAGGACGCAAGATTAACGATATATCTGCACAATATCAACGTGAGATCGACAAGCGTGGTTACCCTAAGAAGAAGACAGTTCAAGCTAAAATGGAGCTCGTTAGCCAGTACATCTATTTGTTGAAACAAGAGCGCGATACGCCCGAGTTGAATCAAAACCTTGATGTTCAGAAGGTCAACGATAAGATAAGTCTATGGCAAAGTCAGCTTGATGGCTTGGCAAACTTGCTGAAGAAGATCTAATAAAGAGTATTATTTCATACGCTAGAAGGCGTCGGAAGTTCTGTTAATCGAACTTCTGACGCCTTCAGTTATTTGTGCGTAAGGGGTTACGCAAGCCTTTCAAAGCTTCTAGCAACCAATGATAACGCATGGAGATAAGCCTTACTCGGATTCTTTGGCTTGCTCCTTTCCATCCGTATCAAGCAACACCTCTTTGTCACCAATGCGTGCCTCAAAGTATGGCGGTTCGTCTCTTAACGATATACTATCATATATGAAAGGTGCCACAACAGTGCCTTTTCCATCAGGGAGGATCAGTCCCAACTTGCCATCCAGTTGCGCTATTAGCGGCATAGTACGCAAGTCGTCCACATAAACATAGCATGTGCGGAGGAACTCATACTTAGGTTCTACGAGCGTGCGACCCCTATGGTCGAGGATACCAAAGCGTCCATTGCGTTCGATGACCTCGTGATACTTGATGTAAATCTCACGTATCAAGTTCAAGTATCTGACCATCTTTCGCTTATCATTGACCAACGTTACAAGATAATCAAAGGTGTCGGAATAGTTTGCCATAGCACGAGCTAGGACGATCTTCATATCTAATCCCTTGATAACCTTGCGGTTCAAGTCGATGTAATGGGCTATTGCTGCCTCCTTCTCTTCCAACGATAAGTCCTTTAAATGCTCCTCGAAGCGCAACATCTGTTGCTTACTTCCGTGCATAGCTTTGATATATCGGTGGATACGTCGCCCCATTTCCATGCAAACGAAATGGCGTATTCTCTGTTCCTCTATCGGGTCAGTGTATTCTTGGTTGAAGTTGTCTAGCGTAATCATGGGCGTTACCTCCTATGTTTTTCGCCAAAGTTACAGACTTTTCGTGGCTCCACCAAGAATTATAAAGAGTTTTTTATAAGTTCAACGTAACATCCTTTCCAAAGGGAGCAAGGCACAATCCTGCCATCTTGAAGTGCTGCTTTGCGAAGGGAATCCCTATAATGGTTATCCCTAAGAGGATGCCGAAGAAGACATGACAAAGCCATGCCCACAATCCACCGAAGATAATCCAAATGATATTAAGGGGTACTGTGAGGCACCCGAAAGTATTGTCGGTGTTATGCACCTCAGCCCCGAACGGCCATAAACAAAGCAATCCGAGCTTGAATGTTTGTATAGCGACAGGGATGCCAACGATGGTCAATGCCATGGCAAGACTCCCCGTGAAATAACCAATGGCAGCCTCCAGTCCACCGAAGAGCCACCACAGAAGGTTTCCAATAAAGCGCATATATATAATAAGGTGTAAGTTGATAAATAAGGTGTAAGGCGTGACGAGGTTAAGTTATATCGTCTCCGTTATCTCTTCCAGAGGCTTTCGTTTCTTCTCATTCATCGGACAGTCAGGGGCGATGTGACCAATAGGAATAATCGCAACTGCCTCATATCCAACTCTAGGGAACGCCTCTTCCATTTTTGCCACATCATAATTACAAACCCAACAACAGCCTAAGCCCCGTTCAGCAACAGCCAAACAAAGGTGTTCTGTGGCAATGGCTACATCAATATCTCCGTGTGACTTGCCATCTTCCGAGCGTACCCAACAGCCTTCCACAGCCTTCATACAAATGATGTAAAGCGGTGCTGAGGCAAACCACTCACGTTTGTAACAGGCTTGCAACTGCTTGCGTGCCTCTGACGACTTGACCACAACGAACTTCCAAGGCTGTTTGTTCACTGCCGAAGGAGCCATACGTGTCACCTCAAGAATATACTTTAAGTCCTCTTCTGATATCTGTTCGGCGGTGAATTTACGTACTGAGAATCGCTTTTGTGATAGTTCTAACAAGTTCATAATACCTTTGTTTGTAATTGATCCTTATAATAAAGTAGCGCCTTGATAACCACCTGTTCCGCTTCATCAAGCGTACAATTCAGTTTACCACCAGCTGCATCTGCATGTCCACCACCATTGAAGAACCTTGTAGCCATGGGCTGGCAATGGAACCCGTTACATGACCTTAGACTCACCAAGATGGTGTTTTGCTTCTCAGTATCCTCTCTTAACGATATACTGAGTTTAAGTCCTTTGATCTGTTGAGGTATGTTCACGAGTCCTTCCATGTCTCCTTTAACAAAGTGGAATTGCGTCATATCCTCCTTCGTTACCGTATAATACGAAGCATGTAACTCCTCAATGACCTTCATCTTATTAAGGATTATATGCGAGCGAAGGCGCAATGCGTTCGTAGAATAGTTGTGGAACACTCGGTTATAAATCTCATCTTTATCAATCCCCTTCGTTAGTAACTGTCCAATAATGTAGTAGATCTCTGGTCGGGAAGAGTTATATGTGAAGCCACCAGTGTCTGTCATCATACCGCAATATATACATTCAGCACACTGACGGGTCATCGTCTCGAATCCATCTAACTGACAGATGAGGCGGAAAACAATCTCACTTGTACTCGACATATCTGGTCTAGAGATAGCCAGCGCACACCCTTCATCAGGGTCCAAGTGGTGGTCGATGAGCAAACGGGGGGCTTCCGACGACTCCAATGCGTCCTGCATTGCATCCACACGGGAGGGCTGATTGAAATCGAGACAACACACCAGATCAGCCCCTTTAAAGATTCGCTCCACCTCACGAGGGCGTCGGTCATAACGAATGACGGTGTTACTACCAGGCAACCAATGTAAGAAGTCGGGTGTAGCATCAGGCATACACACCTTCACGTTAGTCTTTCCTATCCCATTCAGATAGTTCATCCATGCCAGAGAAGAGCCCATGGCATCACCATCAGGTGCCCTGTGAGCACAGATAACAATGTTTTCCGCAGTGGTAAGCACCTGTCGTAATGAGGCAAGCTCATCCTGTTTTAATAAGTTTAAATCCATTGTGTGTTGTTCTACTTTTAGATATTGTAGGGGTGAAACAATCCTTCCTTCACATCTCATGCGTTGAAAAGGAAGGAGAAATCAAAAGCTGGGGTGCATGACTTATGGGGCTTAGAACAATCGTTCCTCACCAGCACACAGGTCACACATCCCCATGACTTCTTTATTTAAAATAGCTTAGCTGGGTAAGTACCATCGTCTATCAACGACTGAATCTTCGCAACGACACTCTCTCGATCAGCGGCATATGTAACGCCAAACCACTTGCTCGTTGTGTCAAGCACCTTAACAGTTGCAGTGCCATCGTTGATGAGTTTGTTCACCATCAGCGGTATGAAGTACTCCGCCTTCTTGTTTTCTATGTTCTTCGGATCCGATAAGAACTCCTTGAAATAAGCCTCGCTATAATCGAAGTAATCAGGTGTGAAGCCCCATACATTCATAGAGACTGGAGTGTTATCACTCACTGCTACCCACTCGCCCTGCTCATCCTTGTATTTCACTTCGCCCTCACGACGCTCAATCTCAGTGCGTTCCACAACCGTTGTGAGGTTACCCTCTGCATTCGTAGAACAGATACCACGTGCCACAGTTCCATTATCGCTAAGGGTGTTACCAACGCGGAATCCAACCATAGCATACTTGTTCTTAGCACCTTCGGGGAGGTCGGCAAGGAACTTACCAATGACCTTGAAGCAGTCACGATTGTAGAAATCGTCGCAGTTGATGACGCAGAAAGGCTCCTTGATAACGTCCTTTGCCATCAAAACAGCATGATTGGTGCCCCATGGTTTCTCACGTCCTTCGGGTACAGAGAAGCCCTCTGGGAGTGCATCAATGCTTTGGAAGACTAGCTCGGCAGGGATATGTCCTTCATACTTAGATAGTACCTGCTTGCGAAACTGGTCCTCGAAGTCCTTACGAATGACGAATACTATCTTGCCAAAACCAGCCTGGATGGCATCATAGATAGAGTAGTCCATGATCGTTTCACCATTGGGTCCGAGCTCATCGAGCTGCTTGAGACCACCGTAGCGGCTACCCATTCCAGCCGCAAGAAGTAATAATGTAGGTTTCATCTTTTTGTTTTTATATCGTTAATCTATTGTGGTTTGCTAAACAGACCATCTATTGTTATATGCTGCAAAGGTAAGAAAAAGATTTGTATATCATCGTTTTTTTAGATAGAATACATAGCCTTATCCAAACAACAAAAAGCCAAACAACCGTCCATCTACAGCCTCACCCCCGTCCCCTCTCCGAATGGAGAGGGGCGTGAAGACTTCTGTTTGCGAAT
>ERZ773272.1181-NODE-1181-length-10000-cov-2.223228_pt1 | contig 10000 bp, 11 predicted proteins | sample MGYA00511891_ERZ773272 | MGnify/ENA primary metagenome ERZ773272 (study PRJEB29015, sample SAMEA2738150) | human oral metagenome | biome: human oral; feature: human-associated habitat; material: saliva | place: China | collected 2198 ...
TACGATGATGGAGCCGCTGCACGAGGCCAGGCGAACGAGATGACACCAGGCGGTCAGCGACGGCGACACCTCATGCAGCCACCGGTGCCGCTGCTAGCCTGCACTCCCTCAAGTGGACAGGACGGTCATGCTGAATACAGCCACCAACTGGGCTACGATCATCAGCGCCGTCCCCGTCGCGATTGCTGCCAGCGTCTTCCTCTTCCGGACGGTGCCCACCGCCATCCGCCAGCCCAAAGGACTCCGGCTTGGCCTTGAGTCCGCTATCGGCGACCCAGGCTGCTGCGTCCACATCACCAACTACGGCCCTATCGAGCACTACATCAGCCGAGTCGGTGCCATGCCCGCACGCCTCCGGCCACGCTGCTCTGTCTGCACCAAACGCATCAATCCCAAGGGCGATCTCCGAGGATCCCTCCTCGTTGAGACGGTATCTGCCAGTATCGATAGAACCATCAAACCGGGCCGCTATCTGTCGTTCCTCGTGCCACAACAATTTCCTCCAGGAAGGAAGTTGCGTGGCTATGAACTCGAGAGCCAGCAAGTTGTCATCGAGCGGTACAACAGCTGGATCAAGAAGGATCGGCCGGGCGGGCCGCTCCCGCTGGTGCCGTACGTCCTCCTCGGCGACGGCAGCGTCGTGCTTGGCAAGAAGACACGAGTCCAGCCGCCACCACAGTGCCTGGCCCAGACGCCACTGTGTACCTGCGGGCATGCCATCACACAGCATGCCCTGCGCCACCGCGCGCGACTCGCACCGAGCATGACGGTGTATGGGCGGTGTGGGGAGTGTGGGTGCAGAAAATATGCCGCGCGTGAATAGTACGGATAGATCAGCCGGACGATGGGGCGTCGTACTAGCATCATGGTGTTGTTCTGGCTGCTCACATCTGCGTCGCTAGATGCACTTTGACGGTATCCCGCTCTCGCGGTAACAATAACGTCATTTGCGTTAGCGAAGTATGTTCACCGCTGCGGGAGCAGTGCATTTATGTTCGCCATTATCATAGACACTGTGGCAATCAATCGCATTGGAGATGCCCGCCGTTCCGTCATCCATCCTTTTCTTGAGCACTTGAAGACATACTAGTTGCATCGACGATACACCGTTGCCAGACCGACTTCTTTCCATCCATCACGATGTCGTGGTTTACACTCGAACACCAACATGCTTAAATAGAAGTATGACCGATAACGATTTTCAACGCATACAAGAATTACTAACCACTAACCTCAGCGCTGTCGAGAAGAGAATCGATGGTCGGCTGGACAAAGTTGATGAACGACTCGATAAGATAGATGGCCGTTTGGACAGTTTAGAAGGTCGCATGAACGGCTTAGAAGGTCGCATGGATAAGCTGGAACGCGAGATAAAAGACGTACGCAGCAGCATGGAGGAGAGTTTTGACGCCATCGGTGCTCAGTTCAATGAGATTGACAACCGATTCACAGAACTGGACGAGAAGATCGACCGCAACCATCAGGAAGTGACCAAGCGGATCGACGCACTCAGTAAAGACATTGAATCTCAGCGGGAAGACGCCCTTCAGGCTCAGGGAGTACTCAAGCTACTCACCAGCCAGCACGAGCAGCTTGCGGGCCGGGTGGCGATAATTGAAAGCAGGTTGCAGGCGGCGTAGCAGCACCACCGTTTTCACAGAGCGATTTTGCGCCCAATGAGTTGATTGTCATTAAGAAGCACGCAACTCCAGCGCAGTACCGACCAGTCTAGGATGCCTACCACTTAAGGTGCAACATCCAGATCGACAAGCGGCTTGAGAGGTCCGTGCCCCGCTGCCGTTACCAAACCGCAACGGCGTAGGCTCACTCACCATCCTCACGACAAGCTATCGTAATAGCGCCCCGCTCGGGCACGATGTCGCAATGGCTGCGACAGGTACACCATGAGGAACCCATCATGTACTTCAAGTCCCTAACCATCACCAATTTCAAGTCTTTCGAGGGCGAACAGAAGATCAGCTTCTCCAAAGGTATCAACTATATCGTTGGTGATAATAACTGCGGAAAGTCTACTGTCATTGACGCTCTACGTTATCTAGCCGAAGGAGCTCGCGATACATCAGCATTGCAAAACAAAGCTGCCAGCGAGGACTTCTCAGTGGAGGGAGTCATCGCTGGCAGCGATTTGGTTCAGATTGTCGCCGACAAAAAGTACAGCAAGTATAAGGACTACCTGCTCACCGATGGCGACGAACCCTATTTCAGGGTGCGACGCTCACCAAAAGAAGAGAAAATTGATCAGAACGGCAAGAAGGTGAAACTTGACGGAAAGAAAGCTCCCTTCTGGAATCCCAACACACAAAAGTTCGAGAATCCGAGTGGCATTGACGCTCTCTTCAAGTCGCTAGTCGATCTCGTGCCGGTGCTCGCCGATACCACCACCTCCGAAGTCGTTGATTTTGGCGCAACAAAACCACTCGGGAAACTCATTGCGGCGGTCTCACAAAAATTCCAAGAGACCGAAAGGTGGGCAGCGTTTCAGAAGGCCCACACAGAGGCATTCTCCAATGGCGAGGATTCACTCTCGTCGCTAACTGCTGACATGTCTAACCAGATTCAAGAACTTGTACAGAAACAATATGGGAAGGCCGAAGTTCGGCTCGACTTTACCCTGCCTGAAGCGGCAACTTTCATCAAGGGCGGCCAGCTACTCGTCACGGACGGCAACTACGAAACTCCGCTGTGTGATAAAGGTACAGGGATGCAGCGTGCCGTCACGTTAGCGCTGATTCAGGTGTACTCGAATATGCAGCACAAAACGAAAGAGCATGCACCCCTTACGCTCCTCCTGGACGAGCCCGAAACATGGCTTCACCCTCGTGCGCAGATTCAGCTCGGAGAAGCACTGACAAAAATCTCGGAAGACGAGCAGCTATTCCTCATTACGCACTCGCCGTACATGTTGCGTTCGTACCGCCCTGCGCAGCACAGACTACTCATCTTTTCGCGCGAAGATAGTGTGCCTTCGATTCGGTATTCAGAAGAGCTTGGGCTCTTTGAGGGCCAAACACCGTCTCTGGGCGAGATTACCTACTTTGCATTTGGAATTCCGTCTGCTGAGTTCCATGACGAACTGTGGGGTGAGATACACTGTCGTATCGACCCAGGCAGCGAGTCTGGGCTAAATAGAACATTAAATGAAAAGTACGGAATTGATGGCAAACATACATGGATTAGGGAAGGAAAAAATGGTTTAAAGTATGAGTCTGCGACACTGCCGTACTACATTAGAAACTCAAGCCACCATCCAGAGAATAAGCACAACAAGCCATACACGGACGACGACTTGGCAAAGTCGACCGAGAGCCTCATCGCAGTGCTGAAGACGCTATAGAGCACTCAATTAGCAACCCGTAAAGGCCCTGCATTCACATCAAACACCGTTGCCTACCAGAAGGCTGTCGGTCGTGCACCTGTGGAACGTGCCGGAAATTCCCCGCACGTTCCACAGGTGGCATGCCTGCGCCATCAGTTCGTACTGGCTCGCATCTGTGTTGATACTGAAGATGCTGGACACCATGTGCTCGACGCACAGCCACCGCTCAGCTGGACGCACGGCACAACATCACGGATGTCGTGGCTGAGCGGCACAACGCCGCTGACAGAACATATTAACTATTCGATATGTTGCTCAAGCTCACGGTATTCATCCGCGCGTCACTGCCAGATGCTTGCTCACCGTATCTCGGCCGAAGCCAAGCTCCAGGCCGATCTCAATGTAGGTACGGCCCTGGGCGTGGAGCTGCTGAGCACGACGGAGATCATCGCTGGTGAAGCGCCGCTTGCGACGGGGTGGTTGCTTGGCCTGGCGACACGTAGCGCGGACGGTGGACTCAGTGACACCGACCTCGACAGCGATCTCGCGGGCAGACATGCCGGTGGGCTCAAGGCTCAGGATCTGCTGCTTCTTCGCCGCGCTGATCGGACGGCAGACCGCGTTGCGGATGCTGTCTACCATCGCGGTCTCGCTCGCCTCGGCGGTAGGCGCTACACTAGATGTGCTCGATTCCGGAGCCACCTCATCCGCGATGAGACGCTTGCGGAAGGAGAGCAGGGGTAGCCAGTTGTTCGAATTGATGCTGCCCAGGTGCACCACAGCATCGCTATACAAACCCTCACCCTGAGAAACAGCCTCTGTGGCTGTCTCAGCCGAGGACCGTCGCCCACCTCCTGTCGAGGTGGGCGATTTTCGTAGGGCAGCGATCCGTGCCACGGCGCGCAGCCGTGCGCTGGCCAGCTGGTCGAACGGCCGGTTGAGTCGTGCTTCCAGGCAGACATCGCTACCGGTGTCCGTCACACGGACAGAGCAGGGCGCCTCATCAGCTCGACGCATTGGCTCGTCACCAGCAGCATCGTCCGCCTCACACTCACCGCGCTCCTGCTCATCTCGGCCACGCTGTCCATCAGGCTCGCCACCAGTACCCTTCACACTGCCGTCATCTCACCGCGCAGGCCATCACCACCTTCGCCAGGCAGAATGACCCGCCCGTCCTCATCCACCGCCGGGTTGACCAGCACCCGCTCGAAGAACACCTGGTTCAGCTGCTTCCTCAAGTGATCCGGCGCCGCCATATACAACCGGTAGCAGTCCTCCAGCAGATCCAGCGCCTGCTCCACATGCGCCCGCACCAGCTTGGCATCCGCCTGGTAAGCATCAAGCTGACGCTGAATCCCCGCCAGCTCTCGCCCCAGCCGCTCCTGCTCCTCCTTGAGCAGCTCCAGCGGCACCGCTCCACCGTAGTGAGCCTGCAGCAGCCTGCGCCGCTCATCCTCCAGGTTCGTCCGCCGCACCGTCAGCGACCGGACACTTCGATCCTTCTCCCCCTCAATCCGCGCCAGCTCCGCCAACAGATACCGCTCAATCTCCTGCCGATCCGCCTCACTCACGTGCAGCCGCCGATACACCTCCTGCATCTGCGCCTCCACCACCTCAATGAGCACCGCCCTGAAAGGGCAGTCATGCAGCCGCTGCCGCCTGGCACAGATGAAGTAGGGGTAGAGCACCCCCTTGCCATTCTTCGTGTTCTGCACCAGCAGCCGACCACCACACCGCCCACACACCACCGTGCTCTTCAGGAAGTGGTTATGCATCCGCTCCCGCTCCCCACTGCGATGGGAGCCCAGCACAGCCTGCACCGCCTGCCACGTCTCCTCATCCACCAGCGGCTCGTGCTTGCCCGCATACTCCACGCCCTGGAACTGCACCACACCCTTGTAGTACGGATGCCGCAGCAACGTATGCAGCCGCCCCTTGGTAATGGGCCGAGCCGGCCGACTCGGCGTCGCCGGCACATCCAGCCCCAGCCCTGCTAAGTGCTTGGCTAGTTGACTGACTGTCCAGTTGCCGGTGGCGTACTCGGAGAAGGCAAGACGAAGCAGCGGCGCCCGCTGCTGGTCCAGCTCAACCGTCCGAACCTCCCGCCCGTTCTCATCCCGCCCCCGCACATTCACATACCCCAGCGGCGCCTTACCCAGCGTCCCACCATTCCTGGCTTTCTCTCCCATCCCCTTAATGACCTCATTAGCCAGGTTGCGGGAGTAGAACTCAGCAATACTGCTCATAATGCCGTGCAGCAACATACCGCCAGGGGGATCGACTTTGCGATCTTCTGAATCTCCAGCCAAGCATATGGACAATCTCTGCAAACTCAATCTCCCAATAAAACACCGTGCGACGGACACAGCAACATTGTTATTCGTCAGCCGCCTCAGACAGACACTCCTCAAATGAAGCGTTCATCACAGTAGCTATGCCAATACCTGAAACATCCCTCTCAAGAATCTGGCAGCACCCTGCAAATTTCCCCCTCCACTTGACGTCATCTATCAGCAGGCGCAAGGTGACCCACCCACGCCTTCTTTCGCTACATCACTGTAATAAACATCACGACACACATTCGACACCAACCACAACAATTGATTGAACGGCACACAAATGATACCGTAGAAATATGAATACATTACCTTCATCCAACTCAGTAAAGTTACTTATACCACTAACCATGGCGACATTCGTGGTAGGTACCGACACCTTCATTATTGCTGGCCTACTGGGGAACATTTCTTCAGACCTTCACGTACCAACAACATCGGCAGCACAGCTTGTGACGGTCTTTAGTATAGTGTTCGCCGTCTGCGCGCCTGTACTCGGCGCCTTAACAGCTAACTGGAGGCGTGACACAGCCCTGACTTTTGGTCTGTCGCTGTTCACCATCGGCAACGTCTTGACGGCGCTTTCTCCTACCTTTGCGATAGCGCTATTTTCGCGAGTCGTTGCTGCAGCAGGGGCGAGCTTTGTTACACCGTGCGCATCTGCCATCACCATCGCCACCACACCTAAAGAGCGCCAGGGACGCGCGCTGGCACTTGTCATGGGCGGACTCACGACCGCGACTGCGATCGGTGTTCCGCTTGGACTGGTTATTGGAGCTCTCAACTGGCGCTACACCATGTGGTCACTTGTCATCCTGGGGAGCGTCTCTCTTACATGGATTCGAGTAAAAGTTCAGCCAGTGCAGCTCCCTGCAGCAACGCTCATGGATCGTTTGCGGCCTCTCTCAGACATGCGAGTACTAGCCATCGTTGCAACGACCATTCTTGTTGTCGGCGCCAGCATGCAGCCGTTCACCTATGCGCAAGTGGTATCCAAGGCCACAGGAACGCTGCTGATTGTTTCCCTTGGACTGTTCGGTGTGTGCAACCTCATTGGTAATTTCAGCGCTGGGAAGATCAGCGATGCACGCGGCCCACTCGTATGTGTCTTCGTCTGCATCCTCGGCTTGATTCCGACGCTCGCATTAGAGCCCTTGGGCTTTGCGGCCGGCCTGGCACCTCTTATGCTGGCCATCAACGGTTTCTTTGTCGGGATGTTCACCGTGCCACAGCAAGCACGTATCGTGAAACTTGACCCGAACTCCGCTCCGCTCCTCCTCGGATTACTGTCATCTGCGGTCTATGTCGGCTTTGCTGTAGCAAGTTCAACAGGCAAGCTGGTCATTGACAATTTCGGCTCGGGATACGTCTCATGGGTAGCTACGGCGATATTGATTATTCCGCTGCTGTTGGCGATGCTCGGACGAAAGACACAAGCATGAGATCGCAACCCCCGGGCACTGATCGATACCAACACTTGAGACGCACAACATCGTCGCTGGCAAACCCTCACCGCCGGTTCTCGAAGCATCGGCGCCCCTCATGAAGCCATTGCCTTCCCGACATGAGAAGGTGGACACTGGCCCTGTCCTCCCCTGCATCAAGGAGCCGTCATGAAGATCGCTGCCCGGGCCAAGGCCGCTCAGCCCTTCCACGCGATGAGCATCGGCGAACGCGCTGGAATCCTCCAGGCCGAAGGCCGCTCTATCGCCAAGCTCAGCCTGGGTGAACCTGATTTCGGTGCACCTCCCGCGGTCCGCGAGGAGATGCGCCGCGTGATGGACGGCCGGTCACTGCCCTACTCCCCCGCTCTGGGACTGCTCGCGTTGCGTGAGGCCATTGCGGACTTCTACCGGGACAGGCACGGTATAGAGGTCGATCCCAGCCGGATCGTCGTGACGACCGGTGCGTCGTCGGCGCTTCTGCTGGTAGCCGCCGCAACCACGGAGCCGGGCGACGACGTCGTCATTGCAGATCCGTCCTATCCCTGCAACCGTCAGCTGGTGGAGACCTACGGGGGCCGGATCGTTCCGGTATCCACCAGTCCTGCCAGCCGTTACCAGATGGATCGGGCCTCTGCCGAGGCGGCGTGGACTCCGCAGACGAGCGCGGTGATGCTGGCGACACCGTCCAACCCCACGGGCACATCGATCCCCTTCGAGGAGCTGGCATCGATCTGCGCGCTGGCCCGTGAACGCAGCGCCTGGCGGATCGTCGACGAGATCTACCTGGGCCTGGCCGATCCAGACGAGGACGGCACACCGGCCCGAACCGTCCTGGAGACCGACCCCGAGGCAATCGTCATCAACTCCTTCTCCAAGTACTTCGGGATGACGGGGTGGCGCCTGGGCTGGGCGATCCTTCCTGAGGAGCTGGTGCAATCCGCTGAGAACCTGGCGGTCAACTACTTCCTCTGCGCTTCGACGCCTATTCAGCAGGCTGCGCTGGCGGCCTTCTCCCCCAAGTCCATTTCTGTATGCGAGGAGCGCCGGCGAGAGCTTCTTGCTCGCAGGAGCATCGTGCTCGACGGGCTGCAGCGCATCGGCCTGCCCGTACCGGTACTACCCGATGGTGCCTTCTACGTCTACTTCGACGTATCCTCCACAGGGCTCGATGCCCAGACCTTCTGTCACCGTGCTCTGGAGGAGGCGTCTGTCGCCCTGACTCCAGGAACGGACTTCTCCACGACGACTGCCAGCACCCATGTGCGGTTGTCCTATGCAGCATCCCAAGACGAGCTGCACGAGGGGACGCAACGTCTCGAAAAGTTCATGCACAGTTTGTAAATAAACAGGCATTCAATCCAATAACAGTTGGACTACCCCTGTGACTGCATTTGGTACTCGCCTGTTTGTATGCTGCACAATACTCTTCATGTCCTCGCAGGTTCTGCTTCTTTTTGCTGTACTCATGATTTTTGGAGCGTTCTACATCGCGGAGATCTTCAGGGCAGTCCTTCAGAAAATTAGGTTACGTCAGGATAAAACCGCTTCCACCCCTCACCAGGGTGAGGAGTCCACATGGAACTAGCTCACCGCGCACCACCGCCCCGTCAGAGGCTGCAAGTCCGTGGTGTTCGCTGCAGGCCCGCACGAGCGGCTTGCAGCACTCTCAGCGCCGTACGCCCTGTGCCACCAGGATCCGTGGGACCGCCTGACCTGCTCCGCCCCCGAGGACACGCGAGCCATGCTTGCTCGTGACTGGGGAGTGCGTTCCCGCATTGATCTCCTTACCCAGATCTTCTGGCTGGCCACGTCCGGCCACCGAAGCAACTTCGACGAGGAGCGAGCCCGATGGAGCACACACCTCGCTGGCGGAGGCCGAGCGCTACGAGCTACGAGGCGCGTCCGAGTCATCCCAGGACGCCGCCGAGACGCTGTGGCGCCTGGAGCGCATGCACAGCAACGACCGGGGCATCCGGAACGTGGACTTCTCGGCCTGGGACATGGTTCGCGCCGCCATGCTGACGCGGTGCGGATTCGCGCTGAGCTGGTTGACGGAGGACGAGGTCTGGGACACGCTCGCACTGCTGGATCGAGCACTGAGAGAACGCTATCGGAGCTGGACACAGGCGTGGGAGTCATTCCGGCTGACACGCTGGTACTGGAACTCCGAGAGCGGCGAGGGCGAGCACGCCAATGATCTTCACGACCTCAACCGCTCGCTGGTTCTTCTCGGCTCAGATGGACCATGGGGGCTCGTAGCCTGGGAGATCGACACCCCCGAGCCCTCGCTCCTGATCCTGGACGATCTCCTTGACGTCGGCGTCGCCGCGCCGCTGAGCGCAGGCGAGCGGGAGCGCGCCACTCAGTGGGAGCGCTGGATCAATGATCAGGTCGTTCTCCGAAGGCAGCGCCGTCTCCAACAATTCGGCACCCATCCTGAGTGGCGTCACCGGTTCACGAAAAGCCTTTGATGCGCACCACGACGGCGATGTCGCGTGGCGATCCGCCTGGCCTTCGCCGTCGCACCGAGCTGGTAAGGAACAGACCGCTCTACCCGTGCTTGTCGACCAACATCTCCACAGCCTTAGCGGCTCTGCGTTGGCGGGTCTCGGCATGTTTCGCCTCACCGATCCAGCGCAGGTACTCGTTCTGGTGCGATGAAGGCAGGGCCTCGAGTATCTTCTCCGCCGTCTCGTTCTCTGATAGCGCCTCTGCCAGCTCCGCCGGGATTCCCGCCTGCTCGTTACTCATTCTGTCTCCTCCGGATGATCGGCAGAATGCCACCGGCCCAAGGGCTCGTATACGGAACTGGTGGGAGCCCTCCTTACCTCTCCCACCAGGAACTGGCAGACGCTGCGGGAGTTCGCCAGGACGTTGCCGCC
>ERZ773272.1185-NODE-1185-length-9961-cov-30.146982_pt1 | contig 9961 bp, 6 predicted proteins | sample MGYA00511891_ERZ773272 | MGnify/ENA primary metagenome ERZ773272 (study PRJEB29015, sample SAMEA2738150) | human oral metagenome | biome: human oral; feature: human-associated habitat; material: saliva | place: China | collected 2198 ...
GGGATGTCGTGTCTCCATGACGTGTGTGTCCTCGAAGTCGTTGACGGGACTGCCCTGTGGGGGAGTCATGCGCGTGAAAATGCGCCCATTCAACGGTAAAGCGATTTTTCAGTAAATTAACCGACAATATGGTCATGCTGAGCGAAAATGTCCCGCAGTGCGGACAAGTAAATTCGTGGATCGGTTGAATTTCTTAGTATTTGCCAGGTGTTGTGCGCCCGTGAGCTGCTGCTTTGGTTGTGTGGGCGTGAGGGATCCCGTCGTTCTTTTCTGAAAGTGTCTAACAGGGGTGGGGCGGGGGAGTATCCTGAAAAGTTGGGTTTTCTGAGTCTGTTTCCCTCGCGCTGTTCTCATTGACGAGGCCGTGGCTGGGGAGGCGGACATAGACGCCTCTCGGAGCGCGATGGTCTACAGATGTGGGGTCGTGCCGTAAGCTAATTTGTGCGGTCCGAACATCAGGTTGATAGTGGGCTTGCAGAGATGAAAAAGACCAAGTTGGGGTGCAGCTCATGCGCTCTACGCCGGAAATGAGGACACCGTGGCGGCAGTGATCGAGCGAGCGGAGCTGCATAAGACGATCTGGCGTATTGCCAACGACCTGCGCGGCAGCGTGGACGGGTGGGACTTCAAGAGCTACGTCCTCGGATTCCTGTTCTATCGCTTTATCTCGGAGAATCTGACGGACTACGTGAACGCCACTGAGCGAGAGGGAATTATCGCCGAAGGCGGAACCCCTGAAGAGGCCGCGGCCTTCGATTACGCGACCCTCAGTAACGAGGACGCGGAAGCGGCGCGTGAAGGCATCGTCAAGGAAAAGGGCTTCTTTATTCGTCCCTCTGACTTGTTTGGGAACGTGCGCGCCCAAGCTGCCGGTGACGAGAATCTGAACGAGACTCTCTCCTACGCCTTCCGCTTCATCGAAAACTCGGCGCGGGGCAGCGGCTCCGAGTCGGATCTTCGCGGCCTCTTCGACGACGTGGACGTCAACTCCACGAAGCTCGGGAACACCGTCGCCCAGCGCAACGCGAAGCTCGTGAAGATCATGGACGCCGTCGGCGATCTGCCCCTGGAGCACGGTGCTGCGCGGATTGATGCCTTCGGTGATGCTTACGAGTACCTGATGACCATGTACGCCTCGAGTGCGGGCAAGTCGGGCGGCGAGTTCTACACGCCCCAGGAGGTCGCCGAAGTCCTCGCGACCCTTGCACTGGATGGGCGCTCCGACGTGACGCGCGTGTACGACCCTTGCGCGGGCTCGGGGTCCCTGCTCCTGAAGTTCGCGAAGCTTCTCGGGCCGTCGAGCAGTCGCCAGTATTTCGGCCAGGAGATCAACCTGACAACGTACAACCTGTGCCGCATCAACATGTTCCTGCACGACGTCAACTTCTCGAACTTCGACATCGCGCTGGGGGACACCCTGACGGAACCTGCCCACTGGGACGATCAGCCTTTCGATGCGATCGTCTCGAACCCTCCGTATTCGACGAAGTGGGTGGGCAAGGACGACATCGCTCTCATTAATGATCCGCGCTTTGCGCCGGCGGGCGTTCTGGCACCCAAGTCCAAGGCCGACCTGGCCTTCACCATGCACATGCTGCACTGGCTGTCCGAGGACGGGACGGCCGCGATCGTCGAGTTCCCGGGTGTCCTGTACCGCGGTGCCGCCGAGGGGAAGATCCGCAAATACCTGGTGGAAAACAACTTCGTGCACGCGGTCATCCAGCTGCCCCCGGACCTGTTCTTCGGGACGACGATCGCGACCTGCATCATCGTGCTCAAGAAGGCGCGCCCCGACCACAGCGTTCTCTTCGTGGATGCATCCGCCGAGTGCGTGCGTGAGGGAAACAAGAACCGCCTGACGGCGGAGAACCAGCAGCGGATCCTCTCCCTGGTGTCGCAGCGTCAGGCGGTGGACCACGTGGCCGCCCTGGTGTCGATTGACGACATTAAGAGCAATGACTGGAACCTGTCGGTGTCCTCCTACGTCGAGCCCGAGGACACGCGCGAGCAGGTGGACATCGTCGAGCTGAACACTCGGATCGCCGGCATTGTGGAGCGCCAGCGTGAGCTGCGCGCCTCCATCGACGCGATCGTCGCAGAATTGGAGGCCGACCGATGAGCCGCCTCGCCGAGCTGATCGAGGAGCTGTGCCCGGACGGGGTGGAATACAAGCCGTTGGGTGAGTTGCTGGTATATCAGCAGCCAACGCCGTTCTTGGTGAGTTCGAAAGACTATGATCCCTCTTATCCAACACCAGTTCTCACTGCGGGTGCGACATTTTTGCTGGGCTATTCGAGTGAAACCCAAGGTGTATATGCTGCTTCGACAGATGATCCCGTCATCATTTTCGATGACTTCACTACAGCATCAAAGTGGGTAGATTTTCCCTTCAAATTGAAGTCTTCGGCAGCAAAAATCCTTACTGCCGCGGATCCGAGTGTGGCTGATATACGATTTTTGTATTTTTTAATGCAGACGATCAAATACCAAGTTGGCTCGCATGCGCGGCATTGGATTGCTGTCTATTCAAAGATGCCTGTTTGCTGTCCTCCGCTGAAAGTGCAGCGGGAGATCGTAAGAATCTTGGATCAGTTCACAACGCTGGAAGCGGAGCTGGAAGCGGAGCTGGAAGCGGAGCTGGAAGCAAGGCAGGCCCAGTACGAGCACTACCGCAACCACTTGCTCTCCTATGAATCCCTGGCTGCCCGCGGCCCGGTCAGTTGGATTCCCCTTCGGGAGTTCGGCGTTTGGAGTGGGGGCGGGACTCCTTCAAAGAGTCGAGCTGACTATTGGGATGAGGGTAACATCCCATGGATCACGCCGAAAGATATGCGATCATCGAAGATTCAGAATTCGATGATGAATATTACCGACAGAGCTGTGCGCGAGTCTAACGTTAAACTGATTGAGGCTCCCTCAATCGCTCTTGTTGTGCGTTCTAGTATTTTGCAGCACACGTTTCCTGTTGCGCAGATTGATGTTGATGCGACATTTAACCAGGACATGAAAACTCTTGTCGTAGATTCCGATCGTTTCGAGCGTCGGTATATTTACTATGCATTATTAGCAAATGGACAGGAGATTCTGAGGCAGACATCGAAGCTAGGCGGCTCGGTTAACTCGCTTGTCGTTCCGCGGTTGATGGACTTTGAAATTCCTGTGCCTGCGCTCGACGAGCAACAGCATATCGCCGATTTGCTGGATCGCTTCGATGTTCTCGTCAACGACATTACGTCGGGCCTCCCCGCCGAGATTGCCGCCCGCCGCGCTCAGTACGAGCACTACAGGGATCGTCTGCTGTCCTTCCCCGAGAAAGTTGTCTCCGTAAGTGACGCGTCATAGAAACGTGTTCCCCTCGCGCGTGTGCGAGGGGAACACGAGGGCGTGACGTCAGTCTGCCGTCCACGAGTGGACTATTACGAGGCTCTGGTTCGTCGGGTTTCGCGGTCGTCGTCTGCAGGTGAACTGCTCCGTACCCGTTTCAGCCCTTGCCCTGCTAGAGATGGTAGCTCCCAGGACGTGTCGAAGCAACGCCCGGAACCCTCCAGACGTGAGCTTCCCGGTGCAGCCTGGACGCAGATGATGGTGGGTGACGTTAGCATCGGATCAACGCCACCACACGGGAGGGAAGCCTCCCGCGTGCCAGCCCTGGCCTCGTGAATGAGACCCGTAGAGAAAGGAACGCGAGTGTCCACCGACGCACCTCGCCCCCGCATCGAACCCGTCGTCGTCTCCGACGAATTCACGGTCGTTGGCCTCTACCACCCGACCCGCGAGCAAGAGCAGGATTACCAGAGCGAGGCCGCCCTCGAGGACGACCTCATCAAACAGCTGTGCGCCCAGGCCTACGAATATGTGGATATCCACGACCGCGACGGCCTGGAAGCGAACCTGCGCGTCCAGCTCGAGGCCCTCAACAACTACCGTTTTAGCGACCGGGAATGGAAGGACTTCTACCGGCATTCGATCGTCGACGTCCGTTCCTCCGACGGGAACCCCGTCGTCGCTAAAGCTCGCCGCATCCAGGAGGACCACGTGCAGGTCCTCACCCGCGACGACGGCACCACCAAGAACATCAGCCTCATCGACAAGACCAACATTCACCGCAACAAGGTGCAGGTGATCCGCCAGTACGCCATCGACACGGGCGCGCGCTCCAACCGCTACGACGTCACCATCCTCGTCAACGGCCTGCCCCTCGTCCACATCGAACTCAAGCGACGTGGTGAAGAACTGCGCCAAGCCTTCAACCAGATCGACCGCTACCAGCGCGACTCCTTCCACGCTGGCGCCGGCGACGGACTCTTCGGCTACGTGCAGATCTTCGTCATCTCCAACGGTGCCCACACCAAGTACTACTCCAACACCGTGCGCCTCCAGCACATCACCGAAAACCAGGGCACACGCCAGCAGGTGGCCGCCGCGAACGCGCGATCCTTCGAATTCACCATGTGGTGGACCGACGCCGCCAACAATCAGATTCCGGATCTCACCGACTTCGCAGCCACATTCCTGGCCAAGCGCACAATCCTCGCCATCCTTACACGCTACTGCGTGCTCAACACCCGCGATGAACTCCTCGTGATGCGCCCCTACCAGATCGCCGCGACCGAAGCGATCCTCCAGCGCATCAAGACCTCCAGCATGAACAACCAGACGGGCACCGTCGCCGCCGGCGGATACATCTGGCACACCACCGGCTCCGGAAAGACCCTCACGTCCTTCAAGACTGCAAAGCTCGCCGCAGGCATGGAGGGAGTCGACAAGGTCCTCTTCGTCGTCGACCGTAAGGACCTCGACCATCAGACCATCCGCGAATATAACGCCTTCGCCGAGGGAACCGTCTCCGCCAACCAGTCCACACGCCAGCTCGCCAAGCAAATCAACGACCCGTCCACGCCGATCATCGTCACCACCATCCAAAAGCTCGCGACCTTCGTCAAGAGCCACCGCGGGCACGCCATCTACTCCGGGCACGTCGTCCTCGTCTTCGACGAATGTCACCGCAGCCAGTTCGGCGACATGCACACCGACATCACGCGCGCCTTCCGCAACTACCACCTCTTCGGCTTCACCGGAACACCCATCTTCGCGGAAAACGCCTCCAGCTCCGGCAAAGCAAACCTACGGACGACCGAGCAGGCCTTCGGGGACCAGCTGCACTCCTACACAATCGTCGACGCCATCCGGGACAAGACCGTCCTGCCGTTCCGCGTCGACTACCTCAACTCGTTCCGCGTGCGAGACGGCATCGACAACCACGACGTCGAAGGCATCGATACCGACAGCGCCTACATGAACCCGCAGCGCATCTCGGCCGTGGTCTCCTACATCCTCGAACACTTCAACCAAAAGACGAAGCGGCACGCCTCCTTCCAGTACAAGGAACGGCGCGTCAACGGCTTCAACTCCCTGTTCGCCACCTCCTCCATCAAGGCCGCCCGTGCCTACTACCAGGAGTTCAAGCGCCAACAGGCAGACCTGCCGGAGGCACGCAGGCTCAGCGTCGGAATCATCTACTCATACGCGCCAAATGCCGAGGCGCCGGGCACCGGTCTACTCTCCGAAGAATCCATGGACCCCTCGGCCCTCTCCCAGGACGACCGCGCCTTCCTCGACGAGGCAATCGCCGACTACAACCAGCAGTTCGGTGCCAGCTTCGGCACCGATGCCTCGGGATTCGAGGGATACTACACGAGCCTGTCAACGGCTCTTGCTGAACGACGCATCGATCTGGTCATCGTCGTCGACATGTTCCTCACCGGCTTCGACTCCAAGTCCCTCAACACCCTGTGGGTCGACAAGAACCTGCGCGCCCACGGCCTCATCCAAGCCTTCTCGCGCACGAACCGAATCCTCAACTCCGTCAAGACTTTCGGAAACATCGTCTGCTTCCGCAACCTTGAAGAGGCCACGAACGACGCGATTGCCCTCTTCGGCAACAAAGAGGCGCGCGGCCAGGTCCTCCTGCGCCCCTACGGCGAGTACCTGTCCACCTACCTCTCGACCATCGAGCAGCTTCGCCTCGGCTTCCCGCTGCCCATCGGATCGATTGCCTCCGAAGAGGAACAGAAGCGCTTCATCGACCTCATGGGGCAGGTCCTGCGCCTGCGCAACATCCTCACCTCCTTCGACGACTTCGAGGGTGATGACATGATCGCCCCGCGTGAGCTCGAAGACTACAGGAGCGTCTACCTGGACCTCTATCACGAGGCGCGCGAGCGCTCGAAGGTGGAGAAGGAACCGATCGTAGACGAGCTCGTCTTCGAAATGGAGCTTGTCAAGCAGGTCGACATCAACGTCGACTACATCCTCATGCTCGTCGAACACCATCGGGGCGAGCGCGGCGACGGCGACGACCGCGAAATCCCCGTCGAAATCACGCGCGCCCTCGCCGCTTCACCCGCCCTGCGCGGCAAACGCGACCTCATCGAAGAGTTCTACCGCCGTGTGTCCCTCAATGGGGACGTTCCCACAGAGTTCGAGTCGTTCATCGCCGCCAAGCGCGACAGTGAACTCGACGCAATCATCGACGCCGAACGCCTCGGTGAGGGCGCGCGGGACTTCGCGTACGACTCCCTGCGCGAGGGCTACGTCCCCGATGAAGGCACCGGCCTGTCCTCGATCCTTCCCCCGGCCCGTCGCTTCGGTGGCGGTGGCATCCGCGAAGCCATCCGCACGCGTGTCCTCGACGCTCTGCGGACCTGGGTCGAACGATTCTCCGGACTCGGAGGACTGTGACGAACCGGCCCAGGCCTTGGCGATTTACAAGGCTTGGGATCAGTTCAATCAGTAGTGCCTGAGAGTAATTTGTTAGTCGATCTCATGAGGAGGAGCCCGTGTTTACGCCGATCCATCGAGCCTTGGCACTCGAAGCAGGGAACCCATCCATCGATCTGATCCAACGAGCAATTGATCATGGAGTCGAAGAAACCAGTGATTTGGACTGGAAACAGACCGCCTACAATTCGCGTAAGCCGAACTGGGATGAAGAAGCCGCAAAAGATATTGCCGCAATGGCAAATAGCGGCGGTGGGTGGATTGTGTTCGGGGTCAAGGAGGGCGGGGACACAAATGCCGCCTCTGAGATCGTTCCGATAACGTGGTCTGCCGCCGAACAACAAAGAATTCTCAGGACCGCGTATGCGAAGGTTGGACCGCCAGTCATAGGCATAGAGTTCTACGACATTCCGTGCGGTGACGAAGGTGATGGGAGCGTCGTCATGATGCGGGTACCGGACTCTGCGGACGCCCCGCACTTCGCGCACAAGGGTGACAACGCGTTCGTCGCCCCGAGGCGAAACGGCCCTCACACCGTATACATGAGCGACCGCGAGATTGAGCGGGGCTTTCGAGAGCGCTTCCAGCATGTGGATGATCGGGAACGCCTCCTTCAAGATCGTTACGAGCGTGCGTGTGAGGCGCTACGCCCGGAAGACGGGGTATTCCTTGCCGTAGCTGCTGTGCCTTTTGAGCAGTTAGCTAGGCGAGAACCCACTGCTGCAGATCGCGTGTATCGATACAGAGATGATCCGTTATTGCCCGCACGAGCGGGTCTGAGGGCGCCGAGAAATTGGTGGGAGGGAGGAGAAATTAAGAAAGGTTTGCATCAGTGGATAATACGCGCTAGCAAGGGAGTGCATTGGAAGTTTCGTAAGTTCTTTTGTGACGATGCAACCGTGTTAGGCGCGTACCAACTGGGACTCTTGGTGACTGATGAGGACAGGAGCGACCAATACCCCGTGGGACTGACGAACCACTGTAGGGCCGTTGATATTGAGACCGCACTTATTGATCACGTTACTTTGCTTCGCACTCATGCAAAGGAACGGCAAGCACATGGCGGATTCCGAATGAGGGCAGGTCTCGTCGGGATCGATGGAGAACCGATATACATAAGAGTGGTAGATGACTGGACTGAAAGACTGCGTGATATCGACGATATGGAACCTATTGTGAGGTTCCAGCCGATCACGATCGAGCTCGATCCGTTGGTGGAGATCGAAGAGTTGCTGCCGGTTATCGGCGATCTGGCACGGGATTTAGTGAGCCAGGGTGGAGTCGAACACCTGTAGGGAAGGCTCAACTGAATGACCGATTGCCCGAATCCAGCTAAGTGACCCGGCCCCGGCCTCGTACATTTACGAGGCCGGGGCCGGTTTGTGCATTCTGTCTGGTGCCAGGGGAGTAGCCGAAGCCGCTCCTGAGGAAACGGACTACTGCGTGTTGGTGTCGACTTCGGTGACCGCGGTTGCGTCTGTTGGGGTGTCTGCCTCTGTGTCTTCGGAATCGCTGAGGTTTTCGGTTTCAGCCGGATCGGCGGGACTGTCAGAGGCGCTGGACACGGCAGTTTGCCGAGGATCCGGCGAGTGGAAGATCTCGCGGATTCCCCACGCGAAGAAGGCAGCGAAGAAGTGGAAGGGCATCCCTGAAGTCACGAGCCACCAGTCGGACCCGCTGCCGGCAATGCCCGCCGCCAGACGTCCGAACCACCACAGGATGGGTACGTAGGTGAGGACCGTAACCGAGATGACGATAGGCTTCCACAACCCGGCGCGGTCGAGAAAATCTGGGGAGATAGACGCCAACACCTGGAAGAAGGTGAACAAGCCCAGCAGACAGATGAAAGTCAACAGAACAAAGCCGCTTGAGAAGGAGAATACGAGCAAGACCAGGAGGCCCAATTGGAGCGCCAGGTAACGAACGATGAACGTAAGAATCCCTCGCGGGTCCCGCATATCAATCATGCTCCCATCCTAACGGGGTTCTCAGGCGTGATCTCCGGCCCTTCAAGCCTCTAGCATCACGGCGATACTAGCCCGTCCTGCTTCCAACACCGGCCCCGTTGATCAATCAACGAACGCGGTCACTGGGCCGCTCACAGGCTCCTATACTGTTCTCATCCGCCACAAAAGAGCAAGGCCGCTGAATGCAGTGCAGGATCAGGCGAGCGTGGCGTTGAGTGGGAAAGTGAGGACAAACGATGTCGTCCACCGACCAATACCTGGAGTTCGTGCTCGACCTGCTGGGCGAGCTGGACGACGTGGCGCACCGCAAGATGATGGGCGAATACGTCCTCTACTACCGGGGCAAGGTCATCGGCGGCATCTACGATGACCGCTTCCTGCTCAAGGTCACGCCCGCCTCCGAACGGCTTCTGCCCGAGGCCCCACGCGCCATCCCTTACGAGGGAGCGAAGGAGATGCTCCGCGTTGAGATAGAGGACCGCGACGCACTGTGCGACGTGGTCTCGGCCATGTGGGAGGAGCTACCCGCACCCAAGAAGAGGAAGAAAAAGTAGACGCGTCCCCGGCCTCGTTAGGAGAGCGGGAGCCCGACCAAGAAGATCACGTGGGGAACCACGTACCGGACGATGAATGTAACAATCCCTCGCGGGTGACGCCTATCAGTTATGGCCCCATCATAACGGAGCTCTCAGACGTGAGATTCAGCTGCCCGGGGGGCCATGAACAGGGCGTGCACACGAGTTTCGCGCGGGGTGAAGCCCCGTCCCAGAACGCAAAACAACGCGGTACTACAGTAGAAGGATGGCCAACACCGACTCCCAGCCCCTCACCCTGAACCGTGTCCTCCTCGTCGTTGCAACGGGCGTCGGTGCGGGCTTCCTCTCCGGACTCTTCGGGGTGGGAGGCGGCCTCCTCATCGTGCCCGCCCTGATGGCCGTCCTGGGCATGGATCAGCGCCGAGCCTCGGCCACGTCGCTTGCCGCCATCATCGTCACCGCCGTCATCGGCTCGGGTAACTACGCCCTGCACGGCGAGGTCTCCTGGGCAGGAGCCGCCCTCCTCGTGGTCGGCGCGCTCGCGGGCTCCCAGATCGGCGTGTGGCTCCTGCGCCGCCTCCCCGCGCCCGCCCTGCCCTGGATCCTCATCGGCTTCACCGTCTTCGTCATCGTCTCCCAATACCTGCACGTCCCCACGCGAGAGGGAACCGTGTCGCT
>ERZ773272.1186-NODE-1186-length-9952-cov-18.402748_pt1 | contig 9952 bp, 8 predicted proteins | sample MGYA00511891_ERZ773272 | MGnify/ENA primary metagenome ERZ773272 (study PRJEB29015, sample SAMEA2738150) | human oral metagenome | biome: human oral; feature: human-associated habitat; material: saliva | place: China | collected 2198 ...
TGGGGCCGCCGAACATGCCGGAGTGGATGGCGTGGCTGCCGACGCGTACCTCAATGTCGCCGGATGCGACGCCGCGCAGGCTGGTGGTGAGTGCGGGTACGCCGGCGCGCCAGTTGGCGGAGTCTGCGACCACAATGTAGTCGGCGGACAGTTCCTCGCGGTAGGTGTTGAGGAAGGAGACGAAGGAGGGCGAGCCTGCCTCCTCTTCACCCTCGATGAAGAGTTTCACGCCGAGCTTGAAGTCATCGCCGAGAGTCTCGTTGAGGGCTGCGAGCGCGGCAAGGTGCACGAGGATGCCTGCCTTGTCGTCTGCTGCGCCGCGGCCGTAGAGGCGGTCGCCCTTGCGGGTGGCGACGAAGGGTTCGGTGTCCCACAGGTCGAGGTTGCCGGCGGGCTGCACGTCGTGATGGGCGTAGAGCAGGATAGTCGGGTAGCCTTCGGCGGCGGGGCGGGAGGCGATGACGGCGGGCATGCCCTGCTTTTCGGTGCCGTCTGCGGTGGTGTAGGTGGCGCGTTCGATGCGTACGTTGTCGAAGCCTGCCTTGCGGGCGAGTGCGGCGACTGCTTCTGCACTGCGGTCGACCTGGGTGAGGTCGTGCGATTCCCAGGCGATGGAGGGAATGGCGACGAGGTCGGTGAGGGTCTGCAGGGTGGCTTCGAATCGTTCGTTGATTGCGTCGTTGAGGGCGCTGTGGTGGGTGAATTCAGTAGTCATGTTTCTACCTTACATCGCGGGGTGTGGGGGTGTGTTATTCGGGGTCTTGCGGTGGGGTGGGGCTGTGGTGTTTCAGGCTCTGACGTGGTTTTGTTGTGGAGGGGGTGTATCTGTGTGCGTCGGGTATGATGGGAGGGTGTTTGGTCGTAAGAATAAGAAGGCTGAGACTGAAGCTGCTCAGCCGCAGGTTGTGGAGGAGCCGCAGGCTCCGGTTGATCCGAAGTTTACCCCGAAGAAGGGCCGTCCGACTCCTTCGCGTAAGGAGCGGGAGGCGGCTCGTCGTAAGCCTTTGGTGGGCGGCGGTGATCATGCGCTTGCGAATGATCGTGAGGCGCGTGCTGAGCTTCGTCGTCGTGAGCGTGAGGATAACGCTAAGCTTCGTGTTCGTCAGAATGAGGCGTTGCGTGGCGGCGATCAGCGTTTCTTGCCTCTTGTGGATCAGGGTCCGCAGCGTCGTTACATCCGTGATTATGTGGATGCGCGCCGTAACCTGGGCGATTTCATGCTGATTGTTCTGCTGGTTCTGCTGGTTGGCGGCTGGATCGGTCAGGGTGTTTCGGGTTCGTCCGAGGTTGGCGTCTCGATTTATTACGGTTCTGTGTACGCGATGTACGCCGCGATGCTGCTGTGGGTGATTGATTACTTCATTCTGTGGCGTGGCCTGAAGAAGAAGCTGATTGCTAAGTTTGGCGAGGTTCAGCGCGGTGGTGGTATGTACACCTTTAACCGTGTGATGATGGTTCGTCGTTGGCGCCGTCCGGTTCCGATGGTGAAGTACGGCGAGTACCCGCGCTAAGTTGTTAGTGCCTTATAGGTGCTTGGGGAGAGGTCCTGAAGGTTCAGGCCTCTCCCCTATTTTTGTGTCCGCTGTTTTTGAGCTGTTACGTGAGAAGCCACATGTGTTTCGAGAAGCTACTTCTTTGGTGGCTTTTCGAAGCACATGTGGCTTCTGGATATATGTATTGCAGCTAGACGCCGGTGCAGTTAGGCGTCGATTTGGGAGTAGAGAATCTGCCATCTGCCGTCGCGGTGTTCGAGGGCGAAGATGTAGGTTTCTTCTTGTTTGTCGCTGCTCCAGGTTTCTTGGCGGCCGCCGGGTTCCACGTCGGTTTCTTGGTCCCATTCGTGGCGGGTTTTCAGACGGTAGGTTTGGTCGTCCTCGGTCCAGGGCTCGCCGGTGGGCTTGAAGTATTGGATGCCGTCGATGACCCAGCCGCCGCGCCGGTAGAGTTCTTCTATTTCCCGGTAGATTTTGAGTTCTCCGTCGTTTGTCGAGGAGAGGAATTCGCGTGCTTTGCTGTAGTCGCCGGTTTGGATGCCGTAGTTAATCCACTGGTTCCAGGCGTCCATGGTTTTGCGGATGCCGTCGGCGGTCTTTTCGCGGTAGCCGTCTTCGGGGACGTTGGGTTTGGGGACGTTCTGGGCGGGGCCTTTGGCGTCTGCTTTGCGGTATTCGCCGTTACTGGCGTTGTTGCCGGCGCTACTGCCTGAGCTGCTGTTGGTGGCAGGCGTGCCGGAGGCTGTGGAGCCGTCTCCTGCAGTTGTGATGTCGTGCGGCACGCAGGCGGCGAGTAGGGTGCTGAGGCTGATGAGTGTGCCTCCGGTCAGCATTGAGCGGCGGTTCAGCGCGTTGGGGGTCATGGGTGGTCCTCCACATCGTTGTAGTGCATGATTTCCCGTCTATCTCCATTATGCGGGGGTGCGCGCCTAGAACCCGTTATTGGTCTATTCCCATCGTCCGGTTGTTGCCCGGCTGTTGCCCAGTTGTTGTCCGGCGGTGGTTCGTCCGATTACGCGAGCTGTTTGCCCGCGCAGAAACACAAAAGGGGCACCGCATCCACCTCAACGGGTAGAGAACGGTGCCCCCCTCAGCACGCCGGGAGCGTGAGGTTCCCTCCCCCGCCAGTCACCCGGCGGGGCGTAAACCTTTTAGCGGCGAGCGCGGCGCAGCTTCACCAGGCCGCGGTTAATGTGTGCCGCCCAGAGCGGACCCTCGTACAGGAAGGCGGTGTAGCCCTGCACCAGGTCGGCGCCAGCATCCAGGCGTTCCTGCACGTCCTCGGCGGTGGTCACGCCGCCCACGGAGATGATGGCCAGGTCGTCGCCGATTTCGCGCTTGAGCAGGCGCAGCATCTCGAGGGAGCGGGGCTTTAGCGGCGCGCCGGAGAGGCCGCCGGCACCGATTTCTTTGACCTTGGTCATATCGCTGGTCAGGCCCAGGCCTTCGCGGGCGATGGTGGTGTTGGTGGCGATGATGCCGTCCAGCTTCAGCTCCTTGGCCAGGGCCGCCACCTCGATGATGTCCTCGTCGACCAGGTCGGGTGCGATTTTGACGGTGAGGGGTACGTGGCGGTTGGGGCTGACGCGGTCTGCCTCCTCGCGCACGGCGGTGAGCAGCGGGCGCAGGGATTCGATGGCCTGCAGGGTGCGCAGGCCGGGGGTGTTCGGGGAGGAGACGTTGACAACCAGGTAGTCTGCCTGCGGTGCCAGGGTGCGGGTGGAGATCAGGTAGTCGTCGATGGCGTTCTCGAGTTCCACGATCTTGGTCTTGCCGATGTTCACGCCGATGATGGGGCGTACGACGCCGCGGTATTCGGTTTCGAGGTCTGCGCGGGCGGCGGCTACGCGCGGGCCTGCCGCTGCGGCGCCGTCGTTGTTGAAACCCATGCGGTTGATGACGGCCTTGTCTTCGACGAGGCGGAAGAGGCGCGGCTGCGGGTTGCCGGGCTGCGCCTGGCCGGTGATGGTGCCGATCTCGACGTGGCCGAAGCCGATGCCTGCGAGCGCGGCGATGCCCTTGCCGCCCTTGTCGAAGCCCGCGGCCAGGCCGAAGGGCGAGGGGAAGGTGATGCCCATGACGGTGGTTGCCAGTTCAGGTGCGGGCTGGAAGTACTTGCGCAGCGCGCGGGTGATGCCGACGTTGCGCAGGGTCTGAACGCCCCAGAAGCCGACGTGGTGTGCCTTCTCGGGGTCCATGCCCTTGAAGAAGATGTTGAAGAAGGTCGGGTAGATGCGCATTTGTTCTCCCTAGTGTTGGAGGTGTGGGTGGTTTGTGGGCGGCGAACCGGGTCGTCGCGTTGGGGCGCTAACGCCTGGGCTTAGTGGTCGGCCTACTCGGCGGCGACAGCGTCAACAGCGCCCCCGTAGCGGCGGTCGCGGCGTGCGTACTCTTCGACGGCTTCCCAGAGGGTGCGGCGGTCGACGTCGGGCCAGAGCACGTTCATGAAGACGAACTCGGCGTAGGCGCTCTGCCAGAGCAGGAAGTTTGAGATGCGCTGCTCACCGGAGGAACGCAGGAACAGGTCAACGTCGGGCAGGTCGGGTTCGTCCAGGTACTTTTGGATGGTCTTTTCGGTAATGTTGCCGGGCTTGAGCTTGCCCGCGGCTGCGTCCGCCGCGATAGCTGCGGCCGCGTCGGCGATTTCTGCGCGGCCGCCGTAGTTCACGCACATGGTGAGGGTGCAGACGGTGTTGTCGATGGTTTCGCGCTCGCAGAGCTCGAGCTCTTCGATGACGCTCTTCCATAGCTTGGGTCGGCGACCGGCCCAGCGGATGCGCACACCCCAGGTCTTGAGGGTTTCGAGCTGACGCTGCAGCACCTCGGTGGAGAAACGCATGATGAACGCCACTTCGCTGGGTGAGCGCTTCCAGTTTTCGGTGGAGAAGGCGTAGGCGGTCACGTACGGGATGCCCATTTCGATAGCGCCCGCAACAACGTCCAGCAGTGCCGCCTCGCCGGCGCGGTGGCCCTCGGTGCGGGGCAGGCCGCGTTCGTTGGCCCAGCGTCCGTTACCGTCCATGACGACGGCGACGTGCTGGGGGATGAACTTCTTCGGAATCGGCGGCGGGGTTGCCCCGGTGGGGTGTGCGGGCGGGGGTACGGGCTGGGTGCGTGCCATGTGTGCCTTTCTTCCCTGGCGGGTTCTCCCCCGGGGTCGTTTGCCTAGATATGCGCCAGATATAAACCTGGCGTGCTGTTAGCTATTTTACCGTGACACAGCGCGCATGGGCGGGTGCTTCGGGTGTTATTTTGCGGGGGTTTCCGCCTCGAGCGCCCCGAGGGTTTTGAGAGGGCGCTCCAGCAGATTTTGGGTGGTGGCGAGGTAGAGTTTGAGGATTTTATCGGCGGTTCCGCGGGGTGCGGCGTCGATGGTTTCCCAGGCGCTCGGGTTGGGGCTGGCGGCGGCGAGCGCGTAGGCCAGGTCTTCGGCCGTGAGAGCGGTGAGGGGCGCATCGGTGGCGGGGGCGCACTTCGGGCAGAGGACGGTGTACCGGCCGTAGGTGTGGGCGGTGTGGAAGGCGAGATATCGGCCCGGGGCTTCCGCCGTGCCCTCCCGAGCCGTGGCTTCGGGTGTGAGTGGGGTGCCGCATCGGGTGCATCGTTCGCCGATGAGGGGCCAGCCGGAGCGGTCCATGGCGCGGGCCAGGTAGCGGGTGAGCACGCGCTGGGGGGTGTGCTGCGCGTGGGCTAGGGTTGCGAATGCCCCGTGGGTGAGCGTGTACAGTTCGGTGGTTCCGGCGCTGTTTTGGGTGAGGTCTTCGGCGAGTTCGGCGATAGTGGAGGCGCAGGTGTACGCGGCGTAGTCGGCCATGATGGGGCCGGTGTAGGCGTGCAGGGTTGCGGCTTGGGTGATGGTGTGCAGGTTGGTGCGGCCGCGGCTGAAGGAAAGGTCGGTGTGCATGAACGGTTCGAGTCGTCCGCCGAACTTGGAGGTGGGTTTGCGCACGGCCTTGGCGACGGCGTGGGTGATTCCGCCGTCGCGGGTGAGCATGATGATGATGCGGTCGGTTTCGCCGAGTTTTTGAGTGCGGAGGATGAGGGCGGCATCGCGCCAGGTGCGGGGTTCGCTCACGGGTGTCTCCGTTCTCGAGAGTTGTTCGCTGGCTGTCGTTCTGCGGGTTCGACGGGTGCGCGGTGGTTCCCCCGCGGGGTGCGTGCGACATCTGCGGCTGCGGTATCTGCGGTGTTCGTCGCGCCGCATGCGGGTGCACCGGGTACGGTTCGACCCCTGCCGCATCACCCCGCGTGGGGGTGGCGATCAGGGGTCGGAACGTATGGTGAGGTTATTAGTCCTCGTACTCGATATCGTCGTCGTCGATATCGTCGTCGTCGTCGATGTCGTCTTCGTCGTCGAGGATTTCCTCGAGATCGTCTTCCTCGTCATCACCGTACACGCTCAGGGGGGTGACCTCTTCGTAGGCTTCGAAGAGGGCGTCTTCGTAGGCCTCGAAGGCGTTGGCGATTTCTACGTAGGCCTCATCGATGGCGGGGTCGTGCTCGCCGTTGCGTTCAATCACGGCGGACAGGTGGGCCTCCAGCGCGTCGAGGAGGCGGGTGAGTTCGGTGCGAGGATCAGTGCTCATGCTCTTTATTCTACTACCTACGGGAGCGTGGCGTGTTTTCGCCCGTCATACGTTACGACCCCATAGACTGAGCCCGCCGCATCCGGTCATGTACTGTGACGGATGCGGCGGGCTCTCATGGGGCGCTGGCCCCGGGTCTAGCTGTTAGAAGCCCAGCGATGCGGCCGAGGCGCGGATTGCCTCAGCGGATGCCTTCAGCTGTGCCATCTCAGCCTCGTTCATGGGAACCGGCAGAACGCGCTGGATACCCTCGCGGTTGACGATGGTGGGCAGGGACAGTGCAACGTCCTTGAAGCCGTAGAGCTCGCCTGCGATGGTGGTGGAGACGGGCAGCACTGCGTTCTGGCCGCCGAGGAATGCCTCGGCGATACGTGCACCGGAGATACCGATGGCGTAGTTGGTGGAGCCCTTACCCTCGATAACCTTGTAGGCTGCGCGCATGGCCTCGGTGGCCAGCTCGGCGCGGACCTCTTCGGTGAAGAGCTGCTTGCCGTCCTGCTCCCACTCGGTCAGGGGGACCATGCCGATGTTGGCTGCGGACCAGACGGGGAACTCGGAGTCGCCGTGCTCACCAACGACGTTCGCGTGAACGCTCTTGATGGAGACGCCGGCCTTGTTTGCGATCAGCCAGCGCAGACGGGAGGAGTCGAGCACGGTACCGGAGGAGAGCACACGGTTGGCGGGCAGGCCGGTAATCTTCTGGGCCACGACGGTCAGCACGTCGCAGGGGTTGGTGACGAGCATGATGATGGCGTTGGGGGCCACGGAAAGCACGTTCGGCAGCAGCTTCTCGAGGATGGCAACGTTTGCGCCGGCCAGTTCGAGGCGGGGCTGGCCCGGCTTCTGGCGGGCACCTGCGGTGATGATAATCATGTCGCAATCGCGCAGCAGCTCGATATCGTCGCCGCCGGTGACGGTTGCCTCGTGAGCGAACATTGCGCCGTGGGCGATGTCGAGTGCCTCTGCGTGAGCGCGCTTGCCGTCGATGTCGTACAGGACGATTTCATCGGCGGAACCGCGAACCATTGCTGCGTATGCGGTTGCGCTACCGACGCCGCCTGCACCGATGACGCCGAGCTTGGTGGGGGTGTTGACACCGTTCATTGCTGTATGCCCTCTTTCGTGAGAGTTATCTGTGCTGTGCGAGTGTTTTCTCGCGGGATGGCGAAGCGGGGTGTGTGCCTCGGGGTTCTGTTGCACCGCGCACAGTGCGGGGTGCACGTGTGGCCGAGGTGAGGTGTTTCCCGGTGCCTCGCTTCGTTATGTTCTATTATGCCGAAGAATTTGCGTTTTGTGTGGGGTTAATTTGTCTTTTCTGATGGGTCATGGTGACTTTATGAGCGTGCGGGGATGTTTTTCGCTCATAAAACCAAATAATGCGGTTCTGACCTTTTGAGCAATCTCACATCTGCCGGTTGGGGCACTTGGGTATCTTGCCCCCGAGCGGTGCGAGCGCGAACCCCGACAAACCCGCGGGGGCCGGAAACCCCAATACGGCCCCGAAGACCACGGCACGCGACTACTGCCCGGCGAAGTAGCCCTCCACATCCACGGCGCCGCCGGCCTCCTCAAAATGGGTGCGCACCGCGCGGGCCAGCTCGTCGTCCACCAGGTAATCCACCGCCACAAACGCCAGGCCGAAGGCGGCATCCAGTGCGCCGGCCACAGCCTCCGGGGTGTTGGCCGCGACCGCGAACTGTTCGGTGTGCATGCCGGTACCTTCCGGCGCGATGCCGATGAGCGGATGAATACCGGGCACGCGCAGGCTCACGTTACCGAAATCCGTGGAGGCCGCCAGGGTATCGCTCACGGTCCCGGGCGGGTACGGGTGCCGACCCACGGCACGTTGGGAGGCCTCCCACCGCTTCAGTAGCGGCCCGTTGGTGCGCACGGGCATGGTCATGGGCGAGCCGTCCCAGGTCACCTCGGCGGAAACCCCGGCCATGAGGGCGGCACCGCGCAGTACCTCCTCCACGCGGCGCGAGAGCGCTCGCAGGGTGGGGGCGTGCTTGGAGCGGATATTAATGTGCAGGCTCGCGGTGGCGGGAATCAGGTTCGGTGCTTCTCCCCCGCGGTCAATAATCGCGTGGATGCGGTCGGACCCGGGAATCTGCTGGCGCAGCAGGCCGAGCCCCTGGTAGGCGAGGCTGGCCGCATCCAGCGCGTTGCGTCCCATGAAGGGATGCGAGGAGGCGTGCGCGCTCACGCCGGTGTAGGTGACGCGACATTCGCGGCGGCCTAGCCACGCCTGGTCCGCCACGTCCATGAAGTAGGGGTGCACCATGATTGCGGCATCCACAGAGTCGAAGGCGCCGGCGCGGGCCATGAGCTCCTTGCCGGCTTCGGACTCTTCAGCGGGCGTGCCGTAGTAGAGGACTCTGCCGCTGAACGCCTCGGGGCCGGTGGCGAGCGCATCTGCCAGGGCAAGGAAAGCGCCCAGTCCGGATACCGCAATGACGTTGTGGCCGCAGCCGTGACCGATGCCCGGCAGTGCGTCGTACTCGGAGAGAATCGCGATGGTGCGGTGCTTGGCGGGGTCGTAGTCGGCGCTGGTGAGCTCCACCTTGAACGCGGTATCCAGACCGAAGGCGGGGTACTCGATACTGAGGTTCGGGTGGGCTTCGCGGACCGCATCAACGAGCGTGCGGGAGGCAAAATACTCCTCGTAGGCGGTTTCGGGATGCGCGTGAATCGCCCGAAGAATTTCGGTGAGATCGCTGGCGCGGTCGGCGATGGAGTCCGCGAGGGCACGGCGGGTATCATCCAGGCCGCAGTCGTGGTCGAGGCGATGACCGAAAGGTTTGCCGTGGCGATTGCTCGGGCGTTTCTTGGGGTGCGGGCCGGGCAGAGAGCCTCCGCCGTCGGGTTCTCCGTGGTGACCGGCGTGGTGTTTGCCTCTGCCGATGCGGCGGTCGGCGGCGTTCTTGCGCTGTTGCGTCTCGTAGGCGAGTACCTCGGCGTACTCGCTGCCGCGCTGGCGGTCGGCGTCCGGGGCGGTGTAGCGGTGCACGGTGGGGGCTGGCTGTTCGGGGCGAGAGGGTTCCGCTCCAAGCGTAGTTTTAGTCTCGGGTGCGGCGGGATTTTCGGGAGTGCTTGCGGGGTTCGTGCTCATGGACTCTACGCTACCGTGCGCGCATCACCTACGCTAGCCAACCCGCACATGAAGGGTCGAAGTAACCCTATTCGGTAGGTCAAGATAACTTTATGAAGAAATGTGCGTCACATAAAAGATTTTTTGTATGTCTCCTAGTTTTCTGCGCTTCACAGGAGTAGCGTTAAGCAGTGAGAGCGGTAATCCTACCGCCCTCCTACAACCGGCGTCGCGATGAGCATGTCGGCAGGAAAGTTCACTATCTCGGTGAACGCATCCGCAGGTTGTCCCCTTTTCGACCTCGCGAGTGCGCACCACGGTTCTACCGCTCACCACAGCAGAACCCGATGGTAACTACCTGGCAGATGCACACCGCCGTGAGACGCCACAACCACGTTTTAATACGTTTAAGGAGCTTCATCCCATGAAGGCAGCACGCTTCTACGACCGTAACGATATTCGCATTGAAGACATCCCCGCACCCGAAGCCGCTGCGGGCGAGGTTCTGATCAAGGTCGCATGGTGCGGCATTTGCGGTACCGACCTGCACGAATACCTCGACGGTCCTATCTTCTGCCCCAAGCATGGCCACCCCCACCCGATTTCCGGTGAGGACTCCCCCGTGACCCTCGGCCACGAATTCTCCGGTGTCGTTGAGGCCCTGGGCGAGGGTGTTGACGACCTGAAGGTCGGCGACCACGTTGTCGTCGAGCCTTACATTATTGCTGATGACGTCTACACCGGCCCCGACTCCAAGGACTACCACCTGTCCAAGGACATGA
>ERZ773272.1190-NODE-1190-length-9931-cov-7.447145_pt1 | contig 9931 bp, 14 predicted proteins | sample MGYA00511891_ERZ773272 | MGnify/ENA primary metagenome ERZ773272 (study PRJEB29015, sample SAMEA2738150) | human oral metagenome | biome: human oral; feature: human-associated habitat; material: saliva | place: China | collected 2198 ...
AATGTAAATAACCTTTATAAATAATATAAAATGGTTTTTGACATTGCAAATATTATTGTCAAGAAAAATAATATTACAATAGTCTCTATCGTTGTATCAATCAACGCATCTTTAATTGTATACAACTTACCTGACAAACTCAGTTTGAAGTTTACCAAAAATAGCATTATAAATAAAACTATAATCAAAATGAATATCTGCATATCTATATTCTTTCTCTTAAAATGTAGAGTTTTTATCAACCATTGCCCACAGGATTTTCACAGTTGATGGGACTTCCTCTAACCCATTCGTTCTCATTCACCTTGAAGGTATTCCACCTCCGAATAAAGGACTTGCTTTTTATAGGATTTATCGTGAAGATAGTAAAATGTCCTAATGCCCAGCTCTCGAACAATTTAACTATAATCACTGACCTCAATAGACAGGTTCTACTGGGTAACTTAATTTGGCTATTCCTGTCACGGAGCCACTAGAAAATTTTAGCGACCACTTAATGGGTTATTTTTATTTATATGCTTAAAAAGTTTTTAAATAACTAATAATCTATAAGATGAGATTTTGTGTTTACTTTTTACCCATTTATCAAAATTTTCTTTTCGGTACGTTTCACAACATTCCGATTACAGTTCAAATTACCGCCAAAGAACTGATTATTTTTTGCGATATGACTACCGCATTTATATTATACAACAATTTTAGATATGGCAATCCACAAGCGTTACTTTTGCGTGCGGGTGTGTTTCCTTCAACTCTTCTAACGTCTTATTGAAAAACTTTGTATATTCTTTTAAGGAGTTACTTGTCGTATCCGACATCCCAAACCAACCCATCTTTCCTTGTTCATGCCACTCGCCATCTAACAACATTGCGAGGGTGCTAAGTGATGCTTTATCTTTCGCAAACGTTTCCTTATCACCAAATGTGTCTTTGTAATAACTATCTTTATACCACGAAGTGAAACCGTCAGCATATTCACCATCTTTTAATGGCTGCTTGTCAACAACAACTTCCCAGAAACGTTTTGCTTTTTCGTACATATCTTTATCTATTGATAAGTCTAAGTCTTTAACTTCGCACTCATCACATTTTGTACCATCTAACTTCTTCAACATATTAGACCATCTACCACCAATTTCGTACCAATCCCATTTAGCATCTTTGTTACCAAAGTAATAGAGATTACCTTCGTTATCGTGTTCAGAAATATCAAATCCTTCATTTTTTACGACTGTTAAATACTCTTCAAGATTTGTTTCATTAACATAATCATACGGAAAATCAACATTGTGGTCTTTAAGATATTTTAATGTGTCCTGTACACCCCAATCAGATATTCTATCTTTTTCTAAACCTTCATAGAATGGCTCCATCCATTCATCTACTGATTTCTCGTTTTTTGTATCTACAACTAATACTGTGAAATGTGACATATATTACCTCTTTCTTTACATCTATATTATATATCAATTACCAATCATTGTCAACTAAGCGCTTCTTCTTGCTGGTAGAAATATAATTAAAACTAATATCAGAAACCATACCGCTAGTTCTAGTGGGGACTTAGATTCAGCACTTTTAACAAACATATCTTTAAAAATATTGAATGTTTCGAGTACAGAAGCCTTGTTCACATACAAATATACGGCTGAAAACAATCCTATTAAATTGGCAAATATGCCAACTGGCGAAAAGGAACCAGAGAAAACTCTAAACATGCTTTTAACAAACATGATAAAAGCGAATATTGCAATACAAAAAATTACTAAATCAAAACTATCCATGAACTACCCTCTACTCTACTTTAAATCTACGTTGAATTTTCTCAACTTCATAGAACAAACTATTATCTTCTTCTCCACGTTTCCACGCTTCTAAAGTGTTTTCAATTTCTTTAATTGTGTTATCAACCTTTTCAATGGCACTGTTTAATAATTGTTCATTGCCCTTGATTTTATTAGGGACCTCTGAACGTTCTTCCTTTAAATCATTCAGTAACTTTACACAACCATCTGCAAATTGGTCAACCACCACTTTATCAAACTTTGCGCCACAATTCGGGCAGTGATTTACATTTGGTATTTTATGCTCGCTAATTTTACTAGAACAATGTGAGCATGTGTAGACTCTACAACCAACTGTTAGGTAACCGATATTTTTACAGCCGTGTCTGATACCATACTCACAGAAATATTTTTGTGTTCTCCCAACAGACACAACTATGTGCGCTAAATTATCCATAATTCCGCTCCTTTCCTAACATTATATTTCTTAACCAACACTACTTATACTCCACTTCAATATTTAATATTGTTTTATTGCGAAAACCTGCATTATCGTCCCTCTCGACCCAGGAAAGTACCAAACATTTATCCCGGTACAGGAATAAACCTTACCTCTCTTTTTATTCTTTCCTTAATACATAAAACACTTCTTCTTGTGTTTATTCTCTCAATAAATCTATACGATGGATTTTGTTTTCCTCCCCTATCTCTAAAATCAATAGAGATATTGTTTATGTCCATTAAAACAAATCCACCATTAGTTCTTCTGCCTTTCACAAAGCAAACTTCTCTGAAATACTTAACCTTGTCATATCTCTTGAATCCATGAACTTTACCTGTTGGTAATTTTCTTTCACTACGAATCCCTTTAGTTAAAATTCTATCTTGAACTGAAATTCTTCTCTTTCTATAAATTACATCTAACCCCTTAAACTCCAAACCACCGCTTGCGATTACACAAGCGTCTATATAGTGGTCCTTTTCTAGTTTCAAATGGTTTCTGTTCTCTGATATAACAAAACCAAAAGTCTCTATTGCGTCTGGATATTTCCTTAACAACCAACTCCTGATTATACTCATGTGGGTAGCGTGTTTCAGTCCTTTACTCTTCTTAGGTTTCTTATTCAAGACTACTGTACCAGCATGAACACCGTCATGACACTCTTTACCTTTAAATCAAGTAGTCCATCGAAAATTTGAGCATCGCTATCCATCGTCCTACTATCTAACACTTGACCGTTTGATGAGATTACCAATACATCAAAGTAAGACTTGTCTGAAATATCTCTTATTGTTTGTCTCTTTTTCATATATTATTCAACCTCAATCCATAAAACATTAGTCATTGGTGGAAGCATCCCATCCTCTAAATACTCAATATACTCTATACACATAGTTTGAAAACTAAATTTATCGACTTCTTTATCAAGGTATTTCTTCATCATGCCAAGATTTTCACCTTTAAAAGGACCTAACTGAAATAAATCTTCTTTATAGTCATGATAAAAATCAACATAGTCAACTTCTGATGCCGCATGGTCTAATTTTTCTAACAACTCTCTTACCAACATATTTATTCCACCTCAATTACAATAATTTCATAATTTGCGCTCATGATAGAATCTAATACTGTAACAGTTTCATAATCGTATTTCAATACTGTCATATCTAACAGTTCTTCATCTATATCATATAGACCATCAACTTCATTCCAAAATAATATTTTATCATCTTTTATGATTTTAACTTCAAGATAGTCTTTTTCTTCTGTTAATAGTTCTTTTACTGTCATTATTATCTCCAACACTACTGTTTACTTAAGATTGATATTCGACCCATGCTGTTCTGTTGACACATCTGACCTTACACTCTCTACCATTACTAAGAGTCATATCAACCTCGTTTGGTGATACATATTTAAGGTCTATTTTAATGCTGCCGTTTTCACGAATGAAACGGAGTATACACTCTCCAATCCATGGGTTTACATATTCTGCATCTTCTATAAAATTTAATAGTTGTACATAATTATATTCTTGCTTTTTTGACATTGTCTACACCTCTCTCACGAATTTATATAAAGGCAATGCTGTATTGTTATACATACCACACTTTACTAATGCACCGCTTTTAATCCATTCCTCTGCGTACTTAACAGGAATATTTACATCGCCAAAACCATAACCAGGTCTTGGTGATTGTGTAATTAAAATGTAACGTGCACCATTGAATAGGATTACATCATGTTCAGTAAATGTATATGTTCTTAAGTCTGTCTTAACGGTGAATTTCATAAGCGTGCCTCTTTCTTTTACAGGACTATAATATCACACTTTTTAATATTTGTAAACAAAAAAATGAAATATCTTACAATATCTCACTTTCTTTAATATAGGCGCTGTCAGTAGGACTCGAACCTACGCTCCGTTGTTTAGACGAACTAACTGGTTAGCAACCAGGCCCCTTAACCAACTTGGGTATGACAGCATTTTTATTCACTATTTATTATTGAAAACAGTGAATATGATTTTATTTACCATGATAAGTTAAACAACTTCTTGCCTACTGTTCTATTTCTTATATCTACTACCTCATAGATTGATTTAACTTTTTCAATTTCTACACAAGTCTGGCACTCTCCCCATTCATCATGAACTAAGAAAATGCCTTCAGCACAAATGGAAATCATATTAAACATCGTATCATGTGATGAGTCCATAGTGCGTGCAAAAAACATACGACTAGTAATTCTTTTATCAAATAATCTTGAAATCTTTACTACATTTTCTAATGTCTTTCTCTCTAACATATCTAATCTCCTATTTATACTATTTCAATCACTACACTTAATTCACTGTCCCATTCGCACATCTCGCCATTACAATCCTCATAATATTCGGTATTACGTTGGGGTGATACTAATTTAACTGTACAATCAAGAAGATTTTGTGGTATAGTTGTTAATTCTGTATCGCTCCATAGAATTTCGTTATCTTTGATGATGATTGCATTATCTATACTTTCAGTGTCTAAAACACTCATTAATTCTTTAACTGTCATAAAACGCACTATCAAACCAAGTCAAATAATTTAATTTGTTCTGGTCCTACTTCTTTATATACTGCGATAATCTCATCAATATCAAAGTCATAGTCAACATTGCCATAAGAACTTCTATATTCAACTACACATGAAACTCCATCTAATGTGATATTTGTTATTTCAAATAGACGATTAACATTCAAACTGGAATCCACAATTAACTTAACTAAGATAGTTTCATTCTCTACCAACGCTTGATTAATTTTTAATATCTTATTAACATCTAGTTCCATAGTCTAGTACCTCTTTCTGTTTACAAGACCATATTAACACAGAAAGAAATGTTTGTAAATAGTTTTTAAATTAAAAAGCACCCCTAGAAAGACTCGAACTCTCACCAAACAGTTTTGGAGGCTGTTGTGCTGCCATTACACCATAGGGATAGATTTTAAAAGTGGTTCCTCATGGGGTTGAACCATGTTCTTTGGTTTTTCAGACCAACGCAATGACCGCACTTGCTCAAGAACCATAATGAATGGAGGCCCAGGTGAGATTCGAACTCACGAATCGTAGGGTTGCGGCCTACTGACTTATCCACTTGTCCACTGTGCCATATAATGAGATTTTTGATGAGTGAGAATCTCTAAAACTCACTTACTTAGTTTATCTGCAATCGTTGAAGATGCATAAGATTCAGGCTTAATCTTGTATTTGAAACTGTAGGCAGTCACCCAGCCTTCTAACTCTGAGATAAATTCAGCGGTTGCGCCTTTCGTTCCAATGTCCATGTGAACTTGGAAATCAATGTTACTATCCTTATCCAGTACATCAATACCATATTTCTTTAACTCTTCTGCAATATATACTGCTGTATCAATCGACATTGATGTTTCTCTTATCAACTTCTCGTGTAACATGTTCTTGTTGAACTTTGAATGAGTGAACGTGCGAGAGAAGAAGATTGCCCCATTTGTATTTCGATGAACTACGATAGCAAGAGCAAATTTTGTCTGACTTCTTGTCATTGAGTCTGTACCAATCGCAATCTCGTATTTTGCTTTCGTATCTACTGAAAGGTAGTCTACAATGTACTTGACTGCTTCTTCCAAACTCACTTTACCATGAGTGATACTGTTTAATTGTAAGTCTTTTGTTACTTCAAAATCTTTTGTACTCATAAACTATTCCTTTCCGTTGTTTAATAGGCTTCCTCGAAGAGAATCGAACTCCCATCCCTTGGTTCGTAGCCAAGTACACTATCCATTATGCTACGAGGAAATATAGTGCCCTTGGTGAGACTCGAACTCACACGCCGTGAGGCATCGATTTCTAAGACCGACATGTCTGCCAATTCCATTCACAAGGGCATAAGGGGTAGTCTACGAGAATTGAACTCATATTTACAGGGCCACAACCTATCGTGTTAACCGTTACACTAAGACCACCAAGTTAAACTCCGTCTGTTATCTCTATAAACTTGACAAACTCCTTGTCATATTGGGTAAATAGAGTTTTAGAAGTTCTATATGAATTTTGAAAACGAGATTTCAAACTCGTAGTGCTCCCGACTGGACTCGAACCAGCACGCCATTTCAGGCAGAGGATTTTAAGTCCTCTACGTCTACCATTTCCATCACGAGAGCATGGCTGTCTGGGTGAGAGTCGAACTCACAACGCTACGAGTCAAAGTCGTATATGGCTACCAATTTCATCACCAGACAATAATAAGTGCATGTAGAGAGATTTGAACTCTCAATTCATTTCTGACAATTGATTTTGAGTCAATTTTGTATACCAATTCCAACATACATGCATGGCTGTCCAGAAATGAGTCGAACATCTACCTTACGGTTCAGAGCCGTACGTTCTACCAATAAACTACTGGACAATATTTTAATAAATTTTTAGTGAGATTTTAAACTCAATTTCGCAGGACAATTTCCAACAGGAACATATACCCATGTTTTAACGTTTCTCTTGGACAATTGTTCACTTAGATACAATACAATATCTATAATTAAATCTCCTTCAAAAGCTGATTTATCATAATTCTTTCTATAATTGAACCACTTATTAAACTTAACATTACTACAACTAATTACTAAATTAAATCCTGTATCTTTCTTGTTTTCAAATGTTATATTAACTGGATTTTCTTCTGAAATATTGTACTCTAAACAATCTATAACATAAGATGTATAATATATTTTTGACTTATTTTTAAAGAGTATGTTACTATTAATCATAAATTCTCCTGCTTTATAAGTGAAGTACTCCTAATGAGAATTGAACTCATGTTTTTACCTTGAGAGGGTAACGAACTAACCATTATTCGATAGGAGCATAGACGCTAGGGTGAGACTCGAACTCACAACTGCATGCCTATGAAACATGCTTTCTGCCGATTGAATTACCTAGCGATATGTAGTGCCTCTGGTAGGAATCGAACCTACAATCTTACTGGGTAAGAGCCAGAAATTCTTCCATTTGAACTACAGAGGCATGGCGGGGATAGTACGACTCGAACGTACGACCTTAAACTTAACAGGTTTCTGCTCTAACCAACTGAGCTATACCCCCAAATATAAGTGAATTTTGATAACAAGATTTCAAACTTGTAGTACATCGTGACAGACTCGAACTGTCGACATCTTCTTTGTAAGAGAAGTACTCTCCCAACTGAGCTAACGACGTAAAATAAGTAGAGTTTTTAAAGAACTCTCTAACTTAGTACTAGTACCAAGAGTCGAACTTGAATATATGTCTTATCAGGACATCACTCTGCCATTGAGTTATACTAGTATATGGCGGAGACGGAGAGACTCGAACTCTCACATCCTTACAGATGACTGGTGTTCAGGACCAGACAGATACCAATTTCTGGTTACGTCTCCATATATGGTACTCCCAACGAGAATTGCACTCGTATTTCCACCTTGAAAGGGTGACGACCTAACTATTAGTCGATGAGAGCATGGTGGAGCAAGAAGGACTCGAACCTCCAACACCAGAGGCACCGAATTTACAGTCCGGGACGCTACCAATTACGCTGTATTGCTCCATAAGATTTAAGTTTTTGAATTGAGAACTTTAACTCAAAGGCGCCGGTTATAGGAATCGAACCTATATCTAATGTTTACAAGACACTTATACTAACCGTTATACTAAACCGGCAAATGGCGGTTGTAGGGGGAATTGAACCCCCAATCTCCGAGGCGACAACTCGGCGGATTAACCACTCTCCTATACAACCAAATCTTGAATTTTGTCTGTGAGATTTCAAACTCACTTATTTTTAGCACCCTTACTCAGAATCGAACTGAGATTGCAAGTTTAGAAGACTCGTGCACTATCCATTGTACTATAAGGGTATATTTTAAGTGGAGAATACGAGAATCGAACTCGTCTGATATCCTGATTGCAAGTCAAGCGTCCACCCCATGCAGACCCATTCCCCATAAGTATATAATAAAAGGACAACTCTTTTTATGTATATCATGCGTTCAAGAATTGTCCCATATTAAGATATTTTGATTTAGTTTTAACTAACTAATTAACTCCTAATACAGGGCCTTCCTTCCGTGCAATACCAAAACGCTACCGTACTATCGTTTTCATGTGTTCTATTCATTTGTGTTGATTTAATGGAATTTAATAGTAACATAACGTTTCTCCTTTTCTTTCTTTTTACTTTCTTTATGACACTTTACTTATTTCAACAATAAGTATTTTCTTGGGAACATTCAGGTTACTCTCGTTCTTTTATAGAACTACCATCTCTGAACTAATTTACCACGGTTGTGCCTCTCCGAAATGCAGTTAATGTCAGCATTTATGACCACATTACTTATTCTATATCAGTTTTTAGTGCGGGTAGAGTGAATCGAACACTCGCCTCATGTCCCCAAAACACGAACACTACCATTATGCAATACCCACATTTGGAGCAGGTAGCGAGAATTTAACTCGCATTCTCGACTTGGCAAGCCGATGTTCTATCATTGAACTATACCCACATTGGAGCCGGTGGTGGGTGACGCTCCCACGCCATCTGCTTGGAAGGCAGAGATACTACTGTTATACGACACCGACAATGTCATTAAATGGTAAGATACAGCCCCAGTAACTCACTCCAGCAATGTCTTTTTCCAACACTTGTGTTTTATTGAGGCTGGGCTTTCACCAGAGTCGGCAATTTTACCTCTATATCACACTGTTAAACCTATGATTTAATATTTTATGGTAAGATACATCGCTTGTAACTCAAAAGCGGTTTCTTTTTCTAGTGCTTGCATTTGTCCAGAGAAGGTATATAAACCTAAGTTAATCTTTTACTCTATCTCGCAACCGAACCATATGTTTAATATTTAAACACTTTCTTGTTTTCGGTGTTCATTCACCTATCTGGGAGAGAAAGTGCTGAACTCTCTTTGGACACTCCATTAGTGAGCCAGACGACCACTAACTTCATTGTGCAATATACTTACATTTAATATTACGACACTTTACCAATGTTAACATCAGTAACTTTCTTGGGAACGTTCAGGTTACTCTCGTGGTTCTAACACCACTACCATCCCTAAACTAATTTACCACGGTTGTGCCATTCCGAAGTGAAGTTAATGTCACCACTCATGACAATAATATTATACAACAATTTTACTAAGTTGTACACAGTTTTTAATAAATTTTTAAAATTTCTTTTGCTTACTTTTTTATATCAGTTTTTTGTGTTTTTTGCTGGCAACTAGAGTTGAACTAGTCAATTACACTACCCGTACCAACATATATTTAAGTCTACCTTCTGCGTTCTACCAACTGAACTACCCAGCCTTTGGACATTTAACCTCACGCCAGGGTTGGACTTGAACCAACGACCTACATCAAGTGTAGACTCTTATATATTCTCAACTTTAACCTTATACTTGTTAAGCGATTGAGTTAATTACTCTCAATCTGTTTTTAAAAAGTTTCGAACCTTTTCAAGGAAAATATCATTTTACAAACAGTTGGACTCGAACCAACACCGCGCTACCAATTGCTTTCCATGTTTGCTTTGATGATATTTCAGCAGAGGGCAAGCGTTTCTCTGACAAAGTTTAAGA
>ERZ773272.1191-NODE-1191-length-9927-cov-14.907719_pt1 | contig 9927 bp, 8 predicted proteins | sample MGYA00511891_ERZ773272 | MGnify/ENA primary metagenome ERZ773272 (study PRJEB29015, sample SAMEA2738150) | human oral metagenome | biome: human oral; feature: human-associated habitat; material: saliva | place: China | collected 2198 ...
CTGCATTAACCACTGAGTTTGTCATAGGCGTTATGCCCACAACTACAATTAGAATGGAAAGCAAGCACGCAAAGACCTGCTTCACTCTATTTTTCATAGATATCCCCCCTTACTTATCTATAGTCCCATTAATTGCTTATCTAAGGGTGCCTAATCCAAGATTGGCGCCTACATATCAAGCTTGTCATTCTCCCGTCTGACCACAGCCTGAAAAAGCTATTAATACATACCTCACTATTATATACTTGTTTATGACAGCGCGCAATATGTTGACTGAAAACTTGTTAGTATAGTAAGGTGGGATTTTTAATCAAAGAAAGACGCCCTGATTAGTGGGCGTCATAGTGTTGGTATTGACTTTTAGATTTTTTCTTGATAGAATAGGTTCATTACATGGCGGTCGCTCTCGCTTGTAAACTCCCTTTGTGGGGTTTGAGAGGACTCGCCATATTTTAGTTTTTGTAGGTTGTGGATGTTCACCATGAATTTGATTGCATATGTATATATTTAGTGTTCTATATTCTTGATTTACAAGGCTCTCAAACGAAAGAGCAATTATACTCGCAGTTTTTGCAGTTTCTCTACATTCTTGATTTACAAGGTTCTCAAACCTTCTTGATAATAAGATATTTCTTATATTAGTTTCTCTACATTTTTGATTTACAAGGTTCTCAAACATATACAGTGTTTGTCAGCTCCTCCTCGATGTTTCTCTACATTCTTGATTTACAAGGTTCTCAAACTGTTTTATTTGACACGATGCCTCACAGGTTGTTTCTCTACATTCTTGATTTACAAGGTTCTCAAACGAAAGCCTGAAAATATCCTCTTCTATTTCAGTTTCTCTACATTCTTGATTTACAAGGTTCTCAAACTATATTTAGTGGGCTTGAAGCTTATGAGATGTTTCTCTACATTCTTGATTTACAAGGTTCTCAAACAGAATACTTATCTCTCGCAACTACGCAAGAGTTTCTCTACATTCTTGATTTACAAGGTTCTCAAACCGATATACATTTTGTCCATTACTTCCTCAGGTTTCTCTACATTCTTGATTTACAAGGTTCTCAAACCCCCTATATATTATATATTATGTATTATATGTTTCTCTACATTCTTGATTTACAAGGTTCTCAAACCAAGCAAGTGTCTGTACAGTGCGTCTACATGTTTCTCTACATTCTTGATTTACAAGGTTCTCAAACCGATGAGTTCCATTCATCCCAAAGATGTTCGTTTCTCTACATTCTTGATTTACAAGGTTCTCAAACGTTAACGCAAGAACAAACAAGTAATGAAAGGTTTCTCTACATTCTTGATTTACAAGGTTCTCAAACCCATAGCCTACTCCTTGTCTGTTTCCTCTAGTTTCTCTACATTCTTGATTTACAAGGTTCTCAAACTATTTAAGTACTTATAATCTTTGCCACAGCGTTTCTCTACATTCTTGATTTACAAGGTTCTCAAACCTCAAATTAATGAGATTATCTCCGAACCTAACATACTGACATATGCGTAAATCATATTTCTATTATACACCGATCCCTGTCTATAATAATTACTTTTTCATTTTCTAACTTATCTACAAATCTAGATTCTATGATAACTAACTGTATCTTCCAATACCGTGCTTCTTTATACAAAGCCAACACTTCATATTCTGTCAAATATCTTCTAATATCAACTAAAAACAGTACTTGTACATTAAATGCCATTGCTACTAGTTTGATATAAATCGATAACTTCTCTAATAAACTGCTACTCTCATAATTTAATTTTAAATCGTAGATTTTTATCAAATCCTTAACATCACATTCTATGTTATAATCTATTTCGTATGATAATTTTACTGATATATCTTCCAAAATCCTAACAAAAGTATTATTTATATGACTAATTCCTTCAGTGAAGTTCTCATAAATACATGTTTCTATTTCTTTTTGAACATTACCTAGTAACCTTTTGCTGTTAATATCAAAACAAAACGGACTTACGATAATATCAATCTGTTTAGAGTCGATTCTAGTCCCATCCTTTTCAGATATTATCCAATTTGATTCATTGGATTGAAATAACTTTATGGAATCCTCTATCATTTCGTAGAATACCTTAGGGTTTTCACATATAATTGATATAGATGTATTTTCATCAGCTTCTATCACAAAATCAAATGCTCGATTTGTTATTCTCATAATATAACTAACCTTTCATCTGAGTTTAGCACATCAGTCTCATGTTTGCCGATTATATATTCCATTCTTGAATACTGCTTCTCTGTTATCTTGAGCACCTGAACTAACCCTGCTTTTGGTTTATTCTTTCTAAGATTATCAACGATGGCCTCTGACATACCTGAGTTTAGAGATATCTTACAATAAACAGATTCCTGAAGCATAAAAAATCCACTCTTTATTAGATGTTTTCTGAATTTAGTATACTCTCTTCTATCTAGTGAAGTTTGTACTGGTAAATCAAACATAACTAAAATTCTCATGTACCTATAGCTCATATCTATAAAACTTTATATCATTAATACTATTATTTTCTAAAGACTCGAAAATACTTTTACAGTAGATTTTTATGGCATTGGAAACAATTTCATTTCTATAATTTATACAAACCGGCTCACTAAGGACTGAGACTATTCTTCTTTTTTCATCACTACCAAACTCTTCAATATTCATATTTACGACCTTCCTATCAATAAGAACTCTAAATGGTTCCATTAGGTCTGATGCAAGATTAAATTGATTGAACATATTGTCATGAAATAGTCCTAATTGAGTTAAATATCCAGATGCTACTATTTCTCTTGTAAAGGACGATAATAGAATTGAATATCCATAGTCTAAGGCTGCATTTATTAGGCAGTCTGTTCCTCTAGTGAAAGATTTTCCAAATAAAGCATTAAAATATACCTTTGCTGCATGCCCTTCTCTATTCGTTGAATCACCAAACTCTATTTCTTCAATATACTTATACAAAAGTCCACTCTCATCCTTACAGCATTCATCTAGAAGAAACGCTTGCTGTAATATCTTTTCTTTTACAATTGCCGTCCATACATATTTTTTAGTATCATTATCCCATTTAATTTGGGAACGTAATTTTGAGCTAGTATCATGTGACCCATAATATGGCATAAGTTCTGATAAAGGATTCCTTTTCTCGTCACAGAATATTACCTTAACTTTTGATTTTACAAGCTCAGACATTAATACTGCAGTAATAGACACTGCCGTGGTCTCTATTATAAGCATATGTATTTCAGAAATATGTATTTTACTTGTCTCTTCCTGTCTAACTACCATATAACCAAGCTGGTAATCCAGCTTGGCACTTTTACTAATTATAACAGTTCTCCAGCTCATATCTTTAACAGATCCGTTTCACTTTTAAATAGTCCCGTTACAGACTGTTGTATTAATTTTAGTTCCGTACATTTATCTATTCTAGCCATAACAAATGTCTTTCCCTGACTACTTCCTCCACCGATTGGGCCTAAGTTAATTGCATCTGAATTTTTTATATTACGAAGTATCCTTTCAATAATTATACATTGATTACTTATATCAGTAGTTTTAAAAGTATCGAATAAATCGTTAAATATATCTACTAGGCTCGTTTTCCTACTTTTACAAAATGGCTTTATTCTAAGTTTCTCGACTATAAACTTATATAAATCTATGTTCTTTTCATTTGTAATCACCATATTGTGTAGTCTATCAACTTCATAATAATTATTCTTTGCATTTGCCTTCTCTAATTTATGAATATATTCTATCCTATCTAATGGTATCTTAAATTGCATTGCGTTCTTAAACTCTATTCGGTTTCCTGTTTTACCTCCCAAATAGTAATATGCACCATTCATTTTTATAAGGCTGTTCTTAGATATGAATTTCTTACATATTCTTAAATCTTTAATGTCAGTATTTACATCTTCAGTTTGTAAATCGTCAATTATATATGCTATCAATTTATGTTCATCTATATTTTTAATATTTCCAATCAACCATGGTATTGCTTTGAACATTCTAATGGTGTCATTACCTTTTTTATATTCAATCAACGCATATCCTTGTATTTTTATTTTAGTTTTCCCTCCATATTCTTCTACATTACTTAGAACTGAATTATGTGTTTTTTGACCTATATATATACCTTTTTTCGATTCCAAATGGCTATTCAGAGTTTCTTTGAAGTATTCCCCATGTTCTACTTCAACTTTACGTGTGATAATTGGAGTTAATTTATTAATCATTTTTTTTACAGTTGCAATTGTTGGATTTTCTTTTTCCCCACACCTCCATGCAACTTCATTCTTGTTATATATATCATTTTTGTAGAAATCTGAAAGGTGGTATTTGTTTTCATTCAATTCCTGGTTCTTTATTGCATTTTTTATGAACTTGTATGGATTACCTGTAAATTTTACATAGTAAGCATTGCCAACAACTATATTTAAATATGCATCATTTGCATGATGAAGGTCGTTAACTATTCTTGACTTCGGTAAATCGAATTTTTGCCTAAACTCTGATATGAGTTTTGCTTTTGAGAAGACAATTTTACAGTTTTCATCCATTGACTGTTGTAAAATTTGTGTAATAGCCTTTGATGCCTGGCTAGTCTCCACAATCTGCCTATTTATAAATCCTGTAAGTTCATCCTCTGTAAAAGAATCATTTCTCCTAGTAAGTCTTGTAAACTTCTCACTACTTATAAATCCTTTATCCTTTAACATGTGCCAGAATGTATATCTATCTGCCTGTATTTCAGAAGTTAATGGTTTGTCTTGTTTCCCTGCATTCAGTTCTTTCTTTACTAATACAAGATTGTTTTCAATGCTATCATCCTTTATATAATGCTGTGGATATATATGTTCAATATCATAAAGATTATCATTTAGAAGTTTATGAAAATCAATTACCTCTTCTGAGTACATACACTTACCCATTTGAAGATAATAAAGATATACTTTTCTCCTATTAAAGAAGTTTTCGTCCTTACCATCAATTTCGTTTATAAATTCCTTACCTTCTTTACCTAGGCTCTTATATAAACTTATAAGTTTATTTTTTCTAGATACCGTTCTTTCCTTTTTCCCGCCACTTCTAGTCATCTCTACGAAGATGCGTTTTGGAGACTTTCCAAGCACTCTTTGTATTTCTTCGACAATCTTCATTGTTTGCCAAGTCATCCTTTTAACTGATGGTGATAGGTAGAAGTCATCTAAATCTTCTATTTCCCATGATGATAGTGGTTTTTCGACGCCTAAGAACTGTTCATCTATAGTCTCTCTAAATGTGTAATTCTGGCTTAATAGTTCTTGTAAAGTAACCTGTTCATTCCAAAGAAAACCTATTATGCTATTCTCTGCATTACCGTTTTTATCCTTGCCCATAATACCTTCAAGAAAATGTCTAGACAAATTGCCCCATCCAGTGAAACGGAAACCAAGTATTTTCTTAAGTTGATTTTCATTTAAAATATTAGGATATACAGTTTCAATCTTTGATCTTATAAGCTTTTTATCTCCTGAATAGATTGTTGACCAAAAGATAATATCTTCTATAATTTCTTTATTGTTTTCTATTTTTCCATTGAATACACCTTTGAGCTTTGCAATAGATGTTAAAGTCTTACTCCATTCAGTATCTATACCTGAAATCTCAGACTCATTATCCATCTTATTAATCGAAACAAGATATTCTTTTATTTTTTTACTCGTTACTTTCTTACCTTTTATAAATAAATCATTATATATAGCTTGCTTTGTTTCTGTATCTAGTCTGCATCCGTTAATCCTTATAGCATTAATCTCATTTAATACCATAAATTTCTCATATATCAAGGAGTTTTTAGGCAAAGTGTTCTCATCATTGAAATATGTGCATTTACGAACCATTCTCTTAATAAATTCCTCTGCAGACGCGTTCTTATCAATTTTCTCATCAAAATTCCATGGAAAAACTCTGCCAGATTCCTTTCTAACAGCCCAACAATTATATCCTTTCTTACCATTAAACTCTCTTCCAAGTGGACCAACATAGTAAGGGATTTGAAATTCAAATAGCTGAATTATTTTTTCCTTTATGCTATATCCTTTATTATCAACTTCTGACAAAAATGGTAAATATTTTTCAGCATTATTAAGTATGGCTCTTAGCTCTCGTGAGTGAACCTGATTAGGAATAACTCCATTTTTGTTTGTTAACTGCTTTTCTAGGAATATCTCAGCATCGATCTTTGCTTTTATCTCTATCTTATCTTTGTCATTATCTGGAATATCTTTTATTGCTTTTTCTATCGATTTATATAAAACATCTTTTCCACGTTCTTTTCCTTGTCTTCTCTCAATCTTTCCGTGGCTATTTACACTTCCAACATATGCGCTGTATGTTCCACTTTCAATCGTTCTAAAAAGTTTTTCATAAGCCCCTTTATTATATTTTTTTAATAATGCTTTTAATTGCTTTAAATCCTTTTGATGCATATCATAAATCTTTACTCTCGCATCTGACAGATACTCACATCCAATCATTATCTTTGACAGAAGACCTGCATCATGAACCATCTTTATTTTTTCAATTATATTTTTATAGTCCTCATCTACAATGTTATATACTTCTTCTATAACTTCTTCATAGTTAGACTCTCTGAACCCAAATTTTTTATCAGATTCTTTATCTAGTTCTTGATCATATATATCTTTCAAATTGATACTAAGTCCAGCTAAAAGCCTAAGAACTGTACAATTTCTTTTATCTTTTTTAGTAACATTAAATAATGCTAGGAGCTGTTCAAAATGATTGGTTCTTGAGCTTTTATTATCAGAAAGAATTTCTTCAATAGCATCAACTTCAATATTACTAGGAATTCCAAATTCATGTTCTTCAAGTACTTCAATCATCTCAACATATGCATTTTCAAACCCTGTATCGTTCTTCTCTGCATCTAATGTTGCATTAAGAAAATGTCCACGATGACTAAACATATTGTATATAGCAAGAAACACTAATCGTACATCAAATGTTTTATCGCTGTGTATTAAATCACTTCTTAGATGAAAAATGGTCTTATATTTATCATGAAATTCCTTATCTGTAAAATCAAAGTCATTAAATAAGGAATATGGCTGTTGATTTTCCGCACTTCTATCTTTCAACTTAAAAAAACTCTCATTCATTTTCATATAAAATGAAGGATCAACCTTTTCTATCTCATCTGCAAAAAATTCCTTTAGTAATGCTTTTCTTGCTTTATCTCTTTCTATTCTACGTCTTGCTATTCGTTTTGATCTTCTATTTGCAGCTGTCTCTGCCTCATCAAATAAACGAACTCCCCATAGATCTTTTCCCTTTGCACGTAGCAAATTGTACTCTAAATCCGTTACTGCCCAACCTACTGAGTTTGTTCCCAAATCAAGTCCTAGATAATAATCGCCCTTAATCATGTAATTTCTCCTAAAAAATCATTGACAAAATAATTTATATCTAATACAATCAAAGTGATTTACAAGGTGAGTTCAAATAAGGCATTACGCCGTATCTGTTTGCTTGCATTGTGCAACACCTATGTAAAATGAGCCAACATGGCTCTTTTTTTATTTAATCACTGCATTTTTATAATAAATCAGATTATTGATTTGTGTCAATGTTTTTATATAACTCAAAATAGTTGTTTGTTAGTTTTACAATAATATGCAATCATTTTCAGTATTTATATGTTGCTCTAGGCTACAAAAAGTGTTATACTATCGCATAGTAATAAGAGTACTGTAGGTAGTAGTCACCTACACCCTACACTGGGGGTCTGAAATTCAGTGTTCGCCAAGAACTATTACCGTAAGGGATACGGTAAGCGTAGCGTGTAGCGATATACAGCGACATCCCAACAGAGCCAGGAAGTTCCTGGCTCTTTTTATGTGCAAATTTGATGCTATAGGGCTATAGGACAAAAAGTGTTGATAAAAATCGCCATGCACATTGAGAATTCAATACCTGTGGCGATTTAATCTTTTATAGTTGCTATAGGACAAAAAGTGTGTGTAAAAACCGATATAACAGTTGATATTTCAGTAGTTGTATCGATTTTATCTTTTCTTAAGTAAAATAGGGGTTTGACAAAATTGTTTTCAAGCAAAAACTCCAACATTCAGCTGGAGTTTTGTAATCATTGTTATGTTATTGGATATCAAATTATCTGCTTATCTAAAGTCTAAATCAATCAATTTCTTCCGAATCCGATAAATCATATACCCCAATTAGTTCATCCCCATCATAGTTCACCGATATGCCAAATGGCTCACCTATGCCTAGATCGTTTTCGAGGAATACTATTGCCCATTCCTTGTTTTCATAGAAGGTAAACTGTGGGCAGTTGAATGGCAAATCTTTTAGCTTTGACAAGCTATCTGCGTCTTCTTTTGATATACCGAAAAATTCGGGTTCTGAAGTCAGCTTTTCGCGAATGTCTTCTATGGCTTTTGCTTCGTAGGTTTTCCAGTTTTGGGTGATTTCGCCTATGAAGTCTTCGTCTGCTTGGTCTAGTTTTGATGTCTCTAGAATTATGTCAAAGCCTAGCTCGCTTCCTTCTAGCTCACCGTGCCAGCAGTGGATTTGCTCTGGGCTTTCTAGGTATTCTAGTTTGCCGAGTTTTGGGTGATTTATTGTTTCTGCCATGCCTAAATCCTCGTTACATTCTGGTTTAAAACCGATTCCATTATTACATTGTTTTACTTCCTTAGGTCTTCCTTCAAGATACCATTTTCGAGGAATGCCATCAGGGTATGCCTTACAACAACATGTGTGTGAATTTCCATCGTAGCAGAAGTGTTCACATTCCATACAATCTGAAAAAACTACCATCCTGTATACTCCTTTATATATAAAAAGTCTTCTGTGTCCTTTTACACGTCGTTTCTGAGGATGTCTTCAAAGGTTTCGCCTTTGACTGCTACGTAGCTTTCGTTTCCGCCTTTGAGCATGATTACTGGTGGCTTTGGCAGTCTGTTATAGTGCGATGCCATGGAGTAGTGATATGCTCCTGCTGTGCATAAGGCTAGCGTGTCGTAGCGACCAACTGATGCTGGAAGCATTACATCCTCCTGTATGATGTCTCCTGACTCGCAGAGACGGCCTACTACTGAGGCTTTGAAGTCATTTGCTTCGTCCATCTTGTTTGCGAGAAGGCAGGTGTAGTTTGCTTTGTATAGTGCGTATCTTGGGGAATCGGTCATTCCGCCGTCTATGGAAACGTAGTTCTTGTAGCCTGGGATTTTCTTTACGGTGCCGACTGTGTAGAGCACCATTCCTGCGTCTGCGACTATGGATCTACCCGGCTCCATGTGGATTTCTGGCATTTCAATTCCGAAGTCTTTACAAGCCTTTTTGACTGCTTCTGCTACTTGGCCTACCTTGGTTTCTATGTCAAGGTAAGGGTCTGTTTCTACATATCTTACACCGTAGCCTCCGCCAAGGTCGAGCTCTGGTGTAGTGAAACCGTACTTTTCCTTCATCTCCGCTACAAACTTTAGCATTACGACTGCTGCACGCTCAAATACATCCTCTTCAAATACCTGTGAGCCCACGTGACAATGGAAACCCATCAGCTCTATGTGTGGCTGCTTGAGGGTGAAGGCAGTGATTTCTTCAGCCTGGCCTGTTTCTATTGGGCTTCCGAACTTGGAGTCAACCTTACCTGTGGAGATCGCCTCGTAGGTGTGTGGGTCAATTCCTGGTGTTAGCCTTAGGAGTATCTTTTGCTTTATACCTCTGCGCTCTGCTTCCTTTTCGACTGCAATTACTTCCTCTACATTATCTGCGACGAAGTAGCCGATACCGTGTTCCATGGCATAGCTGATGTCTTTGTCTGTTTTGTTGTTTGAGTGGAAGTAGGCTTTTGATAGATCAAAACCTGCTT
>ERZ773272.1196-NODE-1196-length-9912-cov-5.890738_pt1 | contig 9912 bp, 9 predicted proteins | sample MGYA00511891_ERZ773272 | MGnify/ENA primary metagenome ERZ773272 (study PRJEB29015, sample SAMEA2738150) | human oral metagenome | biome: human oral; feature: human-associated habitat; material: saliva | place: China | collected 2198 ...
CTTACTGTGTCTTAATCGATGAAGCTCAGTTTTTGAAACGCCACCATGTCTATGATCTGGCAAGAGTCGTTGATGAACTGGATGTGCCGGTCATGGCTTTTGGCCTCAAAAATGATTTTCGAAATGAACTCTTTGAAGGTTCTAAACACCTCCTCTTGTTAGCGGACAAGATCGAGGAAATCAAAACCATCTGCCAATACTGTTCCCGCAAGGCGACTATGGTCTTACGTACTCAAGCGGGTAAACCCGTCTACGATGGAGAGCAGATCCAAATCGGTGGACACGAGACCTATATCTCCGTTTGCCGTAAACATTATTTTGCACCACTGATAGCATCTAATAAGGATCAAGACTATGGCCGTTGAGCTAAGAGATATTACAAAGAAAAATTATTTTGATGTTTTAAATTTAGAAGTTCAGCCAAACCAAAGGAATTTTATTGCATCCAATTCCGTTAGTTTAGCTGAAGCCTATGTATATGATAAAAATGGTGATTTTATAGCCCCCTTAGCAGTTTATGATAAGGAAGTATTAGTTGGTTTTGTTATGATTGCCTATGACCAGAAAATTGGGATCAGCAAGGGAAACTACTTGTTATTTCGTTTTATGATAGATCAACGTTTTCAAGGTTTAGGCTATTTTAAACCGGCTATGGATGCCGTTATTGACTTTGTTTCTACAGAGCCAGCTGGAAAAGCAACAAGTCTTTGGTTATCTTATGAACCAGAAAATAAACATGCGAGATCTTGCTATCTCCATTATGGATTTAAAGAAACTGGCCAAGTCATAGAAGACGAAATTGTAGCAATCTATGATCTAACAACCAAGAATTAAGGAGCAAACATGAATATCTATGATCAACTACAAGCTGTAGAAGACCGATACGAAGAGTTAGGAGAGTTATTGAGTGACCCAGATGTCGTCTCTGATACCAAACGCTTTATGGAACTTTCAAAAGAAGAGGCTTCCACTCGTGACACGGTGACAGCTTACCGAGAATACAAACAAGTCCTCCAAAATATCGTTGATGCTGAAGAAATGATCAAAGAAGCAGGTGGCGATGCAGATTTAGAAGAAATGGCCAAGCAAGAGCTGAAAGATGCCAAGGCTGAAAAAGAAGAGTATGAAGAAAAACTGAAGATTTTACTTCTTCCAAAAGATCCAAACGATGACAAGAACATTATCTTGGAAATCCGTGGAGCAGCAGGAGGAGACGAAGCCCAGTTGTTTGCTGGTGACCTCTTGCAGATGTACCAAAAATACGCGGAAAGCCAAGGCTGGCGCTTTGAAGTCATGGAAGCATCCTATAATGGCGTTGGTGGGATCAAAGAAGTAGTAGCCATGGTCTCTGGTCAATCTGTTTATTCCAAACTCAAGTATGAATCAGGTGCCCACCGAGTACAACGCGTTCCTGTGACGGAAAGCCAAGGACGTGTCCATACATCAACAGCAACCGTTCTGGTCATGCCAGAAATCGAAGAAGTTGAATACGACATTGATCCAAAAGATCTTCGGATTGATATCTACCACGCATCTGGTGCGGGTGGACAGAACGTCAACAAGGTCGCAACGGCCGTTCGTATTGTCCACTTGCCAACCAATATCAAGGTAGAGATGCAGGAAGAACGGACCCAACAGAAGAACCGTGAGAAGGCCATGAAGATCATCCGTGCGCGTGTGGCTGACCACTTTGCTCAGATCGCCCAAGACGAGCAGGATGCTGAGCGGAAGTCAACCATTGGTACTGGTGACCGTTCTGAGCGGATTCGGACTTACAACTTCCCTCAAAACCGTGTGACGGATCACCGGATTGGCTTGACCCTTCAAAAATTGGATACCATCTTATCTGGTAAATTGGATGAAGTGGTCGATGCTTTGGTCTTGTATGACCAAACGCAAAAACTAGAAGAGTTGAACAAATAATGTTGTTGGGACAATTGTTAGCCCAGTATGAAGAAGCATTAATAGCCGTTGGAGAGGAAGCAGAAAGCCTCTCCTTCGTATATCGTGCTTTAAAAAACTGGACCTTTACGGACTTTGTCCTTGCCTTGCAAAAAGAAGTAGAAACAGAGGACCAGGCCTTACTTTTATCCATTTTTGAACAGCTGAAACATCACGTCCCTGCCCAATATATTATTGGAAGTGTAGAGTTTTGTGGCCATGTTTTTACAGTTGATGAGCGCGTGCTGATTCCACGTCCAGAAACAGAGGAGTTGGTATCTCTCATTCTTGAGGAAAACGATGGGGAAGTCTTACGAGTTCTGGATATTGGAACAGGAAGTGGTGCCATTGCCATTAGCATAGCCCTCGCTAGAACTAACTGGAAAATTCAAGCTAGTGATGTGTCAGAAGATGCCTTGGAGCTTGCTCAAGAAAATGCCAAGCAGTTAGAAGCAGTTCTTTCTTTCAAGACTTCAGATGTACTGGATGAATTAGAAGGACCTTTTGACCTGATTGTCTCCAATCCACCTTACATCTCTCGTAATGATGTAGAAGAAGTTGGAGCTAACGTTTTAGCCTCTGAACCCCATTTGGCTCTCTTTGCGGATCGTAATGGCTATGCCATCTATGAAAAGATCGCTCAGCAGGCTCCAAATGTTTTAACACCAGATGGAAAGATTTATCTAGAGATCGGCTATAAGCAAGGTAACAAAGTAAAAGAGCTCTTTCAAAAGGCATTTCCTGACAAACGAGTTAGAGTGCTGAAAGACCAATTTGGACAGGATAGAATGGTAGTGGTAGACAATGGATCTATTTGAGAAAGAATTAGAAGCTGGCCGTGCAGTCATTCTGCCAACGGAAACAGTCTATGGTATTTTTGCCAAAGCTTTAAATCAAGAGGCGGTTGATTATATCTACGAATTAAAACGTAGACCTAGAGATAAGGCCTTAAACTTGAATGTGGCCGACGAAGAAATTATTCGATTTTATTCGAAAAAACATCCTGGCTATTTGTCAAAACTCATTCATTCCTTTTTACCAGGTCCATTAACCATTATTCTCCAAGCCAACGAAAAGGTACCAAGCTGGATTCATTCCGGAATGTCTACAGTTGGCTTTCGGATGCCAGCTCATCCAAAAACGTTGGAATTAATTCGTAAACACGGTCCTTTAGTCGGCCCTTCTGCAAATCTCTCTGGACATGCTAGTGGAACTAAGTATGAGGCTATTGTAAAAGAATTTGATCAGTCAGTTCCTGGCTTTGAAGACGATGCTTTCTTGACCGGCCAAGATTCAACTATCTTAGATATTTCAGGGATCAAAGCAAAGATTTTACGACAAGGTTCAATTACAAAAGCTGATTTACTTGAACAAGTTCCAGAGCTTTCTTTTGAGGAAGATCAACTTCCTCTGTGATAATGTATATAAAAAATTTTTAATAAGGAGTAGACCTATGATTTTTGATAAAGAAGATTACAAAGCCTATGATGCAGACCTATGGAATGCTATTTCCAAAGAAGAGGAGCGCCAGCAAAATAACATTGAGTTGATCGCTTCTGAAAACGTGGTCTCTAAAGCAGTAATGGCAGCGCAAGGGTCTATCCTGACCAATAAATACGCAGAAGGCTACCCTGGTCGTCGTTACTATGGTGGGACAGATGTGGTTGATGTGGTCGAAAGTCTCGCGATTGAACGCGCTAAAGAAATTTTCGGAGCAAAATTTGCCAATGTTCAACCTCACTCAGGTAGTCAGGCTAACTGTGCTGCCTATATGGCTCTGATTGAACCTGGTGATACTGTCATGGGAATGGATCTAGCTGCCGGTGGACATTTGACTCACGGAGCTTCTGTGAGCTTCTCAGGGCAAACTTATAACTTTGTATCTTATAGTGTCGATCCGGAAACAGAACTCTTGGATTTTGATGCCATCTTAAAACAAGCTCAAGAAGTGAAGCCAAAACTCATTGTTGCTGGTGCTTCAGCCTACTCTCACATCATTGATTTCTCAAAATTCCGTGAAATTGCGGATGCAGTAGGGGCTAAACTCATGGTCGATATGGCCCATATTGCCGGTTTGGTGGCAGCAGGTCTTCACCCAAGTCCAGTGCCTTATGCTCACATCACGACTACGACCACTCACAAGACCCTTCGTGGCCCGCGTGGTGGCTTGATCTTGACCAATGATGAAGATTTGGCTAAAAAGATTAATTCTGCTATCTTCCCTGGTATCCAAGGAGGACCACTAGAACATGTCGTTGCAGCCAAAGCCGTTGCTTTCAAAGAAGCCCTTGATCCTGCCTTTAAAGAGTATGCGGCTAACGTGATTAAAAACAGCCAGGCTATGGTTGATGTCTTCTTGCAAGATCCAGATTTCCGTGTTATTTCAGGCGGAACAGAGAACCACCTTTTCCTTGTCGATGTGACGAAAGTCGTTGAAAATGGAAAAGTGGCTCAAAACTTACTGGACGAGGTCAACATTACCCTCAACAAGAACTCCATTCCTTACGAAACTCTATCACCATTTAAGACCAGTGGCATTCGGATTGGGACAGCTGCTATCACCGCCCGTGGCTTTGGTGAAAAAGAAAGCCGCACCGTAGCTGAATTGATTATCAATGCTCTGAAGAACGCAGACAACCCAGCTTCATTAGAAGAAGTGCGTGCTCAAGTCAAAGCCTTGACAGATGCCTTCCCACTTTACTAGGACTAAACCATCTTATGGACATTTACGTAAAAAAAGCCATCATTCATCAATTTAGCCCTGATGATACCGATCTCTATCTGGCGGACAAATTCCTCAATATCACACCTAAAATTGAGGAATACTTGCGCAAAAAGATCGAACGGGTCTACTCCGATGAGGCCAAGACTGGTATTTTCGAAGAGGACAACCCTTTTCTTGAGATGGTTTCGGATGATCTGCTTGAAACTTCAGTAGCAGTAGCGAACCGCTGGAAGGAAGAATTTATCGTCTCTGAGAATCAAAAGACCAACGATTTGGTGTTTATTCAATTCTCAAAAGAAGGGGTAGACCATTTTGCCTTCCTCCGGATCGCTTTACGGGAGACCTTGACCCATCTTGGGGGAGATGTCGATAATCCTATTAAACTGACGCAAAATAATCTACCTGGATTTGGAACGGGTGCCGATGAAGCCTTGGTCATCAATCTTCAAAGCTGTAAGTACCACCTGATTGAAAAACGAATCAAGTACAATGGGACTTTCTTGAACTATTTTTCCGAGAATCTTTTGCAGGCACAACCGAAGATTTCTCCTAAAAAATCGATCAAGGCCTTAGAAAAAACAGCCCAGCGGATTGCGGAGAGCTTTAACACAGATGATTTTCAATTTCAATCAAAAGTCAAATCAGCTATTTTCAACCATATTGAGGAAGAAAATAAACTCTCCCCAGAAAAATTAGCGGATGATCTCTTTGATGACAACCTGACGGCTCGTCTTAGTTTTATTGACCAAGTCAAAGAAGCGATCCCTGAACCTGTTACATTTGAAGAGATTGATGCAAGCCGACAGTTGAAGAAGTTTGAGAACCAAAAATTGTCATTGTCAAATGGAATCGAACTAATTGTTCCAAATAGCGTCTATGAAGACGCAGAATCTGTTGAATTTATTTTAAATGATAACGGGACCTATTCCATTCTGATCAAGAATATTGAGGATATACAGAGTAAATAATGATTAAACGTATAGTGAAGATCTTCTTTTTAATCTTACTAATATTTGGAGTCTACAAAGCGATTCAGATCCATCATGATGTTAAACAAGTCATGCAGTACCGCACTCTGGTGAGAGAAGTCCTTGACGAGGAGGATACCACAGCCAATGAGAATCTGATTCTGGCTATGATCTACACTGAGACCAAAGGACGAGAGGACGATGTCATGCAGGCCAGTGAGAGTGCTAGTGGGGAAACCAATACCATTAGCAATAATAAGGCCAGTATTCGCCAAGGTATTCAGACCCTCTCCGATGAGTTAAAAGAAGCCAAGAAAAAAGGCGTTGATAGCTGGACAGCGGTTCAAGCCTATAATTTTGGGAAAGACTACATTGATTATGTGGCTAAGCACGGAGGGAAAAACTCTTTGGAATTGGCACGCGCTTATTCGCGGGATGTAGTGGCTCCAAGTCTAGGCAATGTAACCGGGGAAACCTATCTTTATCTTCACCCCATTTCCCTATTAAATGGGATGGAACTCTACATTAATGGTGGCAATATTTATTATTCTCGTTTAGTACAGACCAATATGACCATTATGAAGCTATTTTCATGGTTTTAATCAATCTTAAAAGAGCCGTTTGGCTCTTTTTCCAATCTTTTAGGGAAAATAAATATGTCATCCTTTCTTAAAAGAAATGTAAGCTTCTTTTAAGAAAGAAACGATATAATAAACATTGAAGTGAGTAACTCTTTTATTGGCTTCTTTTTTCATCTCTAGTCAGGTGAACTAGTTGATAAAATCTACTCAACGTGTATATTTGATAGAAAGAAGAGAGAAATGAAATTAAGAAAAATTGCTTTATTTGTAGCGTCGACAGTTGCCCTCTTTAGTGGAATTCCACATGTTTCTGCAGATAGCAATGTACAGAAAGTCATTGATGAAACCTATGTCAAGCCAGACTATGTTTTGGGTTATTCTCTAGACCAAAGTCAAATTGAGCAAACCTTGAGTTTACTGAACTACGATAGCTCAAAAGATAAAGAAGAGTGGAAGACCATGACACCAGAGGTCTACTCTTCGATTATGAACGTTGCTAACGATGATAGTCTAGAACTCTATTCCTCTGTTAAAATTCAAAAATTAGGCAAGAACAAGGCTCTAGAAGTGAATATCGTGACGCCTCAAAACATCACCAAGGTTACGGCAGATATGTATCGCAATGCAGCCGTTACACTTGGATTGGAGCATGCTCAAATTACAGTAGCTTCCCCCATCCAGGTAACTGGAGAAAGTGCTTTAGCTGGAATTTACTATTCATTGGAGAAAAATGGCGCTAAGGTTTCTCAAGAAAGCAAAGATCTGGCTCAAGAAGAATTAACCACCTTAGCTGGGATCAATGAAGAGAATGCTGGCAAGAAAAACTTCGATGCAGATAAGTTAAACGTCGCCTTGACCGACATTAAAACAGCAGTAGCCAATGCAAAGCAGAACAATCAGGATTTGACTAAGGATGATATCCGAAAAATTGTCGAAGAAACCTTGAAAAACTATAAGTTAGATACGACTGTGACAGGCGACCAGATTAATTTGATTGTCAATTTTGCAGTGAATCTCTCAAAGAGTAGTGTCATCAGTAGTAAGAACTTTACCAAAACGTTGATGGATTTGAAAGATAGTATCGTAGATAAGGCGGGCGATACCTTTAACAATATCAATATCAATTTTGATACAGATGCTATTTTAAAAGACAGTGGTAATTTCTTTACAAATGTGTGGAATGCCATAGCTGGCTTCTTCGGAGCTATCTGGAATGCAATTGTCAAGTTCTTTAGTGGTTTGGTTGGATAAGTAAAAAAGAGAGCACTCCTGACAACCTGAAAAAGATTACATTCCTTTTTGGGAAAACGATCTAAAGTTCTATAAAAGTAGCATTGGAGCCAAAATTCCACAAAATATAAAAATAGGCACAGAAAAAGCACATAGCTGAAAGATTTTACAATCTTAAAGTTATGTGCTTTAACAATGTAAATATTGTTTTGTGCAGATAATCAATTCAATAGATAATCACATATTTTAACAACAGCAATTCCGTTTATAACAAAATTACATATAAAATGTGACGTCATTGTAACATAGATGTTTTTGGTTTTAATGTAAGATATGCTTAAGGGTAAAGCCCATATCATGCATAAGAAAACTCCCCAAATTGAAAATGTGTGTTCTAAAGCATACGCAAACATGCTAAACAAGGTTGTCAAAATTAACATTTTTCCATTTTTAAAAGATATAAGGTTCTTTCTATAAAATACTTCTTCTACTATTGGTGGCAATATTATTGTAGATGCTGCAAATAGAATAAGTTTTAACCAATTATCCGCTTTCAAATGAATCATTTCCGTACTAAGATTTGGGAACATATTTTCTAAGATATTTGTAAATATGAAAGCAAGACAAAAGAATAATGTCGTCAATATAACCTGTTTCCAAAAAGCAATTCCCCCTTTTACAGAAGCTATCCACTCTTTGATTGAAAAATCTTTTCCTAACCAGAAATATATTGCTAAAATTATATAAAACAAAAAATTGATGTATATATAATATCCTTGAAATAGCAAGCATGCTAGTACAAACAGTACTTCAGCAATAATTGGAAAGATATTTATTTTGATATATTTATTGTCCATCTGATCTGCCCAGTTTTCCTTTCACACTATTTCCACAAAAGCCTTCCACCATATCAGTGGAAGGCTTTTTAAACAATTCAGCTACATTCAACAACTTCCTTTTGAACGTACTATTTCAACTTTTTAGTATCAAAATAGTATCACTCAAGAGTGTTTTGCACCATTTAATCGCTAAAACCCACTGTTTTCAATGGTTTTATAGTAGCGACATATTTGCTTATATTATTCCCACTCTACAGTCGCAGGTGGTTTACTTGTGATATCGTAGACGATGCGATTGACGTGGTCAACTTCGTTTACGATACGGACTGAGATTTTTTGGAGGACTTCCCAAGGAATCTTAGCGAAGTCAGCTGTCATTCCATCGATCGAAGTGATAGCACGAATGGCAATCGTATAGTCGTAAGTACGGCCATCTCCCATAACACCTACGGAACGAACACCAGTATTAACAGTGAAGTATTGCCAGATATCGCGGTCAAGACCAGCCTTAGCGATTTCTTCACGAAGGATAGCGTCTGATTCGCGAACGGTTTCCAGTTTTTCTTCAGTGATTTCACCCATGACACGGATCGCAAGTCCTGGACCAGGAAATGGTTGGCGCCATACGATGTGGTCTGGCATACCAAGCTCAGTACCAAGGGCACGAACTTCATCCTTGTAAAGAGTGTTAAGTGGCTCGATGAGTTCAAACTGCATATCTTCTGGAAGTCCACCAACATTGTGGTGAGACTTGATGGTTTGAGCAGTATCCGTACCAGACTCGATCACGTCAGTGTATAGTGTTCCTTGCGCTAAGAATTTTACATCTTTGAGTTTACTTGCTTCGTCATCAAAGACATAAACAAATTCGTTCCCAATGATCTTCCGTTTTTGTTCGGGGTCAGATACACCGGCCAATTTATCAAGGAACCGTTTGGCAGCGTCTACTTTGACAATATTGAGACCAAACTTCCCACCAAGCATCTCCATAACTTGGTCAGCTTCCCCTTTACGAAGAAGACCGTGGTCAACAAAGATACAGATCAATTGATCACCAATTGCTTTTTGAAGGAGAACCCCAACAACGGAAGAGTCCACCCCACCTGAAAGACCAAGAAGGACACGTTTGTCTCCAACTGTCTCACGGATTTTTTTTATCTGCATGTCGATAAAGTTATCCATGGTCCAGTTACCTTTAGCTCCACAGATGTTCAAGGAAAAGTTACGCAAGATATCATATCCATGAACAGAGTGACGAACCTCAGGGTGGAATTGGATACCGTAGATTTTCTTATCAGGATTTTCAATGGATGCAAATGGACAGTCAGCAGAAGTACCAGTGCGGATAAAGTCAGCTGGAATTTCTGTAACAGCATCTCCATGGCTCATCAAGACCAATTGCTTGTCTGGTGTACCAGCAAAAAGAGCTGAAGATTCTGTCAAACTGAGTTCAGATTGACCATATTCACGGTTACCCGCGTCACCTGCTGGAACGACCTTCCCACCCAATTTATGGGTCAACAATTGCATTCCGTAACAGATCCCAAGGATTGGAATTCCGAGTTCGAAAATTTCAGGATCGATATCAAAAGAACCTTCCTCGTATACAGAGTTTGGTCCGCCTGAAA
>ERZ773272.1197-NODE-1197-length-9909-cov-4.482748_pt1 | contig 9909 bp, 9 predicted proteins | sample MGYA00511891_ERZ773272 | MGnify/ENA primary metagenome ERZ773272 (study PRJEB29015, sample SAMEA2738150) | human oral metagenome | biome: human oral; feature: human-associated habitat; material: saliva | place: China | collected 2198 ...
AAAAGTTTTAGTTTTGAAACGTATAGGTACTACATAAATTATTTGTTTTCAAGTAAAGAAATAGATGATTATCTTGGGCTAGACAAAGGGAAAGTAAGTTTAGACATAAGAGGACAATATAGCGAGAAAGATAAAACATATTTTCACTCGGTTGTAATAGAAGAGGAGACTACAGAACTTTATTTTTCAGAAAAGGTAGTAGAAGAGCGCGGGGATAAATAGTAAAATAAAGTATATGAGCTATCTTTAAATAGTTAAATTATGTATTTAGGGAATTGAGAATTTAATGTATAGTATATAGAACAGAAGGAACAAAAAAGATGAAAAAGATAGTGATAAGAATATTAACTGTAATTGCAGTAATTGCTCTGTTAATAATTGGAAAAATACAAATCGATAAATACAGAATAAAAAGTATAACGTATGGAGAAGAAGGAAAAGCGGCAATAGAAAATATGCTAAAAATAATGGACGAAAAAGCCTTTACGTCGGAAAGTAAAATAAAAAGTTACAAAATAGATGAGGGTTATACTCATAAGAATCCGATGGGAGGGGTAATAGTTAGAGTTATAATTAATGATGATCCAGAATTAGATGTTGAAACAACATTAAATAAGTATCCTTCGAGAGGAAAGTTAGAACATGGAGTTATATTGAGGTCGCAAAAGATGGCTAAACTTGTACCACCTAAAGGAAAGTTAAATGCTGAAAGTAATAAAGGAAATGAATAATGAAAAAATATAGGTAATAATAGAACAATAGGAATAAAATGCTGAAAAAGATAGTGATAAGAATAGCAATGGTAATGACGGTAATTGGTGTATTGATAACAGGGAAAATGTATTTAGATAGTTATCAAAATAAGAGTATAGCACAAAGTAAAGAGGCAAAAACTGCTATAGAAAAAATGTTGAAGGGGCTAGACGAAAAAGCTCTAACACCAGAAGGTAAAATAAAAAGTTACAAAATAGATGATAATTATACTCATAAGAATCCAATGGGAGGAGTTAGTGTAAAAATAGTGATTAATGGAGATGAAAGTCTATATTTAGGAACTATACTAAATAAATATTCATCTAGTAAAGAATATAACTTAGGTGTTCTTAGTTTTTCTCCTGAGTTACGTAAACTAATATATAAATAATGCGATTAAGAGTTATAAGAAGAAGTTAAATAAACATTGGATAACTCTAAAAATAGTAAATCGATTGTGGTAGACATTTTAATAATATATAAAAACCGTGAATCTAGCTATTTTAGATTCACGGTTTAATGTTATTTCATTTTTTCTAGTTCTTCGATAAGTTTTTCTTCAGTTAATGAACCTGGGAATCTATTTGCTATAGTACCATCACTATTGATAAAAATATGAGTTGGGAATGAGCGAATTCCGTAATTTATTAAGAAACGGTCGTTAACATCAAATAACACTGGGTAAGTAAGGTTAAGTTCTTTAGCTTTTGCTAGGATAACATCTTTACTTTTATCGCTAGGATTTTGATTTTTGAAGACTTCATCGTTAGGAGAAGTAATAGATAAAAAGACAATATCCTCTCTAGCTTTTACTTTTTGATAAACTTTTTCAAGTTCTGGAATTTCGCGAAGGCATGGTCCGCACCAAGAAGCCCAAACATTGATATAAACTTTTTTACCTTTAAAGTCGCTAAGTTTAACTTCTTTTCCATCTTTATCCATTGCAGTAAAGTTATAAGCTTGAGTTGTTGTTTTCTCTTCTTTCTTTTCTTGTGAAGAGTTTGATGTAGGCTCTTTTTTAGGTTCTTCTTTTGAACAAGCTGTTAAAAGAAGTGAGCTACTAAGTAAAGCAGCGCCTAATAGTGATAATTTTTTCATAAGTTAGTCTCCTTTTTAATTAAAATATCTCATAAGTGATACGAAAGAACCACTTAGTATTAATATACCAATCAGAATTAATATTATTCCAGAAATTATTTGGGTATATTTTAGAATGTTGGTGTTTTTCTTGAAAATTTCTAATAGTTTAGAAGCGAAAAATGCTACTAAGATAAACGGTAAGATAAATCCTAAGCAGTACACCAATACCAAAATTATACTCATAATTCCTGTGTGGCTAGAAGCGTACAAAAATACACTTGCTAGAATAGGGCCGATGCATGGAGTCCAAGAAAAACTAAATGTGAAGCCCATGAGAAAAGCTAAAACTGGAGTAGTTTTGGTTCCTTTTCTTTTTACTTTGTTTTTGATAGAAAACTCTTGTTTTAAAAAACTAACTTTAAAAACTCCAAGTTGAAGTAATCCCATAAAAACAATAAGTATTCCACTAACTATTTGCAAAGTTTTAATATTTTCGTTTAAGAAAATGCTGATAAAGTTTGTTGCAAATGCTAAAATGAAAAATGTCGAGCAAATACCTAAGACAAAGGGCAGTGTATTTGTAATGGTATTGCGCTTGTTAAAGACCAACTCACCGTGTTCGTTTTGTTCTTTTTTACCAGCCAGTATTCCGATATAGATAGGTAAAATCGGAATAACACAAGGTGATAAAAATGACAATAGTCCTTCTAAAAATAAAAGGAACATTTTCACTAGTGAAGTAGATGTGCTTAAATCTGTCATAAAGCCTCCCTTATTAGTGTATTAGCAAGTGATATTAATAATTTTTTTTCATTAAAAAACTTACACGATAACTATATAATAAAATACTTATTAGTGCAATTTTTATGCCTCAAATATGACTCGAAAATTACGATAGTAAAGCTTTATGACAGGTTTTTATCACTATTGTTACAAAACTGTTACAAGTATTGAAAAAACTTTTTCTACATCATATAATGGTATTACGTCAAAATTAAAACGAAATTTAAAGGTGTTTAAATGGAGTTAAAGACGTATAGATATTAAAGTTTTGAAATAACAATTTAGAAAAAATAGAAATTTAGAAAATATTATTAGAGAGCGTTTAGCTCGAAATCAGATTTTAAGGAGAAATTATTTTAGATGAGTAAATTACATAAATTAGTAGCAACAACAGCAATCGTATCGACAGTAGCTTTTGGTTTATCACAAGTAGCTGATGCTGATACTTATACAGTTAAAAAAGGTGATACACTTTGGGATATCGCTATTAACAATGGTACAACTGTTGACCAACTTATGCACGATAATAACTTAACTAGTTCATTAATCTTCCCTGGAGATAAATTAACTTATAACACAACTGTTAACCAAGTAGCTCAAGCAAAACAAGAAGGATACTACTCAGTAGTTTTAGGAGATACTTTAGCGAAAATCTCTAGTAGATTTGGTGTATCAGTAGATGAACTTGTTAAATTAAACAATATCTCTAATCCAAACTTAATCTACGTTGGTGAAGTTTTAAGAATCGATGCAGCTGCAGCGGCTAAAACTCAAACAACAGCGGCTACAGTAGCAAAAGCATCTGTAACTCAAACTACATCAGCACAAACTGTAGTAAAAGTTGATCCAACGGCAACAGTAGCAGCGAAACCAGCAGCTACGCCAGCTCCAGCGGCAACGCCAGCCCCTGCAGCGAAACCGGCTCCAGCGGCAACTCCAGCTCCTGCAGCGAAACCAGCGGCTACACCAGCTCCAGCAGCTACAACTCAAGTAGCATCTTCAAATAAAGGAGCAGCTATTTATCAAGCAGCTATGGCACAATTAGGAAGAATCCAAGATTGTACAATGCTTGTAACTAACTCTCTTAAAGCAGTAGGAATTAACTTCCACGACTGGCCAGCAGGATATATGAGTTTAGGAACTGTTGTTCCAGCATCTCAAGCTCAACCAGGAGACTTAGTATACTATGCTAACGGTGGTTTAGGATTTGCTCATATTGCTGTTTATGCAGGTAACGGACAAGCTATCCACGGTGGATGGAACGGTAACCAAACAGTAGTTAACAGTGTTAACGTTGGAAGTGGACCAGTATTTATCCGCGTAAGATAATTCGATAAAAAATAAAGCACTTTGAACATTTGTTCAAGGTGCTTTTTATACTTTACTGGAAATGCTGTATAAAAATAAGTCCTAAGGTTTTCCTTAGGACTTATTAAGGTTTGATTTAAGAAAGTTCAGTTTGTAGCAATTCTTTAAAACAAAGTCCAGCATCGTGTAAATCTTTTTGATTAGGATGTGATTTTGATTCTTTCACCATATCTGCCAAATCTGGTGTAACTTTGTGAATAAAATTAGGGTCTTTCCATGACAATATTTTAAAGACAATAAGTACCTTAGGGTCTATTTTCCCTTGGCAAACAAATGTTTTAAGGACGTCGTTACCACGTTCTTTCATAAAGTCTATATAATTGTTTATTGAGTCATCTGCATGGTAATGCTCTCGTGGAACACCACAAGTTAAAAAAAGCGCTACTTTTTTGTCTTTTATCTCTTGTACATTTATGAAATCTTGCATTTTTTTGTTGGCAGTTGTTTTGTCTGTCCAAGCACCTAAGATATACAGGTCATATTGTTCTTGTAGTTTTGTTTTTTGTCTTTTTATATCTAGTAAAGTTACATCTGCTAGGCTTTTTATCTCATTATAGATAGCCTCTGCTACTTTTTTTGTGTTTTTAGTTTTACTTGAGTAGGCTAGTAATATTTTCATAATTTTCCTCCGAATTGTAGTAAACTTATTATAACAAAAAATAAGAGAAATATATAGTAGATTTTTAAATAATTTCTCAAGAAATGTTACTAATTATATTGAGAGAAAATTGCTTCGTAGGGGGTGTTTTTTTAGTCTTATAAAACGAGATTTATTAAGGGGATTAAAGGTTAACAATTGCTAGATTACGGGAAGTATAGTATTATAAAAATTATGATATGGAGGTAGAATTGATGGCGAAAATTTTTGATTTGACGAGTAATGCATCCTTTATCGTCTATAGGATAGAGACATTGACAAAAATGAAGACTTCAAAGAAGATGATTTATAATTATATTGAATTGGAGAAAAAAACAGGAAGCTTTCCATCAGAGCTTGAGTTTGTAACGAGTTTTTATGATGAAAAAACGGGAAGTAGTGGAAGCTTATTTAAAAATACTAAATTAGATAATTATATTTTAGCTTATACGGGAACGAATTATTATTTTGATCGAGAAAAGGATTTGTATGCTGATGTTGTAGGTGTTTGCCTTGGACAAGGAGAACATTATCCACCGTGTTATAGGTTTTATAAGAGAATGGTAAAAAAGTATGGTGAAAATATTATTTTAACTGGCCATTCTTTAGGTGGGAATATCGCCATGCGTGTTGCTTTAGAATATAATGTTAAAGAAACAATAGTCTATAACGCTGCGCCGTTATATTTAAAAGATGGTGTTGATATTTTTATGACGCCAGATATGGATGAAGCTTTATATTATGAGAGATTAGCCAGATATAATAGGAAAGTTAAGAAGATTGCCAAGAAAACATTAGAATTTACAGGGTCTGTGAAGAGAATTGTTTCTGAAAGTGATATTTTCACGCGTATTTCGGAATTGTTGGGCATAGGCTGTTATTTAGGAGATGTTTATATAATAAAAGATGCAGGGATACATGGTATAAAGGGGTTTTTAGGAGATAATCAAGAAACGATGGTAGCTCTTTTGGTAAATGGAGATGTTAATCATAAAAATATTGTTGCAGAGTATAAAGAATTTTCATTAGAAGATATTAAATTGTTAGGTATGTTATCGAAAGATATTCTGACATCTTTGAGCGATCAGATTAACTCAACTTTGCAGAGTGAAACTGTCTTGAATAGTTTAAATAAAAATTCTTATAGTGTAACATTTAACAACTTTATACAGAGCGTGTTAGATGAAATTGAGAAGAAGAAAAAATCAAATGCAAAGTAAATATTTCATAGAGTAGATGATAAGCTAGGGTAAAGACAAGAGAGCTTTAAAATATTTAAGAGATTGTTAATATACTTAATTATACGAATCTTCTACATGTTAGGTGCTGAAAAAAAGAAAAAAAAATGATATAATATAGAAGAGTCTATGCGAAAAAGTAGAAAAACTAGACTATGAAATAATTTATAATTAAGGAGGAGCTCGGATGGCTGAATACAAAATTTTAGTAGTTGATGATGAGGAGCCGATTGCGAAAATTCTAGACTTTAATTTGAAAAAAGAGGGTTATGATGTAATTATAGCGAATGATGGAGAACGTGCGGTTGAACTTGCATTTAGCGAAAATCCTGATTTGATTTTACTAGATTTGATGTTACCTAAAAAAGATGGTATGGAAGTTTGTCGTGAAGTTCGTGCGAAGAAAAATATACCTATAATAATGCTAACTGCAAAAAATAGTGAGATTGATAAGGTGCTTGGATTAGAATTTGGGGCAGATGATTATGTAACTAAACCATTTTCTACAAGAGAGCTTATGGCTCGTGTTAAAGTAAATCTTCGTCGTGTTTCAAAACAACAAGAAGATGTAGAAGAGGAAAAAACAAGCGAGCTGGCGATAAAAGATATAGTTATTTATCCGGATGCATATGTTATTAAGAAAAATGGTAAAGAAATCGATCTTACACGTCGTGAATTTGATTTGTTTTATTATTTAGCTCAACACCCAGGGCAAGTTTTAACTCGTGAAAACTTATTACAGACTGTATGGGGATATGATTATTTTGGAGATGTACGTACAGTTGATGTTACGGTAAGACGTTTAAGAGAAAAGGTTGAAACTGATTCTTCGCAACCAGAATATATTATGACACGTCGTGGTGTAGGATATTTCATAGGTGAAGAGTAATGAATTTATTTAATTACAAGAATGTTAATAGACGTTGGTTTTCGTCTATAAGAGTTAAGTTCGTTGTTGTCTATGTTCTTGTAAATATAATAGCTCTACAACTGATAGGGCTATTTTTTACAGCACAACTGCGAACTTCTAATATAAATAACTTTGAACAAAATATTATTGAACAAGAAAAAATTCTGAATTACCATATTCGTGAAGAGTTAGATAAAGATGGCAAAAAAACTGATAATGAAGAGCAAGCAGGTAGTGCATCAACGGATGGAGAAAGTATCAAAATAGAAGGAGATGTTGCTTCTGCTAATGCTAAGAGTGGTATTGCAAAACTTATTAGTGAATTTAATATACAAAAATTATTATCTGTTAGTATTATTGATAATAACTCTAAAGTTGTAGCTTCATCATCTAAAAATGGAAATGACGAATATTTAGCTAAAAGGTCATTTGATCCATTAGTTAGCCAAGTGTTAAAAACAGGAGAAAGTGCGAAAAAAATTCAGAATAATGTCGAATTAGGAAAGAGGGTTTGGATTTATGTCAGCCCTATAAAGCAAGGGGATAAAATCGTAGGTGTAGTATCATTGATGGCTGATATAGAAAGTGTTTATCAGGATGTTAATGGTATTACTAGAATCTTCATTATAGGGACAGTACTATCTATTTTAATTACGACAATCATAGGTTTCGTTGCCTCGAAGACAGTTACAAGTTCTATTGAAAAAATGAGTTCTCAAGTTAAAAAAATGGCGTCTGGGAACTATGGTACGGTTGTTGGGATTGATACTAATGATGAAATAGGCGACTTGGCAAAAGTATTTAATAAGATTTCTAAAAGGATAGAGGAGGAACAAGCGGTAACTGAGACAGAACGTAGAAAGCTAGCGACTATTATCGAAAGTATGATGGATGGTATTATTACGACTGACAATAATGGTCGAATAATCTTGATTAATACTTCTGCAGAAGATATGATTGGTGCTCGCGATGAGGAGATTTTTATCGGGAAAGATGCGTTGAAAATTTTGAATATTACAGAATATGAACATATCGGAGATATTATTGAGGCAGAAGATAGTTTACTTGTTAATACTTCGAAAACTGATGAAAGTTTGTTATTGCGTGCAGAGTTTTCAAAAATAGTTAAAGAAGAAAAAGAAGACCTGACGCAGATGTCAACAGAGTTAGAAGGATATATTATAGTTCTTTATGATGTAACGGATCAAGAACGTCAAGAAAAAGAACGTCGCGAGTTTGTTTCGACAGTATCTCACGAATTGCGTACACCTTTAACAACGATGAATAGTTATATTGAAGCGTTGGAAGAAGGGGTTATAAACGATAAAGAACTAGCTCCACAGTTTATCGATACTATCCACAAGGAAACAAATCGTATGATTAGGATGGTTAATGAGTTAATGCAACTAGGGAAAATGGATATAAAAGAAGAGCATTATGAAAAAGAATTTATAGATATTAATAAGCTGATTGAACAAATATCTAATAGATTTGAACTAACTCATCCGGAGAAGAATTTTATAAAACACACTTCAAAAACTCCTATTTTTGTTGAGGGTGATCAAGATAAACTTACTCAGGTGTTCGACAATATAATGAATAACGCTATAAAATATTCTCCTAATGGTAAGAATATAACGATCCGTGTGAGACAAAACTATAATCATAACAGGGTTAATATCTCAATAAAAGATGAAGGTGTTGGAATACCGCTAGTGCATATTGATAAAATATTCAATAGATTTTATCGTGTTGATAAGAGTCGTCAGAGAAGTATGGGAGGAACAGGTCTTGGACTTGCTCTTGCTAAAAATATTATCGAGGCACATAAAGGTCGTATTTGGGCGCAAAGTAGAGAGGGTTATGGGACAATTATTTTTGTAACCTTACCTTGTGAACGAATAGATGACGAATGGTTGTAGGGAGGGCTTTTATGAAAGGTAGAAAAAGAGAACGATTTAAATCTATTTTGTTAGTATGTCTAGTGTTTTCAAGTTTATTGCTGTCATATTTGATAATAACATACAAGCCGGATTATGAATTATTTACAAGAAGAACTCAACAAAAGGTTCAAGAAGGGGATAAAAATAATTTAGTTGGATTTTTGATTCCAGACGTTATGGTAAAAACATATCCAGGTATGCGAGAAGAAGCTATTGTACCTAACTCTATTACTAAAATATCTAGTGTTGAAGCTGTTAAAGACAAACAAACACTAAAGGAATTATTAGTAGAATTATCTAAAGGGGAAAGTACTGAAGTCCGTGTCCGTAACAGGAATATAGAGGATATTACAACTAACAATACATCTGAAAAAATATCAATAATTTATCAAGAGGTGTTAGATTCATCACTTGTGAAGACATTATTTTTCTCGAAAGAGAATTCTAATGTTAGTCTGGAGTTTGACACTATAGTACTATTAAAAGACAGACCGAATATGCTGTATTTGTATAAAAAAGACGATAAGAACTATCTTCAGGTTACATTAAAAGAAGCGGTTTATGACAAAATAAATGAGAAATTCAATGAAACTAAAAAAGATTATGCTAAATATAGTTTGAATAATAAATTTATTTATTTAAAAGAGGCTGACGAAGAAAAAGTAATTGATGAGTATAGTGCGGAAGAGGTTAATATAACTCGTCTTGCGAAAGATGTTTTTGAGAAGAAAGATGATGTTCGAGTTGGTGCTGATAATGAGATAACAGATGGTTATGCTATTTTAAAATCGCAAAATCACAGAATAGTTTATACGAATCCTTCTAATGAGGGAGGAAAAGAGGTAGGTACAACTGTTGCGATAAATAATACCATTAATTTCTTAGAATTAGGCTATGCTAGTGATACAAATTACCAGTTAACAACCTCACTTGATGGTATTACAATATTCCAAGAAACACATAAGGAATCTATTGTTTTTAGTAAAGAAGGGCACGCGGACATAGTTTCTGAAGATAATAGTAACGGTATATATCGGCTTACGTCTCCAAAAAAATTGACGAAAACATACTTATCTTCTAAAGAAGTAAATCTGTTTGAGGTAGAGAAAACGGAATATGTTATTAACTATTTGTATAACAATACTAATTTAAAAAATGTGACGGATATAGTTTTAGGGTATGAAAAAACTTATAATA
>ERZ773272.1202-NODE-1202-length-9879-cov-5.106474_pt1 | contig 9879 bp, 4 predicted proteins | sample MGYA00511891_ERZ773272 | MGnify/ENA primary metagenome ERZ773272 (study PRJEB29015, sample SAMEA2738150) | human oral metagenome | biome: human oral; feature: human-associated habitat; material: saliva | place: China | collected 2198 ...
GCTCGCGCGTAAAGTTCTGTAGCTTGTTCCTAGAAGCCCCTGCTGGGCACCGGGTTACTCTCCCGGATGCGCGGCAGGGGCTTCGCTGTGCTCGTGCTGTGGGCCGGCTGCGCTCCAGCTCGTGATGTGCGTGCTAGTGTGTGGCTGACTTTGCCTCTGCACGCCTGCCTTATCCACCTCTGTGCTGTTCTCATGCTGCCCGGGTGGTGCGGTGGCATTGCATACGGGGTATGCAATACAGCAGGCTTCTTCGACTACCTCTGCTTCCCTTGCTTCCCTTACCCTGCTCGCAATATAGCTATCTACCACGTAAACCTAATAGTCCCCCATGCGGTAGAGTAAATACACCAGCCATAATGCGTAGAAAGCGAGACCCGATGAGTTCTGTACACCTGCCCACGCGCAGAACCATTCTCGCCTTCGGGCTCACCGCCACAACCATTACACTCAGCGGATGCGCACCATCAACACGCACTAAAGAAAAACCAAGCCCCTCATACCCCTCGCCAACACAAACTTTCATGCTCAACAAGGATAAAAATGGATACGACGGAGTAATACGCCTTGATACCTATGAAAAATACGGTAAATTCATTCCGGCAACCACCGAACACCCGGCGCAAAACGTCCCTAAACCCCTCATGCCCGATTACATCAACGAATACAGTAGCGACGGGATGTACGCCTTTATTGCTTATTGGATGGAAGCCGTCAATTATGCCTATCTCACCGGAGATCTTAAACCCCTCGACCAAGTCGCCGACGCTCATCAAACAATTAGCTCCAAAGTTATCAAGCTCTACGAAGAAAAAACTGGATGGGTTATCGGACCGCAGCATATCTGCAGCGTTGAGTTTGAAACAGCAGGATCACACGACAGCCTAAAAGATTCTTCCATTCGAGAACGACAAAGTATTATCCGGTTATCCCCAGACACCCAGATATACAATTCAGTCGATGGTTCGATTACACCATTTTTAGAAACGATAAATCAGACCGCTGAAAAGAAAGTTATGATTGGTTTGCGCTACCTCAATAATGAATGGCATTTCGTCAATGATGATGGCTCTAATGTCGAGAAGAAAAACTCTAAAACCTCTCACGAAACCTGATAAACAACATCATAAGCAGTCTCAGACCTCCACTTACCCTCCACATACACAATCTGCAACTGCACCTCACCCGGCTGTAACCTTAGAACATCAACCAAAGGACGGCTCTCCTTCGTGTCCGCATAAAACACCGAAGCACTGGCATCTACACTCAACCGAGCATCCCAGGTAAAGACATTTGATCCTTTTGCGAATTCCACCGGTTGCGGAGCGACAAGTTCGGCTTTTATAGGAAATTTATCTGGGCTGATTACCCACCCAGTCTCATCCTCATACAGCTTCACAATATCAGGACGAGCCGTCTTCAACTCAGGATCAATAACCTTCAAAGGCTCTGCCTCCCCCGTAAGCAACAAATAATTCAGAGCAGAAACCCACATGCCAATACTAGTCCGCATATGCGAAATAGCATACCCATTACTCGACTGATAAGGGCGAGGAATTGGAACACCCCACGCACGATGCTCCCGAGTCCCAGGAATAAACTTACCAACCGCCTGAAACTCCCAATACTCTAACTTCCCTTGATAGTTCCTATTATCCCAAAAGGATCCTAAAACTCCCGATGAACTTGGAGAGGACGAAGTTAAATATGCTTCTCTTGGTGTAGATACCGAAGCGCAAGAAGTAACAAGCAAACCCAGAGAGGCTCCAAATCCATACAGACACAAGAACCGACGAGAGAGATTATTTTTATTATTTTCCATAATACCCCTTATAACTTTGGCTATTTTCTTCAGCCCATCTCAAAGCCGGATTCTCTACTGCTGTATTCGTCCCAGTATATAGCTTTGTTTCAGGTTCTAGAACACCACTTTCAACAGATATTTGAGGCTCGTTTTGATGATTCTTTATATACTCACGCGTAGCTCGATCATAAACACTCATATCGTGATAGTGCATAGGTGAAAGTGCCTCGTATGGAGATGACTCAACCGTAATTTTTGCACCCTCCGGTTTCCCATATGAAAATAACGGGTATGGAGTAGCTGAAGGTATCGGATCATAACGGTTTTCCACCTGCGTCAAGTTAAATTGATGAGGCAAATTTTTATTCTGCCCCTGTAAATTATCAATTGGAGCTCCATAGGTAACGACATTACTTACATTATACTTATTATTAAATTCTTCATTATTTGCCAAGTTATATGCAACAGCACCACCTTGAGAATGTCCAACAAGAACAACCTGATCATCGGGAGATATTTTTTCCTTATTTAAAGACTCAGCAACTAGCCTTGGGTACGGAGACATATCATCAATCTTATCACTTGACTCTCCACCGGATATTCCAAGATTAGACCCAATACTTCCCAACTCTCCTGTTTTATGATTAAAATCCGTACCAGAAATATACACATATACAATCTTCTTTCCAGTACTCTTATTCTTGTATATATCTAATTGAACGCCAGAATATCCACGATTATCCCTTTTTTCCATCTCTTTTACATATTCTGCTGAATCAACCTGTTTCATACGCTCAGCAATTTCATCTAATCGCCGTGGCGGCTCCTGAGGAGAAGGGGAAATATCAGGCATTTCAGGTCTATCAATTTGCTCTTCAATATTTAAATATTCAATTTTTGGAGTCCTTTTGGAATCCTCAAGTTTAGGACTTGCATTTGCTACTTTTAATCCAAAATAGTGAGAATTCACGAGAGATACAATTAAGGGTTGATTCTTACTTGCCAAAAACGATAAAGTAAATCCTTGGACGTACCCACTTATATACATATACGCATTTGAAACGTATACATATGCCGTAAAGAACGCAGTACCGATCCGATACGCCCAATCAACTGGCATAAGGATAATTTTACCTAAAGTAAGTATAACCTTCTCTAGATTTTGCCCGATCCACGATAAACCATCAATGGAAATTTTTGTTATAGCAAGCATGCCAAGTGTTGTACACAATTTTATATCAGATACAATCCCGTCCCATTTTAAAGCAGCTTCTAAAAGGGTTTGTTTCCACCAAGCCTGAAAATAATTCCAACCGTTATGAATCTCCCTCAGCTTCTTCAGTTCTTCAACTGAGACAGGTGAGAGTCCCCATGGGTCGATGAGCCCTACGGGGTTGTTGCCGACCAGAGAATATTCGTTCCCTACCCAGCCAGTGCCGGGAATTGCCGGAAGTGGGTCACGCGAGAGGAACGAAGCCGTCGACCCATCCACCATCCGGTGTCCCAGAACGTTTACCCCTGCAATCCTGATACCACCAGCACGCGGCACAGAAATCAGAGACAGCGCATCCGGCATCATAGATGTCTGAGCTGGTGAAGGCGCGCTACTCTGAGGGCTATAGACGCTAAACGGATCGAGTGAGCCCGTTCCCGGTGCCAGCATGGGAATCGAGAACTCACGGTCTTGGGGCAACGAAACGCCCAGAGCGCTATCGGCAATACCTTCGGGAAGCTTAGCAGCGGGCGCAGACCCCACGCCCATAAGCGCGGGCACACCCAAAAGATCATCCCACACCACCGGAACCGATACACCATCTGCGCCTGTCACCTGGTAAATCTCGCCTTCATAGGAAGCTGCCGCAGAAACAGTACCCTCAGCAGCCGCAGCATTCGCACGCGACACAGCTGCCAGATACCCGGAAGGGTTGAAATCTACGTCTATCTGAGAGCCGTCAGAGGTACGCTCACCTGTGCGTTGACCGTTAGCATCGTAGGTAAACACACGAACCTGAGACAGTGAAAGCTCGATAGGTTCTGTTGGCGTATTGTCTAATGGCAAAGCGCCCAAGGTGAAAGCCTGAGGATGCTCTAGACCGTGCTGCTTTAGGAACTCATCAGCATGCGCGATCTCATCAGAAGAAACATCGAGAGTATACGTACAAACGTTGTGAAGCTGAGCCGCAGCGTCATAGGTGAAAAGGCGCACACGGGCAGAGACAACCTGTAGAAGCCCAGGATTTTCTGCATTTTCTGGTTCGACGAGCGCGTATACTTCACGTTCCAGCGTGCCTGCGCTCCCCCAGTTCCAGGTCATGTATTCGTTTCCACGGCGGGCACTCACCAGCTGCCCGGAACCATCATAGGAGTACATGACCAACCCAGCAGGAGAATCGACACCAATAATGCGCCCTTCACTATCCCGCATAATCTGAGCATGGCTGTAAACATCGCCTGAAGATGCAGACTCTTCGGAATACTCCGTGATCAGACCGTCCGTGTAGTTCCAGCGGCGAACAATATCTCCCACCCGAGCACGTACTAGGTTGTTAACGGCATCATAGGCAAAGGACGCGGTTTCTCCCTGAAGGTAGTCACCCGTCGATACCAGGTTTCCGGCATTATCGTAGGTGTAACTCTGCATGCCATAGGGACTAATCAAACCCGTGCGGTAGCCATCGGCATCATAGATATACACTAGCTCGTATGTTCCTTCCGAGAGGAAGGTCTGAGAAATATCAGCAACCGAGGTTTCGGAGGACAGCACCGATTCACCGACTCCGTGACGAACGCTGACCACGCGATCCAGGCGGTCACGGTGAGTACGGGTCACCCAAGGTTTTTGACCCGAGTTTTTACCGCCAACTGCGGTCCAGTCCCGCACGGTGATGCTTCGGCCGCGTAGGTTTCGGGCAATCTGCGCCATCAACTCACCGTCAATGCGGTATGCCGTCACCTCGCCGTTTGCATCGTGCTCCCACACATGAACCCTGCGGTCAGGGTTAGTCTTTGAAACTAGGCGCGAAGCACCGTCGTAGGAGTACTCTGTCACGGCACCTACGGGATCAACTCGGCGTACCATATTGCCCAGAACATCATATTCGTAGCTGGTAATGGCGCCTGCTGGGTCCATCATCGATACTACATTCCCGGCTTCGTCATAGGTGTAATGGGTACGTCCGCCTACGCCGTTAATCATGGTGATAACCTGACCTGCGGCGTCATAAACGAAGGAGCGGGTACCGTACTTACCATCACGAATACTTGTTACGCGCCCGGCGGCATCATAGGTATAGTGCGTCGGAAGCTGCGAACCACCCACCACACTGATAATACGGCTGGCACGGTCGTACGTCATGCGTTCTACAGTTCCATCCGCAAATTTACGTGCTACCGGGCGCGAATCGGCATCATACTCCAGCTCGGTGGTATTCCCGTTTCCATCGGTCATAGACGCAAGCCGCCCCGCTCGATCGTAGGCGTAGGTTTTGACTCGCCCTGCGGGAGATACTTCACGCACAAGCTGATGCGCGCGGTTATATTCGTACCGCGTCAGGCCGCCTTCGGCATCAAGGATTTCAACCGGGTTACCCACGGCATCATAGACAATGCGCTCTTCACCAGATGCCGCACGCTCTTGAACGGTTTCCGTGGGTGAGGGGATTTCCTCGCGTGCCACCGGGCGTCCTAGCTGATCAAGCTTCACCCGTATTGCTGTACCTGAACCGTCACGCTGCGTCACCGTGCGGTGGGTACGATTGGCGATATTTTTCACCTGCACACCGGTCGGGTCGATCGTGCTGGTAAGCGTACTTGCCGCGTCGTAAGCACGTTTCCAGGAACCGCCAGCGGGGTCGACGGTTTCCACCAGACGTGCCAACCCGTCATAGATATAGGTAAAGGTTCTATCGCCGGGCAGGGTTTCCGAACTCATATTTCCATAGAGGTCGAAAGTACGTGTGGTAATGCGCTCAAGCGCATCGCGAAGCTGAACCACATCGCCGCTGGCACCGTATGTGTACTCTTGACGCGCGCCCAGGGGGTCAACGGCAGCAGTCAGGCGAGCGCCTTCAGCGTACTCAAATTTCCAGAGAGCACCCGTGGGGTCTTCATAGCAGATCAGGTTACCTGCGTTATCGTAGGTTAGAGTCGTGCGATAACCGAGTGGTGTTGTTACTGCCGTTAGCTGGCCTGAAGGAGTGTATTCCAGGCGTGTGGTCTCGCCCAGATCATTACTCATAGTAACCGGCTGCCCAAACTTGTCGTAGGTGAAGTTCACCCCTACGCCCTCAGGATTTTCGGTTCGGATCAGCATTCCCTGATTCCATGTGAATGTGGTGGTGTTGCCTTGGGCATCAGTCACGGCAGACGGATAGCGATCCTCAGGACTGGCATAGGTGAAGGTCTGGGTTGCAAGGACCTGCGGTGTACTATCTTCCGTTCCCTCCCCGTTCAGGTGGGCGATGTACGTTTCGTAGCGTTTCCGCTGGTCCACCTCAAAAGTAGAGATGATTTGAGAGGTCACCCGGTCAAATTCATCGTAAGTAGTGAGCGTTTCTGCGCCTTCGGCGGTGATCTCGCGAATCTGCCGACCACGCTCATCGTAGTACCTGTGTATGCGGCTCCCATCGCGTTCCGTTACGAGACGGCGGTTACCGAAGGTGTCGTAGGAGAAGGTAGTACGGCCGCCTTCAGCATCGTGCAGGGCAACCAAGCGACCGTATTCGTCGCTAACCCACACGTTTGCATCGGTACCGTCAGTATTGGCAATATCGGTGATGCCGTGGTTCAGATAGGAGTACCGCACGGTACGCCCGTAGTGGGTGAGCTGCTGAACTACACGGGCTCGTTCATCATAGGAGTTAGTAACCTCGACGGTACCATCTGCTGCGATAACACGGTAAATCAGATTATTCTTATCATGCTCGTATGTACGGGTACCTCGCGCAGTATTTACACCCGTGAGATGTCCAGCAGTTCGTTCTGCAAGACCTCCGTACATATATTCAGCATGCTCACCAGTAGAAGTGGTTGCGTAAGCAACGCGCCCATCACGGTATTGAATCTCAATATGTCGTCCAAGTTCGTGTATAAGCTGAACTATTCGACCTTCGCTGTTACGCAAAGCGGCAATTGTAGTTCCTGGACCAGTAGTTGCACCAAGCCAGGTACCGCTCGGAGAGAAATAGGTTCGGGTTCCTTGATTATCTTGAGCACAGTAGAGCACACCGACATGTTGCTCTGTGGTATTTAGAATGAATTCAAGCGTGGAGTCAATGTCATGATGTTCTTCAAGACTTATACGCTCAAGCCATTGCGCTTCTCGCTGAGCTCGGGCAAACCCTTCACCCTGCCGTGCATAGAAGATATGCCGCCCATCAGGAAGAATACGGGTTGCGCCTTCGTCCTCAAAAAATAGTTTTACGTCCAGATTCGATGACCAACCAGGACCAAAAACACCAGTATCCATAGAGTCATCGAGCAAGGCGACGCTGTTGTACATGCGGGTTAGAGCACAGGATGATGCAAGACCGGAATACTCAAGGTCAATCTCCGGTTCGATAAAGTTACCCGTCGCCACATTAACAGGGTCGTTTGCGAAACCACTTGAAGGCGTTTTACCCGTCACCATAGGTGCTGGAATCGTTAGGTCGGCGCGGTTACTACGTATACCTTTAAGATCTAAGCTGTTTTGCAACGCCGCGTCCGAGAGGGTAATAAACTCGCCAGCAGCTCCAGCCTTTTCAAATTCGTTCGCAATAGTATCTGCCCACCGATGATCTTGGCGGTTCTCTTCATTCCATGTCTCAAATGCTTTTATAAAGTCTTCGCAGTCAACGCTCCCCCACTGGCTTCCAGCAGAAAATTCCGCAGCTTTATTACGGATTTCACTAGGAAAATGACTAAGCCCAGCGACAAGGCTCTCAGTTTGCATAGCGCTTATCATCAATCTGGAAGGCCGGAGCGAAGATACCGACATACCCTGTTCTGTATTCTCTCCTATACGAGGAAACTCACGTGAGGGCTGTCTTACGACCTCAATATGAACATTGGGAGGAATAATTTCATCTACTGGCGGCGCAAATCCCCAAAACTCATCCCAGCTTTTATGAAGCCCCCACCAGTCGTCCTCATACTCGCGTGCCTTCTGGCGGTTTCTTTGTTCATCATAAGCAGATCTATCAATTTGTTTAATAGACCGTTCTAGCTGCTCCAGGTAGCTGATAATAGCGTTTCCACCCTCAACAGCTATCTCCATATTCCGCCGGTAAACTTCGGCGAAATACCCTCTGAAATCTTTAAGTGCTTCATCAGCAGTTCTACGCAGATGAGGTAGCAGAAATTTAAGCTCTCGCAAGGCTCTCTGACATATATCTGCGAATGAGGAAGCTGCAGAATGATCAAATATAAGGGGATTATGGTTCGCGTATCCGATTTCGGTTCTCTGTGGTTGTTCATCGCTCATGGCATGCATCCTCAATTTTATTAAGTCACGGAAGCTCAACAGTGTTCATGTAATTGATACCTATAAGAATACCTTGAAGAACGTAAATTATCGTGAATTTCTTCAATACTCCTTGAGAAATTTTTGCACTGCATATTGCTGGACTCCTCATGTCATACCCTAGACTCTTAGTACAGAATGCTACTCACGGAGAGTACGCCGCACACAATGAAAGGGAATGGGAACCACGTTAGGTTCCCATCCCCTTCTATTCATTGCGTCAGCAGAGCTCTAGGCTCAACCGCCTAGGCACACGCCTGCCGCACCTACTATTTGCCTTCGAGAATCACCACATCCAGGATGCGCGGCCCATGCACACCCTCCACGCGAATCAGCTCAATATCGCTGGTCGCAGACGGCCCGGAGATCATGGTCACCGGGCGCTCATAGGTGATGCGTTCAATCGCCTCCGGCACCAGCTCCACAACCGTGGATTCCGGCACCACGCATACATGGTGGTCGGGTACCAGGGAAATCGCGCGGCGGCCTTCCTGCGGGGTGGAGTTCAAGAAAATGGTGCCGGTCTCAGCGCACGATACGGTCGAGGAAGTGACCACCGCATCCACGGCGTCAAGCTCGTGCACCGAAAGCGCGCCGGGTTCGAGAGTGCTCCCCGAATCGGTGACGTGCACGCGGGTTGCGGTATCCTCAGGCAGCCATTCGGGGTTCAGCCCGGTGGGAACCACATAGCGCGAGTTCTCTCCCAGACGCTCGGCAATAACCTCGGCGATATTCGACTCGGTCGCGTTAAAGACGTTCGCCTTATAGTCGATCAGACGATCCACCAGCATCTCAATAGTCTGCTCGCGGTTCAGCTCGCTCACGCGGCGGTAGTTACGCACGGGGGTTGGTGCCTCGGGGGCATCCGACAGGGACTCACGAATACGTGTGAGAATATCTTCCTTCGCAGAGGACATTATGCGTTCTCCTTACCTTCACGAGCCGCCTGAGCTTCGGCCGCAGCCTGTGCGTTCGCTGCAGCTTCTGCAGCCTTACCCTTATTCGCTTCGATGAGAGCGGAAATATCCACGCGCTCGGCGCTGTCGCGAGCGGGTGCGCCAGACTTTTCCTTCTTCCACCAGTTGCGGAACGATTCTTTGGGAGGCTCAGGAATATCGCGGTAGTCCGTCCAACCGCCGACAATTCCGGGCACCTTCGTGATCTTATGTTTCTTGCCGCTAATCAGACGGGACATCGGCAGACCACGCTCGGCGACCGCCATCATCTTGCCCGAGGAGAACAGCTTCTTGGCGCCGTACATCATGGCGTCCATCTGGGTGGGCGCGTGTTTCTTCGCGTGCTTCGCTTCAACATCCTTACCGCGCAGATGCACCAGCACCTCGGGGAAGTTGATCTTCACGGGGCACACTTCGTAGCAGGCACCGCATAGCGAAGATGCGTATGGCAGCGAGTTATTGTGCGCCGCTTCAATACCGGAAAGCTGGGGCGAAAGAATCGCACCAATCGGACCGGGGTAGGTGGAACCGTAGGCGTGACCACCGGCGCGCTCGTACACGGGGCACACGTTCATGCAAGCAGAACAGCGGATGCAGCGCAGAGCCTGGCGACCCAGTTC
>ERZ773272.1204-NODE-1204-length-9867-cov-11.341215_pt1 | contig 9867 bp, 3 predicted proteins | sample MGYA00511891_ERZ773272 | MGnify/ENA primary metagenome ERZ773272 (study PRJEB29015, sample SAMEA2738150) | human oral metagenome | biome: human oral; feature: human-associated habitat; material: saliva | place: China | collected 2198 ...
TTCCACGCGGAATGTACAGAGTCTTGTTTTCCTCCGAGGCGCGCTTAAGGGCTGCGAGGAAAGCTTCGGAGTCGTCCCGGCCATCGTTGGCCCATGCATGAACCGAACGAGTCTGGAGTTCCCCCGGTTTCACTTCTTCAGTGACCGTCAAGTCATCATCGGTAACACTCACCGAATTACCGGGACGCGGAATCTCTGGAAGAGCTTGCTCAAGCTCAACGAAGTCAATTCCCATGGATTTTTTCTTGCCATCCGTACGGACGACACTGATCGTGTCACCAGGGTTCACCTGCCGGTTAAGCAGGCCGTGAACCTCGTCGAAAAGGAAACGGGCGTGTGCCGGGCCATTACGGGGGTCTTTATACCGTTCTTCGTCATAGACCTTGCTGCCCTGGACGTACTGGTATGCACTCTCAGACGAAAGATTGAAGCTGGCAGCCGTCACTCCGTTGACGCGAATATCAACGCTTCCGCTCTCATGATCGGGAAGGCTAAAACGCAGGTCGATCGCGTTTGCGGGAACCTCAGCGGTAAAGTTTACGGACGAATCCTGCCCCCACAGCTCGACATAGGACTGCTCGCCGGCCTCAATCGCTGTCGAGTCGAGCATTTTGTTGACAGGCTGACTCTCGTCAAGCGAAACGACGTGTGCGCGGTCGAGCCAACCGCGCTCGGCCTCGTAACGGGTATACGGGAAGGAAGCGCCATAGGTCCAGTCTCCATCGTCTGCCACGGCGCCGGTTGCACTCAAGGTGGGAACCATGGCGATAGCGGCAGCGGCGCCGACTGCTCCCACAATCTTTCGGTGTTTCATGAAGAAGTTCTTCCTTTACATCGGTCAACGACGTTGATGACCTGAAGGCGAATGCTCCTAGCCAATCCCGTCGATCCTGAATATTCGATAGACCGCTTCCATGTTGTCTTCACTGATCATTAAGGAATGGTCTATTGGGCTTTAAGATTAGGGGCGCTTTGTGAGAACGGGTATAAAGGAGTCTTGAGTCAACCTTGTCATCTGCTCCACGAACTCTGCGCAAATTCTTATGGCTCACTTAGAGGTTCTGATGCGCATAATTTGGCGGTTTCACGCGCAATGTGATGCGCATCGATGCGTATCGAATCTTTGCTTCAGATTGCTCAGAAAACAGGCTTCTCGAAGTCTTGGAAGCGAATATTCGCCAAGTTATTTTGCTGGATGTTTCGCTTTCAACCTCTGTTCTCCCTCTGCGCCCATCCTTCACAGCCCCAAGGCTAGAAAGCTTACGAAAGACACCAGTGAAGTAGGCGACCGTCAACCAAGCAGTCCCTTTCCTGTTTCAGACTCCAATCCGAGATAAGAAAACCACTTGACAACGGACGCAGATCCACGTGACGGCTACGGTTTGCTATGCTCTATCCTGTGTTTTTCAGCATAGCTGCCGAAAAATCACCTGAGATACGAGGCATTGAAGCCTCTACATCACACAACCAAAGCAAATAGCAGCCTCTGGGGTCGCCGAATTGTGCGTGGTCAGGATATTAGCTTGCTGTCTAATTCCAAGCCACAGTACAAGCAACTCCAATTCGTCCTGGAATTTACAATGAATAAAGCACAAGTCACTGGGGTAGATAGCTACATCGAGGAACTCGAACGCTTCGGTATCAGTTTTGCTAACACGAGTACCAAGGATGCGAAAGAGAAGGCGAAAGAGTTCCTAACAACAAAAACCTACTACCAGAAATTAAGGGCATATCTTGGCCGCACTCCAAAAGTAGGAGAATTTGCAGGCTTGGATTTTGAGGACCTCGTCGAACTATCGAAAATTGATTTCAGCTTGAGCCGTCAGGTACTGACTTTAGCGCTTTCTATCGAGCATGCTCTCAAAATACAAATCTATCGTTTAATCGAACTGGAGAAGACAACAACTCTGAAAAAATGCTTGGCGAAGATGCCTAACTACAAAGGACACCCATTCAGATGCAAAGCTATCCAGATGTCGGATTATTCCCACGCATATTTGGATGCCCCTTCCACGTATGGTACAGATCTGATAGTCTCCGATTGCGCGCTCTGGGAACTCTTAGAATCTCTCTCATTTGGTGACCTGATCAAGTTTTACAAGATCATCCTTCAGGTGAGGAAGCAGGAAGATAGCATTCTGTTCCACTATCTCAAACGCGTTCAAGAGCTCCGTAATGCCGCCGCCCACGAAAACTGTCTACTAGCTCGAACGTCTAAAACAGGAGACAAGAAAAGAAATACACACTGTGATATCTACCGTCTTTTCCCCTCATGTTTTCCTGACTCATCCGTTCCTTATCTGTCAGAGGAGAAGGAACAACGAGAACTGAGCAGGCAATTTCTTCATGACTTCTGCATACTCCTACACGTTCACGCCCGTCTCGTAGAGAGCGCCGGAATGAAGAAACATGCAGTATACGAGTTATCGCATCTCAGTAAGCGAATTAAGGAGGGACAAGAAAATTTCAAAACACAATCTTGTCAGTTCATGTCAGAGGTCAATGCAACTCTAACTGGCATACAAGATGCCATCGAACAATTCATTTCCTCTGCAGAAATCCCACTCGATGACTGCTAACTAGTCTCCATGTTCAATCATCTTCCATCGCATGATGATCAGAGAGGATGATCCAAGTATTGCTACTGCAGTTCCCTCCTCATCGAGTACATTCTCGCTGGCAAAAAGTGGAAGTTCCTTCCCTCGCAAGACGATTGAAGTACGCAATACCAACATAGAATTTGGTTACACCGACGGTGATCTGAGATTAACTGCAGAGATGGAAGCATCAATAAATAGTCATCACAACCCACAAAATACGCACTCACAAGATCCCGAGGAGGCTATTGGAGAGTTGATTTTAACTCAGGGACATCTCACTCCACTCGAACGCGCGATTTGGATACTCTTTTCATTCTGTTCTCTCAAAGGCTCAGAATGCGGTTTGCAGTTTTATCCCACTCTACGAGCGATCAGCACTCTACCCTCATAGTTGGAATTACATAGCTCTTATGTTTTCTCATAGCCTGGATGATCGAAACGCGCCGCAAGTCAACTACTAATACGCTTGCCTCCAGTTAAATTAGAGCGCTGTCGAGCCAACTGAACCCGTCCGTTAAGCGTAAGTGTCTTACAGTTCGATTACTACCGTCGACGACGGAGAACGCCCTTCCCCTGTGTATGAAAACAATATCGAAGCACCGCTCGACTACTCTACGCAACACTGACGTCGCAGAGGTTCTTCCGAGCATTTTTCATTCTTGTTTCCACCTTTAGTACAGTTTGAGGTATGACATACAACGACGTATCTGGACCTAATGCAACTACTGCCCCACTATGGGAGGAAGAGGGTGCGGTTCGCAGGTTCTACAGGGAATCAGTCTCTTTCGTATTCCATGGAGACAGTGTTGATGACGGTACGATTCCAATGGCTGATTACGGCAAGGCTGTAATGGGATACGCAACAATGCTCCACGAGGCAGTGCGCGTAATTGACCCACGAGCAGACATTCCCGACGTACGTATCACCTACCAAGATCGAGGATCATTCGTTACTGGCGTTTCTGTCGGAGTATCGCTCACTCTTTCTCAAAGCATCATCGATTGTTTATCCGGACCTACTGGCCAAGCACTCGCCAACGGAGCGACTACGACACTTTTTGTTAGTGGAGTAATCGGTGGCGCCATTAAGCTAGTTCAATTGCTGCGCGGTCGTACTATCGCAGATCGAAAAAAGACTTCTCATACACACGAAGACATCATTCTCAGCGACGGGACAGTCACCAATCAACCTAGCATAATTGTTAATTTAACAGTCAATAATAGTTTCCGTGGCGGCGTACGAGATTTCATCCAACCTACTTTTAGCCAAGGAGTTGAAAACGTTACCATTAACGCAGGGGGACATCAGTATGCAGCACTAGAGCGTTCTGACCGGCAGTGGTTCGATTCTCTAGAAAAGAACGAAGAAGAAAGTTGGAGTGAGGAACTTCGCCTCAAGATTCTCTCTGTCTCATTCGACGATAAGCAATGGCGTTTCGAAGCAATCCCCCAAGACGGCCCCACGTACACATTTCGAGCTCTAATGCTCGATGAAATATTTGCTGACAGGATCGCGCTTAACGATGTCCGATTCCAAGACGGCGATGAGATTGACGCGCTCGTCAACATCACTGTCTACCGTGAGCGCCATGCCCGGCGTTCATATGAGATCTTAAAGGTGAACGAAATTCATCATCGGCCACAGACAGCACCGTTGTTTGAGCAATTTTAGTCTTGCCTTCAGAGAAAATCCCTAATAAAAATTCTCGAAGGAAGGACTCCAAGGAACCCACATTAAAAATCCCCCTTCGGCTACCATCGGTATACAACACTAGTTACGGATGCTGTACGCAACTACGTCAAGTATGGCCTCTCGCCGAGTCAAATACCCTGATCAGACCTGAAGCGTGCGCAATCCGTCGCCGCTAGGTGACATCGCATAGCTCCCGGTAAGGTAACAACCGCTACTGACATTTTCGAGATTCTGCTATCAAGATCCTAGAAAGCTCTGAACTGCCAACTTCGCGGATGGTAGCAGGAGCACCTGATACCAACAGAAAATCCCGAACCACCGACAGTGGTCCGGGACTAATTGTGGAGATGGGGGGAATCGAACCCCCGTCCAACAGCCGACCCCGAGGTCTTCTCCGAGCGCAGTCTGCGAGTTATTTCTCAGCCCCTGGCATCATGCAGACCTGCTACCAGATAGGCTCAGTTGATGAAGTGTCGGAGCCGTCCTACCAACACGAACGGCACCCAGTGGCTTCCTAAACGACGCCAGACACCGGACCGGAAGCAACTTCCGGGCTGACGGACTAAAGGTTCACGCGGCAATCAGGCGGCGAGAACGTAGTCGGTGCGATTCTGTTCGGCACCTATTGGTTTGCACACATCGTTAACGAGTAGAGCATGCCTCCTCGGCTCGCTTCCCCTCGATCGACGACCGCTGTCGAAACCGATCATCCCCTATTGAGTTCTTCACTCTCCGGCGTCCTGCCACCACAGCAGCACAAACACCGGACTTGAAATCATACGTCCCCGCAGCTGAGCTGGCAAGAGATTTCCGAGGCCCCGCCCCCACTCCCCCGCACGCAGGCAGCCGCGACGCCTCGGCCTCGGCGAAGAAAAACCGAAGAAGGCCCCAAGGAGGCTCTACATGAGCTTTGTAGACTCAAGCTTTTCAACCAAGAGCCGGGTCCTCTTAATCAGCAAAGGACGCAATCCAAAACCAAGCAGCGCTGCAACGAGTGCAAAGACACTCAGCAAAAGCATGGCGTCCACATACTCCCCACCCGAATAACCGGCAATCGCCGCTCGCAGGGCAGTAATTCCATGGGTTGCCGGCAAGTAAGGAGAAATCGAGCGGAAGAAGTCGGGAAGAATTGCCAAGGGGAAGGATCCGCCGGCACCCGTGATCTGCAAGACCAGGAACAGCACTCCCAAGGCTTTCCCCGCATTACCGAAAGTAGCGATGAAGGTGTAGAGCAGGAAAGAAAACACCAAGGCAATCGCCCACCCGGTAAACATGAACAGCCAAGGGTGAACGTGCTGAATCTTCACAAAGAACAGCAAGCCCAAGCACATAATGGTCGCCTGAGTCAGAGCAAGAAGCCCGAAAATCAAGTAACGCCCAAGGAAGCCTTCCCACAGACCTAAGCGATGCCTCTTGAAATATCCAACTGCAGGATGGGAAGAATCTAGCCCCTCGACAACATTCTCTGTGGTCACATCACTGCGAATGGTGATGATCATGAGGACAGATCCCACCCACAGTGCAAGGGCAGTATAGAAAGGCGCCATCTGAGAGCCAAAATTATCGACCGGATACACCGGAATGGTGGTGACACCCACGGGAGCCGCAAGAGCAACCGCCAGGGCCTGAGGATCTGAACCGATGATGGTGCGTACCTTCGCAAGGTCCCCACTATCCAAAGCACCATTCAACTTGTTATGAATTTCTGCGATCTTCTGTGAGGCTTCACGAAGTTGATTTCCAATTCCACTAAACGTCGATTGAAGTTTCGACAGCCCCTCACGAACCCCATTCGAGCCATCATTAACGCTGGAGCTGGCTGCAGAAAGCTGAGTGCGCAGGTTTTCCATCGACGAGGTCGCTGAATTGATGGTTCCCGAAAGCTGTTCTAACTGCGGACGCAGGGTGGAATCAACATCGCTCTTCAAATTGGAGATAGCCGACTGAGCTTGCCCAACGAGGTTCTTTACATCCTGACGGTTTGAGCCAGCATCTGCGACGTTCTTTTCCATGTCATCAGCAAGCTTATTCATCGCATTCTGCAGCGCACTGAGGCGGTCAGCTGAAGCTTGCAGGCGGTCCAGAACATCTTGAGAAATAGGTGTTCCCGGCAGATGTGCCAGTGTTTCCTTCACATGCAGGTACTGCGTCGCCTGATTGCCCACCGACGAGGCCTGAGAACGTAAAGTTGCCACCGCCGAAGTGACGCTACTGCCACCCCGGGAATACACATCATCAATGGAGGCAGAGAGCGCCTCGAGGGATTGAGCAGATGCACTCACAGCTGAGGAAAGGGCAGAGGCAGCCTGCGAAGCCCCGGCACTGATCTGGTCTACGGAAGCCGAAGCGTTATTTGCCGCGCTCTCCAACGGGTCTCGAACCTTCGAGGCACTGGCAATCATGGTCTGCGTAGAATCCACCAGCTGCACAGACGAAGCGATGAGCCCGGCATAGGCATCTGCACTGGTCGCCGCAGCATTCAAGCGCTGCGAGGTCGACTCCAACCGAGAATTCAACGCCTGGATACCGCGAACATTCGTTGGGTCAGACAGCGAATCTGAAAGCGAAGAAGCCGTATCCACTGCAATTTCAGCGACGGTCCGAGCGAATACCTGGTTGATCTGTGAAGATACGCGCTCCGCACCCTGACCGGCAATTTTTGGTGCCAAGCCGTTTTTCTTCTCATTGATGTAGTAGGTCAGGGGCGTCGAATGCGCATCGCTGGAAAAGAAGGTCAGCATCTCTTGAGAGAAGTCCGAAGGGATGACAACCGCCGCGTAGTACTCCCCCGATCGCGTCTTCTCAATTGCTTGTTCTTCGCTATCGATCACCCAATTGAATTGCTCATTCGTCCGCAAAGCTGAGACAACGCGGTTACCGATATTGACCTCAAGGGGAATCAGATCAGATTTATATCCCTTATCGGTATTGGCAATCGCAATCCGTAGGTTTTTTGTGTTGGCGAAAGGATCCCATGATGCGGAGATATTGAACCACGCAAAGAATGACGGAAGAACAACCAGGCCAAGAACAACGACCATGCTGATCACGCTTCGATGAGCCCGCGAAAGATCAGCGCGGAAGATTTCCCATACCGCTTTCACTTCTCGCTCCCTTCTTCCACCGCTTCTTCGTCGCCCGCAGAAGCGTTCTTCTTCCCTGCCGAGGCGAAGAGTGCTGCTGCACCGTGAACCCTGCGTTGCAGAAGCGAACGCACATCGGAGTCATTCATATTCGTGAGCAACTGCTGGCGTTCAAGAGACTCACGAACAAATTCGATAGCAATCAAGAATGCGATAATCGCAAGGATCCAGACAATCCACAGTCCCAACATAATCGGCACTTCGGTCGCACTTGTTACAGATAAAACTGCAAGGAGAGCCGGAACAATGATCCCCAGAACCAGCGCTGCACGGCGCATCCGCGGGTAGCGACGTTCAAAGGTGCGCACCCTGCGCGAAACGGAACGCGAATACGAATCGTGGTCGGCAAGAACAGAAACGATCTGCGAAAGACGGAAACGCGAGGAGGGAACCCGCGTGGCCTCGCTAATAAACAATCCAGACCGCGACAGATCACGGGTCACCATCGCATTAAGGTTCACAAGATACGGACGCAAAGCAAGCCCGATGGTGAACGAGATCGCCACATGAATTGCCAGCACCCCAATTGCTCGAATATACGCGTGGTCATAGAAGCCACCGACCGTTTCGCGCATGGCATTGATGCCATAGGTGAAGGGGAAAAGCGGATAGAGGAAACGGAAGAAGGAAGGCATCATCTCAATGGGATACAGGCCAGCAGCACCCGGGATTTGCAGCATGACAATGACGACGCAAAGGCCTTTACCAATGTGTTGGAAGCAAGTCGCCAGCATGTAAATAATCGAGAGATAGGCCAGGGAACTGATCATCGCTGTCCCAACAAAAGCAAGCTTGGAGACAGTTTGGATCCCAATGATGAGATCCCCAATGGACACAACCACTACCTGCCCAAGAGCAAAGAGTGCCAGAAGCATCCATCGCGACATATAACGCTGGACCGAGCTCATGGGACCGACTTCCTCGTCATCGACCTCGAGCTTCAAAATTACGACAAGGGAGAATGCACCGATCCACAACGCTAGGTTCGTAAAGAGCGGCGCCATTGCGGAGCCATATGTGGCAACAGGGAAGACGGCCTGGGTTTGAATAGAAGTCGGTGCAGCCATAAATTCAGCGATCTTTTCAGGATTGAGATTCATGGAACCTGAAAGAGACTGAATTGCATTCGAGGAAGAAATAGCAGAGATATCTCCCTGTGCACTTCCAAGATCATTCATCAAAGCGCTGACATTTGTCGCTGACTGCGCAAGAGTGGTCTTCGTGGAATCAAGAAGTGCAGTGAGCTGATCGAGCAGGCCATTCATCTGTTCTCGTTGACCTTGAAGAACGGCAATTGCGGAACGAAGATTCGCCGAGGCTGTCGACATTTGGTCCAGCGCATTGGAGATCACGGGAAGTTGGTCCCCAATACCCGAGCGCGCTTGAGCAGCAGAATTACTCAGTGCTTGACTGGAGTTCTGAAGTGTCGCGAGCGCTTGGGTGATCGAATTCGAGGTCGTCGCAAGGCTGCCGTTAAGATTCGACAAATTCGCCAGAGTTTGTCCAACCTGAGAATTTTGCGTGCTCAGGTCCTGCAAAGCTTGCGAGGCCGTGGGAAGTTGCGCGATTCCAAGGCTTTGGAGTTGGCGCAGGATATCCCCATTAGTCTGGTTGATGGACTGTCCTTCTGTTAGGAGCCCGTTAATCGTTGTCGTTGCGCCTTGCACTCCCCCGTTGAATGCCCCGCCGGCAGCCGATGCCTTCGCGGTAGCATCAGTTGCATGATTCGCCAGCCCATCGAGTGCGCCAGACACATTGGTACTGAAGGTTGACAACGTAGAGCGCGTGTCATTTACTAACTGATCTGCCTGGGACAGCGCGCTATTGAGATCAGACAGGCTCGAATCGGCCGAATTCAGCGAATTGCGTGCACCAGAAACCTTTTCCTTGGCTGCATCGATCTTTCCGTCCATTCCTTTGAGTGTCTGTTCAGCTTCACCCAGTTGGTCGCGAGCGGCACTGATCTTATCTTTGAGATCAGAACGGTTGCTTTGCAAAATGTCAGAAATCGAGCGCCCCGTTGAGGAGATCTTTGCAGAGAGGGTCTGCGCGACGGTCGAGACAAAAGTCGAGTTGATCTGTTGATCAAGGGTATTTGCACCGGCACCAGTAATTTTTGGAGCAATGGCATTGTTGCGCTCGTTAACGTAGTACTGCACGTTCGGCTTTGAATAGGTGCCGTCAACAATTCCCGTCAATTTTTGAGAAAAGTCTGAGGGGATGACGATCGCGGCATACGCTTGACCCCGCTCTACGTCTTTTTGCGCTTGATCGGCAGAGACAAAATACCAACCCAACTGGTCATTCGCACGTAGTTGATTTTCTACCGTGGTCCCGACGTTAATAAAACCGATGATGTCCTTTGTTGCGCCCCGGTCTTCATTGGCAACTGCAACGCGGATCTTCCCTGTATTCGAATAGGGATCCCAAA
>ERZ773272.1213-NODE-1213-length-9849-cov-4.445579_pt1 | contig 9849 bp, 9 predicted proteins | sample MGYA00511891_ERZ773272 | MGnify/ENA primary metagenome ERZ773272 (study PRJEB29015, sample SAMEA2738150) | human oral metagenome | biome: human oral; feature: human-associated habitat; material: saliva | place: China | collected 2198 ...
AAAAAAGATGATTTTGATTAAAAAGTCCTTGACAAGTAGCAACAGGAAAAACAGCGAAGTCTATTCTAATTTCATGTGGTGCAAGGCTTGCATAATATAGGAAATATAAACGAATAATCAGGCTATAGATAGAAAATCTCGCTCCAGCGGGATTTTTCTTGTATAATGAAGCTAGAAAGTAGCTGATGGAGGTAAAGAAAGGTTGAAATGCAAGGAAAAAATGTTTAGCGCTGTTATTGATCGGCCGGTCGGTTTTAAAGATTCTTTTGGGAATGTCTATCCGATTAATTATGGCTATATCCCTGAGCTGATGGGTGGAGATGGCGAAGAGCAGGATGTGTATATTGTTTCCCATGATCAGCAGCAGCCTCTGGAAAAGTTTACAGGAAAGTTGGTTGCTATCATCCATCGGCGTGATGATATAGAAGACAAGTGGGTTTTGGCTCCTGTTAATGAGGAGGTTGACAAAACTTTGATAGCGGAGCAGACTCAATTTATGGAGCAGTATTTTGATTCCTGGATTGAGATGGTGGAAGAGAGCAATGATTCAAGTCCCTAAAATCCATGATAAAGACCAGAAATCGGCTTTTGTGAGCGCTGTTCTAACTGGTTTAGCTTAATAATGAAAGTCTATATTCGATTAAGCTTTCCTCAATATCAGATAAAATTGCAAGATGGTCAGTCACGAAAAAAATCGCATGGATGAATCTAAAATGATTTGTCCATGCGATTTTTATATTTAAGGAACTATCGTAAGTAAAGGTTTATCTAGCAGAATAGAAATTCTTACGCTTCTTTCTTTTTGAGCAAGATGAGGCCACCACTTGTAGCCAGAAGAATCGTTGCAACTGTGAAGAGAGCAGAGTTTTCCTTGCTTCCTGTTTGTGGGAGCTGGGCCTGTTGTGTATTTGTTGCTTTTTGAGCTGCAGCGGTAGGCTGTGCTTCGCTTGTTTTCTGAGCTAGGCTTTCTAATTGCTTTTCTTTTACTTTCGGAGCTGTCGGTTTGTCAGCTGGTTTGCCTGCTTGTTTTGGCTGAGGTTTTTGGTTCAAAATTTCAACAATTTCGACACTTGGTTTGTGAGTGACGGGCATATCTTTCAGCTCAGCTAATTGATCGCCAAAGACAGCGTTCGATACCCAACGGTAGAAGTGAATGGTATGCAGACGATTGGTTGGATTTCCAGCATAAACGAAGAGCGGATGTTCCTTGTAATTACCAGAAATAGCAACGATTTTATTAGCTAATTTTTCGTTGCCTGGCCACCAGCCTGCAATGTAGTAGTCACTGTCTGCAATAGTCGCCAAAGTTTTGAAGTTTGCAGGGGCTTTTGCGATCCAGTTTCCGGAATTAGAATAGAAGAGATCATTCTTCTTATAGCCGCTAGTCAATGGATCTTTGTCGTCTATAATAGCCTTCATCAGGCCTTCAAAATCGCTTCCGCCAGAGAATCTTTCCGCATCAAATCCATCTAGAACACCGAGTTTTTCAAGGCGTTGCATAGCAGAGCCACCCACTACAATGGTTGGTTTGCGACCAAGAATAGACTTGTCAAACTTGTTGCTTTCAAGGACGATGACATCAGCTTCCTCAGGTGTATCGACAATATCAAAACCTAGATTTTTCAGTGCCAGAGCGGTATGAGTAGGTGAGTCCACTCCTGCCCAGTAGAATTGATGAGGAGGTGCATAGACCTTCAGTGCTTTCAAGCTTGGCCCTTCCGGAACCTTATACAAGGCATCTCCATAAATAGCATAATCACCTAAGAGATTTGCAAAGGTTGATGTATCAACGATATAGCCATCTTCTGTCAGATAGACTTTCTTACCTTGGCGAATAGCTTGGTTGACAGCTTTGACTGCGCTGTCAGATGTATTAGCGATGACATAGTAAGGTGCTGAGTAGTTGATATCGCGCGTCCGAGTAGCACGAAGAGCAGTGACTTTACCGAGCTTGCCATCAAAGAGTTTATCTTTAAAGATAGGTTCAGCTTTAAAGCCTCTCATATCTGGGAAGTTTACCAAAAGTTCAGCATACATGGCAGCCCAGGCAGATTCGTTTGATCCTTTGTAGAGGATATGGTTGGCATAGCCGCGCTTAGCTTGAGCCATATCAACAACTAGGTCGCCCTTCTTATAGTTGCCAACATCTTCCTTCAATTCTTGAATGACAACACCGTTTCTCTTGAAGTATTCAATCATATTAAAGGCTTGTTGGGAATCATTGTCTTTGTCGAGACCCATAGGGATGACATAATAGTCAGGGAAGAATTTTTTCTGACCGTTTTTCACCCGTCCAACAACCTTGCCGTCAGGTCCGACCAACTCATTTTCAGCTTTTGGATCTTCAACCTTGTTGATGCCACGGAGATAGAAGTTGAGGCGCATTTCCATGAGCTTGTCAGGATTTTGGAACAGGTAAGAGATACCTCCGAGGACAGCGTGGTAGCCAGCTTTGTAGGATTCCTGATTGCCCTCAGGGATTTCAATGGTATGTCCTAATATGCCGTGGTACATGGCATAGACACCAGTGTAGCCAGAGAAGGAGTCATCCCAGCCATCGCCCCAGTCTAGTTTAGGGATGATATAGCTGTCATACTTAGAGTTAGCGACGCCGGCACGTCCCATGTGGTGGGCATTTTCCAGCATATTTTTTGACAGAAGGTCGTATTCAAAGTTTGGATCATGCGGCGGTGTCGCTGGCTCGATCAAGAATTCTTTAACGAATCCATGAATGTCATAAAGTGCAATTGGATTCCATTTGTTAATGAGTCCAGCTACAGTACGGGTTTCTGGGTTAGCCTGATAGCTAGTGTCGCGGTTTGGATCGATTCCGTTGGCAAGAGTACGCGTATTGGCAACATCTCCGTCAGGATTTTCAGTAAAGTCAAAGAGGAAAATAAATTTCTTGAGGAGTTCTTTGACATTGAGGGTGATATTTTTAGCAGCACCGTTGGCATCAGTTGTTTGGAAGGAAATTTGCTCCTTGGTCGCAAAAGTATTGAAGAGCCCAGTGATGATGTCGATGGCTGGCTGTTCGTCAGCATGGGTGTTATTGATAAGGACTGGAAGTTTATAGTCCAGCGTACCATTTTTCAGAGCAGCTAACATTTCAGCTGGTTTGATCAAGGCCTGCGGATTAGTTGTGCTGAGATAGTCGTCAATGCTCTTTTGGTCGGAGCTGATGATACCCAACTTGATATCGCGACCCTGAGCACTCTTTCCGATGTTCTCAATCTGTACCAAGCGATCCGTTTTAGCATCTTGGAGACTCTTTTCAATAGCTGCCAGCATTTCATCGTGGGTATGGAAATCTTCGTAGGGACGAAGGACAATATTCTTGCGAATAGTCAGGCCAAGATCTTCGCTGGTTCCGACTAATTCATGAGTTCCCATAAAGTTGCGGTAGGTTCTACGGATATTGTTTGGTGTCCGCAGGCTTAAGTCTTGCCCAAATAATTCATTAAATTTTAGGGAAACTTTTAGGTCGTTTCCATCAGCTTTTTCTTCGACAGTGACAAATGGATCACCTGTGAAGCTTCCATCATCCATTTTCCAAGTTTTCCACTCGCTAATCGGCTTGTTATCCAGTGTCCAAGTGATTTTACCAGCTTGAGCTCCTTGCTCTTGAATAGTTTCTTCAATACTAGCTTTTTCGGACATGTAAACCTTACTGTCGGCAAGCTGAATCTTGTTTTCTTGGGAGCTAGCTGCGCGGACTTCTGTTTTAGTCGCATTGTCCAGTTTTTGGCTAGCATCAGCTACTTTTTCCTCTGGGGCTGTGGTAGGAAGACTTGGAGCCTTGCTGTCGGCTTTGTCAGAAGTATCTTCAGATGGGCTGCTTTTTTCCAGTGGTTCAGCTTGTGGAGTAGTCGAAGGCTCTTCGGTTTTTTCTGTACTTGCAGACTTAGGCTGTTCCACAAGAGTACTGATTTTGCTGCTGTCTTGAGGAGTTTCAGCAGGGTTAAGCGTATCAGCTGCCGCATTTCCTTGAGCTAAAACAGCTAAGAGAACGGCAGCGGATAGGCTGAGGGCTTGAGTATATAAGCGTTTCTTATAAGAATTTTTCATAAGAAACCTCCTTTTTAATGTGTTCTTTAAGTTTAGTATAACAGAGATTGAAACCGTTTACAAATAAAAAACATAGATAAAAAATAAACTTCTAACAAAAGGAAGAGATATGTGTAATTTCTGAAGAGTAATTGAGTCTGACATTTAAACAGCCTGCAACATTCGCAGCTTGGATTTCTGCAAATTCATGCAAAAGCCAAGCATTTATGCTACAATATTAGCAATAAAGATGATTGGAGCAAACGATGAAAGCGATTATTACGGTTGTTGGAAAAGATAAGGCAGGGATTGTGGCTGGTGTAGCTACTAAAATTGCAGAGCTGGGGCTCAATATTGACGATATTTCTCAAACTGTTTTGGACGAGTTTTTTACCATGATGGCCGTTGTTTCTAGCGACGAAAAGCAGGATTTTGCAGCGCTTCGTAGTGAATTCGAGGCCTTTGGGCAGATCCTCAATGTCAAAATCAATATTCAAAGCGCAGCGATTTTTGATGCTATGTACAATATCTAAGGAGAGGGCACATGGATATTAGACAAGTTACAGAAACTATTGCCATGATTGAGGAGCAGAATTTTGATATTCGGACCATCACCATGGGCATTTCACTCCTGGACTGTATCGACACAGATATTGATAGGGCGGCGGAGAAGATTTACCAAAAAATCACGACCAAAGCGAAAGACCTGGTGGTAGTTGGGGATGAAATTGCAGCAGAGCTGGGAATTCCCATCGTCAACAAGCGGGTCTCAGTGACTCCGATTTCGCTGATTGGGGCAGCGACGGACGCTACGGACTATCTGCCTCTGGCTCATGCTCTGGATCGGGCAGCAAAAGAAATTGGTGTTGACTTTATCGGCGGCTTCTCGGCCTTGGTCCAAAAGGGTTATCAAAAAGGAGACGAAATCCTCATTAATTCTATTCCGCGGGCTTTGGCGGAGACGGACAAGGTTTGCTCCTCTGTCAATATCGGCTCAACCAAGACTGGCATCAATATGACGGCAGTTGCGGATATGGGGCGGATTATCAAGGAAACAGCCCAGCTTTCTGACATGGGGGCGGCCAAGCTGGTCATCTTTGCCAATGCGGTGGAGGATAATCCCTTCATGGCGGGCGCCTTCCATGGTGTCGGTGAAGCAGATGTGGTCATCAATGTCGGAGTTTCTGGGCCTGGTGTTGTCAAGCGGGCTTTAGAAAAGGTCCGTGGTGAGAGCTTTGACGTGGTGGCTGAAACGGTCAAGAAAACGGCCTTCAAAATCACTCGTATAGGTCAGTTGGTCGGTCAGATGGCCAGCGAGCGTCTGGGCGTCAAGTTCGGGATTGTTGACTTGAGTTTGGCGCCGACGCCAGCAGTCGGGGACTCAGTGGCCCGTGTCTTGGAAGAAATGGGCTTGGAAACAGTCGGTACCCACGGTACGACAGCGGCGCTTGCCCTGCTCAATGACCAAGTCAAAAAAGGCGGTGTCATGGCCTGCAATCAAGTTGGCGGTCTGTCTGGTGCATTCATTCCTGTTTCTGAAGATGAGGGCATGATTGCAGCTGTGCAAAATGGCTCGCTCAATCTAGAAAAGCTAGAAGCTATGACAGCTATCTGCTCGGTCGGTTTGGATATGATTGCCATCCCAGAGGCGACACCGGCTGAAACTATCGCAGCCATGATTGCGGATGAAGCGGCTATCGGTGTCATCAATCAGAAGACGACAGCTGTACGGATTATTCCAAAGGGTAAGGAAGGCGATATGATTGAATTTGGCGGGCTCTTGGGAACAGCCCCAGTTATGAAGGTCAATCAGGCTTCGTCAGCTTCCTTTATCGCGCGTGGCGGTCAGATTCCAGCGCCTATTCACAGCTTTAAAAACTAAGTATATAGGGGTCTGTCTAAACAGACCCTTTCCCTCTGTCTTGCTTGGTCAAGTGCGAGACAAATAAGCCACCCTTAGACGAGTGGCCTTAATTAAAAGGAGACATTCATGGCAAAAACAAAATTATACATCATCCGGCATGGGAAGACTATGTTTAACACCATTGGTCGAGCTCAGGGCTGGTCGGACACTCCCTTAACTGAAGAAGGTGAACGTGGTATCCGTGAACTAGGGATTGGGCTGAGAGAGTCTGGCTTGGAATTTACCCAGGCTTTCTCGAGCGACTCTGGTCGAACTATTCAGACCATGGGGATTATCCTAGAAGAGCTGGATTTGGTAGGGAAGATTCCTTATAAGTTTGACAAACGCATTCGGGAGTGGTGCTTTGGGAGCTTTGACGGGGCTTATGGTGGCGATCTTTTCCGTGGAGTGATTCCGAGGGTACGTGACACTGACAATTATAAAGAGCTGACTTTCCCAGAATTGGCAGACGGCTTGGTTGAAGTAGATACGGCCGGCTGGGCTGAGCCCTGGGAGCAACTCAGCGGACGGATTTTAGCTGGATTTACAGCTATTGCCCAAGAAGTGGAAGCTGCTGGTGGAGGCAATGCTTTGGTTGTCAGCCATAGTATGACCATCGGGACTTTTGCTTATCTGATTGATAAAGCCATTAGCAAAAATCCTGAGGTTGACAACGGCAGTGTGACAGTTGTTGAATATGAAAAAGGGCAATTTACGATTCAGATCTTGGGAGATGTATCCTACCGTGAAGTTGGTGCCAAAATTTTGGACGCTGAAATGAACAGTTAAAAGAAATCATGAAAATAGTTGAGCTTTATTGAGCTGTTTTCTCTCAATCTTAGAAACTGCTTTTTTTCAGAAACGTGATATAATGAGAGGAGAATAAGGGGGGAAGTGTATGGCAAAAACAAGATTATACCTGATCCGGCATGGCAAAACGATGTTTAATACAATCGGACGAGCTCAGGGCTGGAGTGATAGTCCATTGACGTCAGAAGGCGAACGTGGCATCCATGAATTAGGGATTGGTTTGCGAAAAGCGGGTATTGATTTTAAACTAGCTAGATCCAGTGATTCAGGTCGAACCATTCAGACCATGGGAATTATTCTGGAAGAGCTGGGCTTGACTGGAAAGATTCCTTATAGGTTTGACAAGCGCATTCGAGAGTGGTGTTTTGGCAGCTTTGATGGTGGCTATGATGGTGAGCTTTTTATGGGAGTTATGCCTAGGGTCTTTAATATCGACCATGTCCATCAACTCAGCTATGCCGAGCTGGCAGAAGGTTTAGTAGAAGTCGACACGGCTGGCTGGGCTGAAAATTGGGAAAAACTCAGCGGTCGAATTTGGCAAGGCTTCTCAGAGATTGCTGAGGAGCTGGAGGCTGCGGGCGGTGGCAATGCTTTGGTAGTTAGTCATGGTATGACCATCGGAACCTTTGTCTATCTGATTAATCGCATGCAACCTCATGGCCTAGGCAATGGTAGTGTGACCATCGTAGACTATGAAGATGGACAATTTTCGGTTGTTTCCATCGGTGATATGTCCTATCGTGAAGTTGGAGCGAAAGAGCTGGAGGACAAGGCTTGAGAAGAGGTCACCACGAAAGAAGGAAAAAACTCTCTCTGTTTCGACTAATAAATAGGCTCTTATTTCTAGGAATTGGGATCAGTTTGCTGTTTGCTCTATTGCGATTTCAAGACATGGATGAAGACTTCTTAACTTTTATTAGTCGTGGTTTGGGAGTCTGGACCTCTGACTTGCCCAAGGTGTCAGTTGATGATTGGGAATTGATTTTGGTCAATCGTAGCCATTTACAGGAAGAGTCTCATCCTAAGTTGACCCAAATCGATGATATTCAGGTAGATAGCCGTATTGCTGAAAACACTAGACAATTTTTAGCTGCAGCTCGAACCATTGCACCAGGAGAAACCTTGATTTCGGGTTATCGTAGCCGAGCAGAGCAGACAGAGCTCTATGAAGAAGCGCTAGCCTTGGCCGAAGAAGAGGGCTTATCTCGGCAAGAAGCGGAGCAAGAAGTGCAAAAGCGGATCCAGCTGCCAGGCGCCAGCGAGCATCAGACAGGCTTGGCGATTGATATGAGTGAGCCAGAAGGTCAGAATGATGAAGTAGCACATAAGATTGCAGAAATTGCCCCTAAATACGGCTTTATTCTGCGCTATCCTGAAGGGAAAAGCGATATTACTGGTGTGAATTTTGAAAATTGGCACTATCGTTATGTTGGCGTAGAGTCGGCCCAATACATGCAAAAACATCATCTAGTTTTAGAGGAGTATCTGACTCTTTTGAAAGAGTCAGCTCGGTAAAGTGTCACAATCCATTGATAGACAAAAAATCAGCTGCTCAAATGAGCAAGCTGATTTTAAGGCTCTTTGTCAACTGTAGTGAGTTTCAAAAAGTTACTAGAATTTTGATATAAATTCAATTTTCTTATTGACCCTGACCTTGGGGAAGGGGGATACTAATACAAGATAAGAAAGGAGAATATTATGCAAATCAATATGATTCGTTCAGAAGAAGCAATTTTAGAGGCGACGAAAGACTTTTGGAAATGATACATTTTTGCTTGAAAATCTACCAGAACCTGATATAATGTAGGTAGTTTCTGGAGGTATCAGTATGCATTACAAAAGAATTGAGTTAAAAGTCACAAATCAAGGTATCCATGAGCGCAAGATTTTTCAGGGTGTTAAGATTTTCAGCCGCAGCAAGCTGTCCAAAGATCAGAAAAGCATTCTGACGCAGAAGATTTACCTGACACCGAAGCAAAACATTGTTTACTATCAACGGACAGATGTCAACTATGACCAGAACTGGCACCATAAGAAGGATTATTACGAACTAACTTATGGCCAGTTGGACAGAGAAACTGTCTTTAAGGTTTGCCAAGATTTTGACGAACTAAGTCCTTTCCTGGAGAATGAGCTGCTTGAGAAGCTAAAAGAAAAGCAGTCAGCAGGCAAATTTTTTGAAAAATTAGATATATAAAAATCCGACTGCTTTTATAAGCAGTCGGATTTCTTTGAGTTATAGTTAAATAGTACTTAAACAGGACCTTGCGCAATCATAGCGTTGGCCACGTTTTAGAAAGCAGCAATGTTAGCACCAGCCAGGTAGTCTTTGTCAAGTCCGTAAGTTTCAGCGGTAGTTTTAGCTGTGTTGAGGATGTTGGTCATGATGTCTTTGAGACGACCAGAGTATACTAACATCTATTCATCTGGTAAGAGGGATTTTATCATCCAGATATTCATAGCTGGATGTCCGGCGGAGTTAGTAAGTGGTTGTTGCAGTGATGTGAAACTATAGTGTTGATAGATGGACACAGCCGTAGCCAGTTCAGTAGCGGTTTCTAGATAAAGCTGTTCATAACCTGCTAGACGTGCTTCTTGGAAAATCTGCTTTATCAGCCGACTGGAATAACCTTTGCCACGACTATTTTTAGTGACATACAATTTTTGTAATTCAGCAATCTTATCAGAAACAGGTGCAAAGCCACCACAGCCAACCAGCTGACCTTCGTCTTCCAGAACAAAGTAAGCTGCCCTCTCTTGCTGATGATAATAGTCGGCCAAATGATCCAGATGAGAATCAAAGTAGACAGTTCCTGGTTTGTCAAGCCCGAATTCTTCTAGGCTAGCTCGAATGAGCTGCGCTACAGCTGGATTGTCTCTCATTTCTATTGGCCGTAAGTTCATGATAGTCCTCCGATAGGATGTATCGACTAATTAAACAATACCTTGTGCAATCATAGCGTTTGCTACGTTTTCGAAGGCAGCGATATTTGCTCCTGCAAGGTAATCAGTACCAAGTCCGTATGTTTCAGCAGTTGTTTTAGCTGTGTTGAAGATGTTGGTCATGATGTCTTTGAGACGTCCATCAA
>ERZ773272.1220-NODE-1220-length-9838-cov-3.261065_pt1 | contig 9838 bp, 9 predicted proteins | sample MGYA00511891_ERZ773272 | MGnify/ENA primary metagenome ERZ773272 (study PRJEB29015, sample SAMEA2738150) | human oral metagenome | biome: human oral; feature: human-associated habitat; material: saliva | place: China | collected 2198 ...
ATATATTTATTTTCCTTCATATTCTTAAATTTATTGAATCCTATTATTCCCACCAGGATCACTGCTCCTCCAATAATTGTAGATAAGGAAAGTCCCTCATGTAGAAATAGTACTCCCGCCAAAGTTGATATAAATGGTCCTAAAAACATGAAATTAGCTATTTCTCCGGCACTGTCCGCCATTGCAAGTGCCTTTCCCCATAAAATATAGGCAACCACACTTGTAAAAAACGACAGGCAGAATATTACTGTAAACTGACCTAAATTCATTTCAGGTATTTTCAGTAAAGACTTTGGCGAATAGATAGCAAGTAAAATCGCTCCCGTCATCATGCAGTATATGGAAGATTCTGTTCCTGAATACTTTCCTGAAAATTTTCTCTGCATTATATTGTATATTGCCAGCAGAAATGCCGACAGCAGCATCCAGAAAATTCCTTCATTAAAGGAAAATACCCCTTCCCATAATGTCAAAATCAGTATTCCTGAAAAAGAAATAAAAATCGAAATCCAGCAGTAAATATTTATTCTTTCCTTAAGGAAAGCTACCGACAGGATTGAAGTAAATATAGGTGCACATGCCAGCAGAATACTCGATGTTGCTGAACTCAATGTGCTTACCCCCTTATTAAAGGTTATCATATGAAGGGCAAACCCCATAAGTCCTGTAAGAAAAAACATCGGAATATCTTTTTTATCAGGAAGTTTTATTTTCTTTATAATTATGACAACAATTAACATAAAAAAAGTAAATACATATCTTAAAACTGCTAAAGTTGTTGAATCGTAATATTTTGTACCAATTTTTGTAAACACTATTGACACTGACCAAAAAAACACTGTTATAAAAGCCAGAATCTGTGCGACTGCGTTCTTTTCAAATTTGAGCCCAATCTTTTTCAATGACAATCCCTTCCTTATAAGTCTATTTTATTGTATATTAATTACCGGAAAGCCTGAATTTATCTTCTAAAATCCTTCTGTACCTTTTTCATATCCCTTTCCTGGTCTTTTCTTTTAAGGGCTTCCCTCTTATCATGCAATTTTTTCCCTTTTGCAAGCCCTATCTCCATTTTTACAAGTCTCTGTTTCGTGTAGACAGACAAAGGAATTATCGTATATCCCTGCTCCTTTATCTTAGCTGCCCATTTTTCTATTTCCTTCCTGTTAAGGAGAAGTTTTCTTACCCTCGATTCGGGAAGATTGTTTATATTTCCAAATTCATACGGTGTTATATGCATATTCATTATGAAAATCTCATTTTTTATAATTCTTATGAAGCTTTCCTTTATACTTACTTTTCCTGCCTTCACAGATTTAACTTCTGTTCCCACAAGTTCCATTCCAGCTTCCAGCTTATCCTCAATGAAATAATCATGAAATGCTTTTTTATTTCTAGCCAGTACCATTTCTAATTCCCCTCATCTTCTGCTTCAATATTTTCCAAATCTATTATTTCTTCACTGAAAGGTACAACCTCTATTTCCATTCTATCATATGAAGCTCCTGTAACTATTACCTTCAGGGTGTCTCCCATTGTGTATGAGATATTGTTTTTCCTGTCAGTAATTTTATAGTTTTCTTCATCATAGACAAAACTGTCCCTTACAGTATTTACATTATAAACAACTTCTATATGGTTTTCAAGTTCCATAAATATCTTGTTTCTGTTCATTCCGCTAAGCCTTGCAATATAAGTCTTTCCAATCTTATCCTGCATATACTCAATCAGCTTTATTTTCACACTGTCTTCTTCAAGCTTGTCGGCTATTCTCTCTGTTCTGGAAATAGCCGTTGAAATTACTTCAAAGCTGGACATATACTTAGCCTTTTCCTTTTCCTTCATAAATCTTTCTATTGATCTTCCAAGCATTCTATGGACTACAAGATCCGAATATCTTCTAATAGGCGAAGTAAAATGCAGATAATATTTTGAAGCCAGTCCAAAGTGACCCAGATTTTTATTTGCATATCTTGCCCTCTGCATTGCCCTTAAAATAAGCTTATGTATAAGATATCCTTCCGGAAGTCCTGTTGTTTTCTCAATAATTGTCTGAAATTTTCCAGGATGAAGATCTTCCAGATTTTTTATATAATACCCAAATTTTGCCAGCGATTCATTCAGGACAGATATTTTCGCCTTGTCAGGATCCTCATGCACCCTGTATATGGCAGGTATTTCTTCCCAGAAAAGCTTTTCAGCCACAACTTCATTTGCCGCAACCATAAAGTCCTCTATCAGCTTTTCAGCTTCCCCTCTTTCCCTTACTTCTATCTTCTTGACAAGTTTATTTTCATCGAGTACAACCTTGATTTCAGGCAGTTCAAAATCTATGCTTCCTCTACGTTTCTTAGTGTTCCTTATTATGTGTGAAAGCTCAAGCATTTCAGTAAACATTTTATGAACGGCACTGTATTTTTCAATGAGTTCTTCATCACCTTCAAATATTTTATTTACATCTGTATAGGTCATTCTGTATTTAGATTTTATAACAGATTTATAGAAATCATTTCCTATTACTTTTCCTCTGGCATCAAAATCTATTTCCACAGTAAATGTAAGCTTGTCTTCATGCGGGTTCAATGAACACAGGTTATTTGAAAGTTTTCTTGGAAGCATAGGTATTACCCTGTCAACAAGATAAATAGAGTTCCCTCTTTTTAAGGCTTCCGTATCGAGTTCCGTTCCTTCTTTTACATAATAGGAAACATCTGCAATACTTACATACAGCTTGTATCCAAGGTCTGTTTTCTCAACATATACAGCATCATCCAGATCCTTTGCATCTGCCCCGTCAATAGTGACAATGTTAAGATGTCTTAAGTCTTTCCTATTTTCAAGTTCTTCAGAGAAATCCTCTTCTATCCTGTCGACTTCCTTTATTACTTCACTGGAAAATTTTTCCTGTATTCCGTTATCTATCAGAAGGGCTGAAATCAATGTCTGGGTATCCTGAGGATTTCCGATTATACTCACTACTTCACCTTCAGGCTTTTTCTCCCTGTCTCCCCAGAAATATATCTTTACTGCAACCAGATCTCCTGTTTTTGCACCTTTAGTTTTCTTTTTTGAAATATATATGTCTCTTGGAGCATTTTTCGGTCTTACAAATCCGAAATTCATGCTTTTCTCAAATACTCCGACAATAATATCCCTGTCCCTTTTTACAATCTTGTAGACTTCCCCTTCCCTGCTTTTATCAGGAGATTTACTGTCCTTAAGTATTCTTATAAGGACCGTGTCTCCATTCATTGCAGTATTTAAATAATTTCCAGGTATAAAAACACTTTTTTCCCCCGGAATATCAAGAAATCCAAAGTTTCCATTACCAATAGAAATTTCTCCTCTAAGAAATCCTTCCTTTTCAGGCAGTGTATACTTTCCATTTCTTTTCAGATAAATTTCTCCATCTTCTTCCCAGCTGTTTACAATCTGTTTGTATAGCTTTCTTTTTTTCTGGCTCCAATCAAGGAGCTGTAAAATTTCCTGAAAGGTAAATTCATACTCTTCCAGCACCTGTCTCAAGTATTTCAGTTCTTTTTCCAAATTTTTCATTTCTCACCTTATTTTTATTTTTTATATATCAGAGAATTTCTGAACAGAATGATGTTCGGATGAATTATATTATTTTTTGAAAGCAGATATTCAAGTTTTGTATCTATTTCATATTTTACTGCTTCATCCAGATTTTCTTTGGCAAGTTCCCTTGCCTTCTCTACACCTTCCCAAGTCCTTCCATCCTCTATCGCATCTGCGAGATACACTATTTTAGACAAAGTAGACATATTTTTACTTCCTATGGTGTGATATCTCACTCCATCGAGTATATCCTCATTATCAACACCATAAATATCATAATTATTCTTTACAAATTCTGCTCCTGCAAAACCGTGTAATACTGCCGTTGAATGTGACATTTCATCTTCAACTTCAGGATATTTCCCCTTTACCAGGTCAAGCATACGTGAAAGTTCAAAAAACTTTGCTATATCATGCAGATAGGCAGATACTTCCACATTTTCTTCATTTTCACCATAAATTTTCGCCAGTCTTTTTGCGCACTCGGCAACTCTTTCAACGTGCGCATACCTTTTTTCATCAAGATGTCCCCTCACATTCACTTTAATTTTCTCTAAGTCCATTTCTGCCTCCTTATATGAAAAGCAGGCAATTATTGAATAATTGCCTCTCCATCTATCTGTATATTTATTCCCTGTATATTAGGAAAATTGTTTGAAATCGTCCTTGCTACCGACTGTGTAAACCCGTCAAACATCTCCTTATTTTTTCTCAATCCTGAAAATGCTTCATTTAATTTTATTATAACTGTATTTTTCCCGTCAACCTTTACATTATACGCACTCAGAAACTTCATATCCTTTGTCAGGAAAGGAGAATCTTTTATAACTTCATTTATGTAGTCTCCTTCTATAAGGTTCTGCTGCTTTTCAATAACCGCTTCCTTTTCTTCAACCTGTTTTGTCTGGGGATTATAAACAAATATGGATAATTTTTCAAGTGACTGCTGATTTTCTGCAGGTGCTTTAGTTAAATTCGAATCAACAACCACATTTATTGTTTCATTATTTTTCTTATCGTATTCATTTACTGCTATTGCACCGCCAGACAGAAGGATAAGCAATATTACAATGAAATTACTTTTGAAAAAGTTTTTTTTCTTTTTTTTGACTGCTGTTTCCTTTTCTTTACCTGTATCCTTGTTATTCCCCTCCATAGTTTACTCCTATCAATCTTTCATTATTTTAAATACTTCTATTTCATAAAGTGTCTTCTTATTGCATCAGCTATGGCTTTTGCGGCTCTTTCCTGATCAAAATCATTTACAAATTGGGATACATCAGAATAATTAGTCACAAATCCAAGTTCTATAAGTATTGAAGGAGAATTACTTCCTCTCAGTACTGCAAAGTTTGCACTCTTTACTCCTCTGTCCTTCGTTGCGAAGTTACTTAAAAGGCCATTTAATACATCCTGTGCCAGTGCCGAACTTCTTGTCTGGTTCATTCTGTAATTAATATCCTTTAAAGCGTAATCTGACATTGCAACTCCGCTGTCCACTGTGTTATTAAACTTAGCTACATCTCTGCTGTAATTATCTGCATCCTTCTTTGCATAATAATATACTTCAGTTCCACTTGCAGAAGAATTTCCACCTGAATTCAGGTGAACACTTACAAACAGGTCAGCAGATCTTACATTTCCTATTTCAGGTCTTTCCTGCAATGTTTTAAATATATCTGTTGTTCTTGTCATTATTACGTTATAGTCTTTTCCCAGTTCTTTTCCTAATTTCAATCCTACCTGCAGTGCAAGGTCTTTTTCCCTGTAACCATTTCCTACTGCTCCTGAATCGTGTCCTCCATGACCCGGATCTACAACTATCGTGTATGTTCCTTTTCTATTTGAAGTTGGTCTTCTTTCTGTTGTGTCAATCGTTCTTGAAGGCTCATTTATTCTATTATCCACTACTTTGTTATTTATTTTTTCTCTTCCGTCATCTGAAGAAAGTGCATTCGGATTATTAAATTTTATCTGAAATTCTTTCTTTGAGTTCAGTACTGTGTAGTCTGTTCCGTCTTTAAGGAAAAAGTATATTTTCACTCCATCTCCCTGTTCTGTTATACTTACCGAATCCAAATAAGAATCTTCTAAAATTCTAGGATCTACTGCATTATTTTTTACATTTGGCAATTCCAGTATAAGCACCGATCCTGTTTCTGTCCTACCTTTTATAGCCTGTATATTAACCTTCTTATTTTCTTTTAATGTTCCTGTAAATACTCCACTTCCGTAATCTATTCTTTCCAAAGTTTCTGAAAATACAACTGTACTCATTAAAAGTAGCAGAAGTACAAATAATTTTTTCATTTTTTCCTCCTGATTTCCATTATGGTTTTAAAATTATTTGAAAATACACGATTAATGAATATTCAAAACAATAAAACCTGATTATTTCGCAACTCTTGAAACTGCACTTTTTGAAATAGTCATTTTTACATTTTTATCAATTGTAATTTCTACAGTTGTTTCAGAAACAGCCGCAATTTTTCCGTGTATTCCACCAATTGTAACTATTTCATCTCCTATTTTTAAGCTATCCAGCATTGTTTCCTGCGCTTTTTTTCTTTTTCTTCCTGCAAGTATCTGTGGTAAAAATAAAACAACCATAAATACTACATATATCAGTATCCATTGACCTGTTCCCATTGTTCCGCTCCTTAATCTGTAATTTATTATTTTTCTATAAAATTATACCATAATCATGGTTCTTTTTCAATTTTTTATTTCTTTTCCCAAAAAAGAACAGACTTTTCCATAATTCCTACATTTTTTTCAAAATATATATTTTTATCCTCATATTTTAAAAGTATCGGATATATTTCCACCCCTTTTTCCATTGCTTCGTAAAAAGTTTCAGAAAACTCCCTGTCTATGTTATGTTCAGGAGCAAATATTTTCGACTTTCTGAATATGAGGATTATTACTGCCGCCCTGAATCCTTCCTCCTTAAGTTCCATAAGTTCGCGGAGATGCTTTACAGCCCTCACTGAAGGGGCTCCGGGAAACTTTGCAGTATTATCCTCCACAAGTGTACATCCCTTTGTCTCAATATATATCTTGTCTTTTTCCGTTTCCATATAAAAATCCATCTTGCTTTTATTGTACTTCATCTCAGGCTTTATATATGAAGGTTTTTCAAATGGCGAAATTTTTTCATTATTAAATATTGATTCTGCAATATATCTATGAAATGCTGTATTTATAAGGACTGTCTCATTATCGATTTTCACTGCAATAACATCCCATTTTGTCTTTCTTTCCTCCTTATCAGCCTTTTTTATAAGCAGCTCCGCCCCTTTAATAAGAAGTTCCTTCAGCCTTCCCGTATCATGAAGATGGGCAAAGTCTTCCCCCTTTTTCTTCCCTTTAAATTTAAATCTTACTGTAAATCTTGTAACCCTTTCCTTAAAAATTACAGTTTCATCATAATCTATTCTGTAAATACTTTTTTTATTATCTTCATTATATTTTTTCATTTATTTTTTCCCTTACTGTTTTCATTTTTATAATTCTCTGATTGCTGCTCCCCCTGAATTTAAGCTGGGGAGAATAGAGCTCCTTAACAAAAAGTCCGTCTACCAGTACATCTATATACTTTAGACAGGCTTTTCTTTCCTTATTTTCCAATATGGCTTCTATTGTATACCCTGTATAGAGCCATATGTTTTTCCCGGTTTTTTCCTTTAAAAATTTTAGCACTTTAAACATCTCGACGGGATTAAATAAGGGATCGCCTCCGCTTACTGTAATTCCGTCGAGCAGTTCATTACTATTTATTTCTTCCGCTATTTCCTCAAGCTTTTCATATGTCAGAATTTCTCCGTTGCACGGATTCCATGACTCCCGGTTATGACATCCGGGACAGGCGTGTGAACATCCTGAAAAGTAAATGGAATACCTCAGCCCTTCCCCGTCTACTATTGTTTCCCTGTATATTCCAAGAATCCTTAACGTAAATTCATCCTGTTTTTTTTCAGTTTCCATGGCATCACTTCATCCCGTGTTTCACTCTGTCTTTTTCTTCAGCTTTCTTTGCACTGTTCCAGCTGTCCAGATCTCCTGTCAGATATCCGGTTATTCTTCTTATTTTGGATATATTATGACTTCCGCATATAGGGCATTCATCTCCGATTATTGTTTCTGTACCGCAGTCCCTGCATTTGTCAATCGGATGATTTATTGAACCGTATCCAATACCTGTATCTTTCATCGCCTTCACGATTTTCAGTATTACCCTTACATTCTTTCTTGCTTCCCCGTCAAGTTCCACATATGTAATGTGACCTCCTGTAGTCAGCTTATGGAAAGGCGCTTCTTTTCTTATCTTTTCAAATATTCCTATATTTTCCTTCACATCAATGTGGAAGGAATTTACATAATAATCTCTGTCTGTAACGTTAGTTATTTCTCCAAATTTTTCCCTGTCAATTCTTAAAAATCTTCCTGCCAGACTTTCTGCAGGCGTTGCCAGTATGGAATAATTCAATCCGTATTTCCCTTTCAGTTCAGACGCAATGTCATCCATCATTTTTACAGTGTCATAAAGAGTATTATATGCCAGTTCACTGCTTCCATGATCCGCATCAAATAGGGCATACATGGCGTTTGAACCTCCTACAAATCCTATTCCCAGCGTACCTGAAAGCAGTACATCCCCAAGCTCGCTGTTAGGACTTGCATTAATCATTCCCTTCCATAAATTATTTGCCCTCATGAAAGGAAACTGCTTTGCCAGTGCCGTTCTCTGAAAACTGTATCTCTCATGCAGCTGTTTCGCAGTAAAATATGTCATTTCCTTAACTTTTTCCTGAAATCCCTTTACAAGAAGTTCGCATTTTTTATTTATTTCTTCCTGTTCATCTGAAAATTTTCCAGCCTGTTTCATTTCCTCTATTTCTTTTTCAACTTTTTTTCTCACTTCAATGGCAATTCTTGGGAAATTAATGCTTGTAAAAGAAAGGTTTCCTCTTCCAAGGCTTGTTTTTTCCCCATGCAGGTTTTCAAAAACCCTTGTTCTGCATCCCATTGTCGCCACTTCATATTTATATTTTAAAGGATCGTTTATATCCCATTTTTCATGTCTGTTAAACTCAGTATCAAGGAATACAAAGTTTGGAAAAAGACGTCTGCTCGTTGTATGGCATGCAAGCAGAAGCAAATCAAAATTAGGTGCTTTAAACTTTTTCTTATTTTCCATGTGGGCAGCAGTATTTTCAATATCCCCGTTTAATTCTTCAGCCGCCTGGTTCATTACTTCCTCAAAGTTTTCCATTGCATATCCGTAATCTTCTTCAGTATAGTTCAGCCCTTCCTTAACCTTGAAAATCTGGATAGGAAATATTGGTGTTTCCCTCTTTCCAAGGCCGTCTTCTGTAGCCTTCAGAAGTTCCCTTATTACCATTCTTCCTTCTTCAGAAGTGTCTGTCCCATAATTTATTGAAGAAAATACAACCTGGTTTCCTCCACGTGAATGCATCGTGTTAAGATTGTGCAGGAACCCTTCCATTGCCTGATATGTTTCAAGCCTTGTATCATCATAGGCAATTTCCATAAGTCTTTTTATCTGATCCCTAGGTATTTTAAAATGTTCTGCCGTTTCTGTAATTGTTGCATCATCAGGTAATATTGTATGTATATTTTCATTTATAAAAGATTTTACTTCCTTATTTGTTTCATCAACATAGTCCAATGACAGGAAGCTCAATATTCTGTATCTGAAATGTCTACGGAATGATTTCAGCACTCCCTTTGCCATATAAAAATCAAATGCCGGAATTGATTGGCCGCCATGCTGTTCATTCTGGTTTGTCTGAAAAATAATTGTCGCCAGTGTGGCATAGGTTGTTATACTTTTTGCTTCCCTTATAAATCCATGTTTTGTCTGAAATCCATGCTCAAACATATCTGCCAGGTCATACTGAAGACATGTTGTTGTCTTGCTTGGGTAATAATCCAGATCATGAATATGAATTTCTCCGTTGTTGTGTGCTTCCTTAAATTCAGGGGAAACCAGGTTTTCTAAAGTATACATTTTCGATACTTCACTTGCAAACCTCATCATCTGACCCGCCGGTGTCATCGAAGACATATTTGCATTTTCATTATTTATATCGTTTTTTTCAACGTCTACAATTCCTGAAATTATTTTTTCCAAGTCTTCTCCCAGTTGATTGTGCATTTTCATTACCCGCCTTTCAAAATTATTTACTTTCGTTTAACTAGACCTGAATTCCCCTGTGAATTTTTTCCGTTTTCC
>ERZ773272.1221-NODE-1221-length-9834-cov-2.874629_pt1 | contig 9834 bp, 10 predicted proteins | sample MGYA00511891_ERZ773272 | MGnify/ENA primary metagenome ERZ773272 (study PRJEB29015, sample SAMEA2738150) | human oral metagenome | biome: human oral; feature: human-associated habitat; material: saliva | place: China | collected 2198 ...
AACCGTACCATGCTACAGTTGATTTGGATTGTGATAGCGCTAATCGCTCCCATTTTTAACGCCGTAGCGGGTATTGTTCCCTTACTTTTTCCGGGAGCATTTCTGAGAATACGAGGGGTTCTCGACTGGAAAAAGAATACGAAAACACAAGGAGGTGAAAACTAGAGTATGAATTTTGATATTTCTGGAGCAAAAATATTCCTTAAAATTCCTACAGGAATTCCTTTCCTAGGAGATTTTCTGCTTTCGGAAACCCTAGTGGTCAGCTGGATAGTTATGGCGATTATCACCGGACTATGTATCTTCCTTACCCGAAATCTGCGGGTGGAAAATATTAGTAAACGACAAGCCATTGCTGAGCTGATTGTAGAAAGTGCCAACAACTTAGTGCGCAGTAATACGGGAGGAACCAAGTTTGATAAGATGATTCCTTTTGTGGCAGCCCTTTTTGGCACCAGTATCGTTTCCAACTTAATCAGTTTGACCGGATTACGAAGCCCTACCGCAGATCTGTCCACAGAGGCAGCCTGGGCACTTACGGTTTACGTAATCATCATTGCCAACAAGATTAAGGCAGGTGGAGTTATTGGATTTTTGAAGGGATTTACCCAGCCCATTCCGGTTATGACGCCGTTTAACATCCTTTCGGATGTGGCTACCCCCATTAGTATGGCATGTCGTCATTTCGGTAACATTTTGTCAGGAGTGGTTATCAGTGGTTTGATTTATGCATCATTGACCATTGCCTCTTCCGCAGTTTTGGGATTGATTCCCGGTGTTGTAGGAGATTTTCTATCAAACATTCCTATTTTTGCAGTGGGTCTGCCCGCTATCGTAGGATTTTATTTTGACTGGTTTTCCAGTGCCATGCAGGCATTTATTTTTACCATGTTGACGATCATGTATATCGCCAACGCAGCAGAAGGATAAACAAATTAATTTAGGAGGACAAGAAAATGAGTGAATTTCAGTTTTTAGCAAGAGGTATTGCATTAGCAGGATGTGGAATCGGTGCAGGTGCTGCATTAATCGCCGGTATCGGACCCGGTATCGGAGAAGGTAACGCTGTAGCTAAGGCTTTGGAAGCTATCGGAAGACAGCCCGAGTGTAAGGGTGATGTTACTTCTACCATGTTATTAGGTTGTGCGATTGCCGAGACAACCGGTATTTACGGATTCGTAACCGGTCTTCTTCTGATCTTCGTTGCTCCCGGTATGTTCATGAATTTCTTAAAGTAAGAACAAGTACGAAGCAAAGTGAAGAAAGGAGAAAAGTATGGAATCGCAACAGTTGGTAACCATCATTCCATGGACCTTCATTGCCCAGATTTTGAACCTTTTTATTCAGGTATATCTCATTAAGCGTTTTCTTTTTAAGCCCATTAACGAGGTTTTAAAGAAGAGACAGGAAGCGGCAGATAAGGATATACAAGAGGCAAAGAAAGCAAAAGAAGCAGCTGAGGCTGTTAAGACAGAATATGAGACCAGTATGTCTGATGCTAGAGGAGAGGCAAACCGTATCATCGAGGATGCGAAGAAGGATGCCAACCTCCGTGCCGAGGAATTGATTAAAGAGGCGGAACAGCACGCAAGCTCCATTAAGGCAAAGGCAGAAGAGGATATCCGTTTAGAGAGAAAGAAAGCCTTGAATGAGGTAAAGGATGAAATCGGAAGCATTGCTATGGATATTGCGGGGAAAGTTGTGGAGAAGGAAATCCACGAAGATGAGCATAAAGCTTTAATTGATGAGTTCTTACAAAATGTAGAGGAGGCATCATGAATAAGGCATCCAGCTTGTATGGGAAAAGTCTTTACGACTTAGCCAAGGAAGAGCATCTGGAAAAAGAAATTTTAGAAGAGATGAGCTGTGTGAAAACACTTCTGGAGGAAAATCCGGAGTATTATTCTCTTCTGGCAGAGCCTTCCATTCCCAAGAAGGAGAGATTATCTCTTTTGGATCAAGCCTTTGCAACGGAACTGCAGCCTTATTTGTTGAATTTTTTAAAGTTGCTTTTGGAAAAGGGTCTGGTAAGAGGCTTTAAAGAGAGCTATAAGACCTACAAAGCACTATATCAGGAGGATCAGGGGATTGCAGAAGCTCTGGTCACCAGTGCGGTGCCTTTACAAGAGGAACAAAAGTCGGCTTTAATCGAAAAGTTGCAAAAGCTTTGTGCAAAAACCATTATTCTCTCCGAAAAAATCGATCCCAAGGTATTGGGCGGATTGAAGGTGGAAGTAGCAGGAAAGACCTTAGACGGTACGGTTTCTGCTCGATTGAAAGAGATTCGTAAAACTGTTAATGAAGTAGTCTTGTAAAAAGGATGGGCATAGAATGGAATTAAAACCAGAAAAAATTTCCGAGGTCATTCGAAGCCAGATTAAATATTACCAAAATGCCATTGTTCAGAATGAAACAGGCACCGTACTCACCGTAGGTGACGGTATTGCCCGGGTTTCCGGTCTGACAAATTGTATGTCCGGAGAGCTTTTAGAGTTCGAGGACGGCACTTTCGGTATGGCTCAAAACCTTGAAGAAACAAGTGTTTCTGCGGTACTTTTCGGTTCCGACGTAGGAATCAGAGAAGGGCAGAGCGTAAAGCGTACAGGTAGAGTAGTATCTGTTCCTGTAGGAGAACAATTAATCGGACGAGTAGTAAATGCGATTGGACAGCCTATTGACGGTATCGGTCCCATCGAGAGTACAGAGTTCCGTGCAGTGGAAAGCCCTGCACCCGGCATTATCAAGAGACAGCCGGTTAAAGAGCCTTTACAGACAGGAATCAAGGCGATTGACTCCATGATTCCTATCGGAAGAGGACAAAGAGAGTTAATCATCGGTGACAGACAGACCGGTAAAACTACCATTGCTATTGATACCATCATTAACCAAAAGGGTAAGGATGTTATCTGTATCTATGTAGCAATCGGACAGAAGAGATCCACTGTTACCGCATTGGTAAATGAATTAAAGGAAGCCGGCGCTATGGATTACTCCATCGTTGTTGCGGCAACCGCTTCCGAGCCGAGCCCTTTGCAGTATATCGCACCGTATGCGGGCTGCGCGATGGGCGAGTATTTCATGCATCAGGGAAAGCACGTCCTGATTATCTATGATGATTTGAGTAAGCATGCGGTGGCATACCGTGCAATTTCCCTTCTGATTCGTAGACCGCCAGGAAGAGAAGCTTATCCCGGAGACGTATTCTACTTACACTCCAGATTGCTGGAAAGAGCGGCAAAGCTGTCTCCTGAATTAGGAGGAGGATCCTTAACAGCCCTTCCTATTATCGAGACACAGGCCGGAGACGTTTCCGCATATATTCCTACCAACGTTATTTCCATTACAGACGGACAGATCTTCTTGGAGACAGAGCTGTTCCACAGCGGTATTATGCCGGCGGTTAACCCCGGTATCTCCGTATCCCGTGTAGGAGGAAATGCGCAGATTAAGGCCATGAAGAAGGTAGCGGGAACCTTGAAGCTGGTTTACTCTCAGTATAGAGAGTTACAGTCCTTCGCACAGTTTGGATCCGACCTTGACCAGGATACCAAGCAGAGACTTGCCCAGGGTGAACGTATCGTAGAGGTACTGAAGCAGGGTAAGGGAGAGCCTGTTGCTGTTGAAAAGCAGGTAGCAATCCTTTATGCGGTAGTTCAGGGAATCCTGACTGCTGTAGAGGTTAAGGATATCCGTCACTATGAGGAAGAGCTTTATCACTTCTTAGATGCCGATGCAGAGGCCCTGAGTGCAATGAATGCCATCAGAGAAACCGGTAAGCTGGAAGAAGAGACAGAGAAGAAACTTAAGGCTAGCTTAGAGCGTTTTACAGCGGAATTTTTAAAGAGACTGTAAACCCAGGAAGAAGGAGAAAACATGGCTGCAGCAAATATGAAGTCAGTGAAACTCCGTATTAAAAGCATCCAGAATACCATGCAGATTACCAAGGCCATGGAGCTGGTAGCTTCCTCAAAGCTGAGAAAGGCAAAGGAAAAGGCGGAGAATACCAAACCGTATTTTCAGACTTTAAAGAAAACTCTTTCTGAAATTGCCAATGGAAATACAGATTTTTCTTCTCCCTATACCAAGAAAAACAGCTCCGAGAAGTGGTGCTATGTATTGATTGCGGGAGACCGCGGTATGGCGGGAGGCTATAATGCCAATCTTTTCCGTACCCTGGAGGAAGAAATCAAGGGCAAGGAATTTGCTTTGTTCCCATTAGGAAAGAAAGCCTTAGAGTATGGACGGCAGAAGAAGTATGAGCTGTTTAATGACAGCTATACTCATGTTGGAGAGGTTGGAATTTCCGACTCTTACAGCATTGCCCAGAAAATCTGTGAAGCCTATAAAAATCAGGAATTCGGCCATGTGGCATTGATCTATACGGATTTTGTGTCCATGATGAGCCAGAAGGCAGGAGCTATTTCTCTTTTGCCCTTGTCTGATTTTAAAGAGGAAAGCGAAGAAGAAGCGAAGAAGATTCGTAACCTGATTCTCTACGAGCCAAGTGGAGAAGATGTTTTTAATGCGATAGTACCGGAATATCTTGCAGGGCTGGTCTATAGCGGAATTTGTACTTCTGTTGCCAGTGAGCTGGCAGCAAGAAGAACGGCTATGGAGGCGGCTACAGATAACGCCGGAGAGATGATTGATAAATTAAGTCTATTCTACAATAGAGCAAGACAGGCAAGTATTACCCAGGAAATCACGGAAATCGTTGCCGGTGCGGAAGAGTTGTAGTGTAGAAAAAGGAGAGATACATGACAGAAAAACATGTAGGAAAGGTTATACAGGTCATGGGTGCCGTCCTGGATATTCGATTCCAGGAAGGGGAACTCCCCTCCTTATTGAACGCAATTTCCATTCAGCTTGGAGATACCGAGCTGATTGCGGAGGTTGCACAGCAGTTGGGAGATGATGTGGTACGTTGTATCGCAATGAGTTCCACCGATGGCTTGGTTAGAGGAATGGAAGCTGTTGATACAGGAAACCCCATTACAGTACCTGTTGGAGAGCCTTGCTTGGGAAGAATCTTCAACATTTTGGGAAATCCTGTAGATGAAAAACCTGCCCCTGAGACAGAGGAAAGATGGGCGATTCACCGTCCGGCTCCTTCTTTCGAGGAGCAGACCCCTGCTACAGAGATCCTGGAGACAGGTATCAAGGTAGTAGACCTCATTTGCCCTTACGCAAAGGGAGGAAAGATCGGACTTTTCGGTGGTGCGGGTGTAGGTAAAACCGTATTGATCATGGAGCTGATCCATAACGTGGCAACAGCTCACGGCGGTATTTCCGTATTTACCGGTGTAGGAGAGCGTACTCGTGAGGGTAACGACCTTTACGGAGAAATGAAGGAAAGCGGCGTTTTGGATAAGACTGCCCTGGTTTACGGACAGATGAACGAGCCGCCCGGAGCGAGAATGAGAGTTGCTCTTTCCGGTCTGACCATGGCGGAGTACTTCCGTGATGTGAAGCACCAGGACGTATTGCTCTTCATTGATAATATTTTCCGTTTTACCCAGGCAGGTTCAGAGGTATCCGCACTTCTCGGAAGAATGCCTTCTGCGGTAGGATATCAGCCAACACTGGCAACAGACATGGGTGCTTTGCAGGAGCGTATTACTTCCACAAAGCAGGGATCTATCACCTCCGTTCAGGCGGTTTATGTGCCTGCGGATGACCTTACCGACCCGGCGCCTGCAACAACATTTACCCACTTGGATGCGACCACCGTATTGTCCAGAGATATCGCAAGTAAGGGAATTTACCCTGCAGTAGATCCTTTGGATTCCACCAGCCGTATTCTTACTCCGGAAATCGTGGGAGAGGAGCACTACCAGGTGGCAAGAGGTGTACAGCAGGTACTCCAGAGATATAAGGAATTACAGGATATCATCGCCATCATGGGTATGGATGAATTGTCTGAGGAAGATAAGATTAGCGTTTTCCGTGCCAGAAAGATTCAGAACTTCCTGTCTCAGAGCTTCTCTGTAGCAGAGCAGTTCACCGGTCTTGCAGGAAAGTATGTTCCTTTAAAGGAAACAATCCGCGGCTTTAAGATGATTTTGAACGGAGAATGTGACGAGCTTCCTGAGTCTGCTTTCCTCTTAGTAGGAAACATCGATGAAGTTTTTGAAAAAGCTAAGAAACAGTAAGGAGGGACCTTTATGGCAAACTTCCATTTAGAGATTGTTTCTATGGATGGGCAAAAATTTGACGATGAAGTAGAACGTGTCAGCTTAAGAACCATTACAGGAGACCTGGCTATCATGGCGCACCATATCAATTACTGCACAGCGGTAGGTATGGGTACAGCCAAGGTGATTATGAAGGATGGTAGCGAAAGAAAGGCAGCCTGTATCGGAGGAATGCTTTCCATGATGGACAACCATTGTCGATTGATTCCCACCACCTTTGAGTGGAGCGAGGAAATCGATGTTGATCGTGCTGAGAGAGCCAAGGAGCGAGCTGAGAAGAAGATTCAGGATGAAAAGCTTTCCGAAGAACAAAGACTTCGGAATCAGGCAAAGCTTTATCGTGCGCTTATCCGTTTACAAACAGCAGGAAAAAACAGCAGCTTATAAAAATACTATTTTATAAAAACGATATTTTATAAAATCCTAGCAAATTTAGAGCTTAGAATGAAGGCTTGGGGGATACTCCCTTAAAGCATTTCTTCTAAGCTCTTTCTTTATACATAAAATTCGGTTGGAAATCCCCGAGTTTTTCTCTCAATGTAGCTATCCTTTAGTGAATTTATGGTACAATGGATTCTAAAGAAAGTATAAACACAAGAGAAAAGGAAGAAGACCATGGATAGAAATGCATTTTTTAGAAGAATTCCCAAGATTGACAACATATTGGAGGAGGAGCAGATTCTCTCCTTTATTCAGGATTACGGCTTATCCTATGTAACGGACTGCGTAAGACTTGAAGTGGAAAATCTCCGAAAATGCGTTCGGGAGGAAGAAGAGGAAAGTCGAATAGAACAGGCCTTTTCTTCTCTTTACAGTAGGATTACGGAGCGCATCGAGGGCGATGTCAAGCCGAAGCTCAGGAAGGTGATTAATGCCACCGGCACCATTTTACATACCAACCTTGGTCGTGCTTTGCTTTCTCCGAAGATCGGGCAGGAGCTTGCCAAGATGCTTTCTTCCTACTCCAATCTGGAATACGACTTGGAAAAGGGAGAGCGGGGGGAGCGTTATAGCCATATTAAGGACAGCATTTGCAAAATTACCGGCGCGGAGGATGCCATGGTGGTCAATAACAATGCTTCTGCCGTTTTACTGATTCTCTCTACCCTGGCTAAGGGAGGAGAGGTTGTGGTATCCCGGGGAGAACTGGTGGAGATCGGGGGAAAATTCCGTATTCCCGATGTTTGTGCCGCTTCCGGGGCGGAGATGCGGGAAGTGGGAACCACCAACAAGACTCACTATCAGGATTATGTGGAAGTTGTAAATGAAAATACAAAAGCCTTCTTAAAGGTGCACACCAGCAATTACAAAATCTGCGGTTTCACGGAATCTGTAGAGGCCAGAGAATTAAAGCCACTTTCTCTGGAAACCGGAATTCCTATTATTGAGGATTTAGGCTCCGGCGTGCTTCTTCCTTTGGAAAAATACGGACTTCCCCACGAACCAACGGTACAGGAAGCCATCGAAGCCGGTGTGGATGTGGTTTGTTTCAGCGGAGACAAGCTTTTGGGAGGTCCTCAGGCAGGAATTATTATCGGAAAAAAAGAATATATTGATCAAATGAAGAAAAATCCTCTTACCAGGGCTCTTCGGGTAGATAAGCTTACCATAATCGCATTGGAACTATGCTTTTTAGAATATCTGAAGGAGGAGGGGATTGAAGAAAGAATTCCTGTACTTCGTATGCTGTCGGAAGAGCAGAGCGTGGTCAAAAGACGGGGGGAAGCATTGCTTCATTTGTTCCAAAAGGAATCTATCCCCGGAGAATATTCTTTACAGCCCTCAAAAGCCCAGGTTGGTGGAGGCTCTCTTCCGGATACCTATATGGACAGCTATGCTGTGGTTTATCATCCGGAGAAGCTTTCCGTATCTCAGCTGGAAGCCAGACTTCGAAAAGGAAAAACGCCGATTATCGGAAGAATCTGGGAAGATGATTACTGGATGGACTTAAGAACCATACAGGAAGAAGAGTTAAATGAAATTATAGAGACCTTTCAGGAGGCTCTGTACTAGAATGAAATTAAGTGGCTGCAAAAAATCAAAATAAAGCAATTTTCGGCAATATAGGTCTGAATACGGGGTAGTCTGAGCCCGTCGGTACTTGCGAAAAACAAGTGAAAAGCAGTTTTTCGCTTAGTATCCGTTACGTGGCGAAGCTAGCGAGAGCGTGCCCCATTTCAGACCTATATTGCTTAGAAAATTATTTTATTTTTTTTAAAACCCCTTTATTCCTGCTCGTAATACTCCGGAAAGGCAATCGAATTTTCCTTAAAGATATGCATGAAAATATCCTCCACCAAGGCTTCCATCTGGCTGAAGCATCTTCTGTAGGTAGGGCAAACATCCTCCGGGGCTGTAAAGAAATTTGTCTCTTTCTGTAAAAGCTTAATCAGATCTCCTGCTGCACTGTGTTCTTCCTCCAAACCCTTCACATAGGCAATGTCTTCAGAACTTGGTTTACCGGTTTTTTTCATCATCGGGAAGACCAGCTTTTCTTCTTTTGCAAAATGTTCTTCCAAGTCCGCCTTTAAGAGGGCAAAGTGGTGATGAATGGAACTAAGCTCTTCTCCATGGTGTTCGTAGTGCACCACAAGAATTTTGTTTAAAAGAGCCTCTACATCTGCCATTAGCTCTCTTTCCTTGACATGGTGGCTGCGCTCTAAATCCACCAGCATTTCCGGCACAGACAGAGAACGAAAACGCTGCAATTCTCCCTCGTAATCTAAATCATTTTTCTTTGGAAGGGCTGCCAATCTTTCCAGCTCCTGCATAAAAGGCTCCAGCTCAATATTTTTCTCTTTGGCAATCTGTGCAATAGGATCATGTCCTCCACAGCAATAATCCAAACGATATTCATTTAAATAGGGAATGGTGCCGGGATATTCCTTTACCACATCCGCTAAAGTCATTTCTTTCGTAATCATATAGACTCCTCTCCTGATAGTGTTCCTCTTTACGTCCTCAGGATAACAGAGAAAAAATAAAAGATATGTTGCAAATGTAACAAAAACATCAATCGAAATGAAAGATATGAATATTCTTGACAAAAGTATAAAATAGAGTAAAATTAAATTGCAAACAATTTATATACCAAAAAGCTATTATAAAATATAAGAGTTCAAGGGAAAGTAGAGTATAGGAGGAAAATATGGGAATTTATGATTACGGTGTAGAGAAGAGAAATGGGGAAATGCTATCTCTTAAAGAGTATGAGGGAAAGGTGCTTTTGATTGTCAATACGGCAACAGGCTGTGGATTTACACCTCAATACGAGGACTTACAGAAGCTCTACGAGAATTTCCATGAAAAGGGTTTAGAGATTTTGGATATTCCCTGCAATCAGTTTGCGGGACAGACTCCGGGAACAGATGAGGAAGTTCACCAGTTCTGTACCCTACAGTACAAAACAGAATTCGATCAGATGAAAAAAGCAGAGGTCAATGGTGCCAATGCTCTTCCTTTATACGGCTATCTTAAAGAACAAAAAGGCTTTGAGGGATTTGGAAAGGGCGTAAAGGCTATGGCCATGGGAGCGATGTGCTTTGCCAAGGATCCGAAATACAAGAAGAATCCGGACATCAAGTGGAACTTTACGAAGTTCTTGGTTGATAGAAAGGGAAATGTGGTACAGCGTTTTGAG
>ERZ773272.1234-NODE-1234-length-9785-cov-3.013772_pt1 | contig 9785 bp, 8 predicted proteins | sample MGYA00511891_ERZ773272 | MGnify/ENA primary metagenome ERZ773272 (study PRJEB29015, sample SAMEA2738150) | human oral metagenome | biome: human oral; feature: human-associated habitat; material: saliva | place: China | collected 2198 ...
TGTGGGGAGGCAGGAGGATACAATGTCACCTTCCCCATTTGAGACATCACATCTCACCCTTTTTGGTATGGTCACCCTTACCACATTCACGAGGATCGATTCTCAGGGCCTCGTAGACGCGTCCCTAGGCGACCGTACCGCCGCGCTCTCTGCGCAGCTCCTAGGGCCCTTCTCGTAACGATTTGGGGTATGTGGGCCCGGCGCCAGCCGGGCCCCCCGTCTCACCCCTCGAAGTCCTCGAGGATTTCTGCGAGTTCGTCTGAGTAGTAGCCGTTCAGTTCGTCGTAGTACTGGACGTTCATGGTCAGTTCCTTTCTTTCTTTGACCTTATGCTTTAATCCTACCCTGAAACATATATCCTGTCAATAGTATTTAGTGTGACCTTCTCCACAAAATTCCGTGCCATGCCACTACACGGATGTGGTATACTGTAAGCACAGCCCGAGAGACGGGCTCGACAAAAAGGAAAGGACAAAGAGAGATGACCAAAGAACTCAACCCCGATATCAAAGCTGCACGGTACGCGCATAGCCTCTATGCACAGCGTCGCATCGATATCGCGGACAACTACACGCAACAGTGTAGTGAAAACAGGGAACGACTCGCGTCCGACCTGGCCGATATCGCCCTGGAATATGACATCGCGCCCACCCGGGTTATCCGGAACGCTTTCAGCGCGGACCGAACCGACTTCGTCAGTCTCGTCCGCCGGGCTCTCGCAGCTAAGAAAGCACAGAGGAACGCTAGGGAAGGCGACTGATAATGATTAAACTCGAAACGGACCTGCGCAGCATCCAAATCACTTCGAAAACAGGTGAGACGGCCTCCTACGTGTATGCTTGCTACACCCGTGAGAACCCCATCCCTAAGTGGACTCCTCATTCGCCATACGATATCGCCCACTACTCACTACCACTCCCGACGTTCATACACGACGTTAGTGTCAAGCGACTCGAACCCGGCGTCTTCTACAGGCTACCGGAGGCCGCCTGCAGGTCGCTCGGCGCCGCTGAAGATCTGAGCCTCATCCCCCTGTACGTCGAAATCGGCCACACCCCTTACGTTGATTTCATAGAAGACGAGCAAGGCCGCGGCTACGTACCCAACTTGGCGACAGACGTCCGCAGCGACGTGACCCACATGTCCCGCCTCTGCTATGGGTCATGGACTGTGTGCGGCCTCCTTCGAACCGGGCAGGCCAGGGAATGGGCCGGTCTCAGCGACGTTGAATGGGCCACCCATATCCTCTTCAACAGTGCGCGCGACGGTCTGGATCCCTCATGGCAGCCGCTTCGGGCCCGTGGGACCATGACCCTCACCCACCGAGGCCCGCTCGAACTCAAAGCCGTAGGGGTTTCCCGTGAAACGGCATGAGCTTCTCGCCGAAGCCGCACGCCTGCGCAAGACGGCCATGGGCAAGATGCGCACCCACCGCAAACGAGGCGTCGAACTCGCAAATAGCGAGTTCGATCCCCGGGTCGGCACCAACGCACAGCTACGCACCATGTCCGACAAACAACTCGTCTCATACATCGACCGCATCAAGCGCTTCAACATCCGCGATCGGCAGTATTACCTCACGTCCAACGGCGGGATCGTGGACTCCTACACGCTGGACAACTACGCCTATCAGCTGCGCCGCCAGGAACGCTTCTACCGCGACGTAGACAAAGCCTACGAGAGCCTGAATCATGAGGGTACCACCCGTACGATCGCCCAGCAGCGGGCCTACGAGAAGAGCATAGATGAGCAGTCCGTCTTCAATGCTGCCCGGCGCATTGACAAGACACTCCAATCAGCCGACCAGATGAAGGCTAAATACACCAAGCGGCAGCTTCTCGCGTTCCGTGAACAGAGCAAGCGGGCATTCGACAAGCGGGCCGCCGACATCAAAGAGAAGATGGCCCGCACGAAGGACGGCACTTACTTGGAGCGGCGCGCCGAAGCCATCAGGCGCGAGTTGCTGACTGAGCTCCGCGGCTCCAAGCTGCGCACAACTGATATGGAGCGGGCCATCGAGGGTATGAGCCGCAAAGCGCTCATCTCCATGTACCGACACACGAACATCGCGGCTCACATCCGCAACATGTACGAGTTGTCCAAGCTGGACTTCTCCGGTGTGCGCCTTGAAGGGGGTGTGGCCAGTGGCGATGAACAGGAGAACTCCGTTCGGAGGGTCCTATCCGACTATGCCAAAGCCGATCGAGCCAAGTGACGTCGCCGTGGCCTCTGTGTGGGGCGACGGCAGCTGGGTCGTCATGTCCGTAGAGGCCGATGCGGACATCGCCCTCTACGAGCTTCACCAGGGCACCATCCCCGACTGCGAGACCGGTGATGACGTCAGCGGCTTCTTCTCCGCCGCGTCGCAGTACAAGCGCGTGTGGGTGTGGGACGACCAGGCCACGCTGCACTTCCTCGCCATCTCCGCCAGGCGCGCCGGCAAAGCCGTGGAGGTAACCGGCGGCCCCTTCGGGATAACGGGCGTTAAGTGGCGCGTCGGCAAGCGCAAGACGATCATCCGCTCGCTGTCCGCTGTGACGAAGACGAGCTACCGCGAAGCGGTGAACTATATCCGAGTCGATCGCAACCTGGCCGACACAGTCTACCTCAAGCCGATCATGATGGCCTGCGTTGTCCAGCGCTTGGGCTTGGATCGGCGCGACGTCGGGAACTGGACCGTCTATACCCGCGCCCGGTGCTGTCAGTATTTACGCGACGAGATGTCATTGAGGCGCGTCGCCGACGCTGGTACTGACTTCAACGACCGCAGTCCCGTCCGTGCCGGCATCGTGTGGTTAGACCCTGACTGCGAAGGCCGGGAGGTGGAATGCGTCGACGTGTGGGACGTGTCGTCTCTCTACCCCGCCGTCCTCGCCTACATGCCGATGCCCATCGGCTACGGTGTGCGCTCCGAGAGATTGTTGGATATGCTGCAGAATCCGATGTCCGACCCAGAGCCCCTTGTGGACCGACCAGGCGTATGGGTCGCCCTCGTTTCCGTCGGCGGCGAGATGACATGGGAAACGAGCGTCGACTGGCTGTGTCGCATCGAGGGTGACATCGGCTTCCACTACGACCGCGTCTACGACGTCCTTTCGTATAACACAGCGACGGGCCTCTTCCGCGGCTTCGTGGAGCGGCTCTACGCCGATAAGGAGAAGGGCGGCCTGTTCGCCGCGCTGCACAAGAGCGAGCTCGTCTCCCTGACGGGTTCCATGTCGCCTCGCAGCCTGAAACGCACGTACAGGGTGGACTATGACGACGACCGTGGGTACGTCGTCCGCATCGACCGTGTCGAAGAACGCGATCCCGGCTCCCTCAACCTGACATACGCCTTCATCACCGCATACGGCCGCCTCCTGCTATCCCGCATGCTCCGTCGCTACGAAGGCCACGTCGTCTACTGCGACACGGACAGCATCCACCTGGTCGGCGTCCGCCCCGACGACGTCGTCTTGGACGGCGTGCCGGGGGCGCCGGAGGGCACCAGGCTAGGCCAGTGGACGCAGCGGGAGAGCGGCGCCACCTTCTTCTACTCCGGTAAGCGGTCGTACGCTGTCAAGCGCGGCGACGAGGCGGAGCTCGTCATGGCCGGGCTGCAGCGCCCGCCCTGGCAGGCACCGGTCCCTTGGCGTTGGCTGATAGAGCATGACAGCCTCGTCACGTGCGCGTCCATCCCGACGCCTGATGGCTTGGCCCTGACTGTGCGCCCCTACCCCTACTACAACCGATCTGTCAGCGACGCCTGACCTGTGCGCCTTCCGGGCCCCGCCCGAGACATGTGATATACTATGTCTCAGGCGGGGCTCCATCCTGTTGTGGCGGAGACTGCGGCCGGGCGTCACGGGCTGATACCCGCCGGCCCCGGATGGATTTGACAACCCTTCGACCCCTACGGCGGTAGCCCCGCTGTACAACACGTGAGGAGAACTGAGTGGCAGACGAACAGACCACCGATACCGACGCCGAAGACCAGACGCCCGTGGAAGCGACTGAAGAAGACGTCCAGGCTGACCTGGCGGCGCTCATCGACGAAGTCCGCACCCTAGCCGTCCAGGCGCTAGACGAATGCAAAGAACTGCGCGCCATCATCACCGAAGAAGCCCTGGACGAGGCCGCCGATGACGTCGCAGACGATGACATAGAGCCAGAAGACCTTCAAATCGAAGACCTTCTCGCCTGACGAAAGGACCCACTGAACAATGGCATCCGCTTCCAAGGGGCTGCGCCCCGGGACAACCAACGAACAGCTTCTTCAGGTATCCATCAACGCCGCCTCTATGGGGTATAAGAAGCGCATCCCCTCCCCGACTCAGGCAGGTATCGACCGCACCCTGGACTATCTCAGCCAGCACCGCGACATGTGGAACCCCATCTGCCAGTCGCTGCTCAACCAGATCGTCCCCGTCTTCGCCAAGAACCGGTCGTGGTCCAACCCGCTCGCCGAATTCAAGAAGGGCATGGTCGAATTCGGGAACGGCGTCGAAGAGATACAGACCGGCCTCATCAACGCTGTCGCCTATGATCCCAACGACGACGTCGACGCCAAGGCGATCTTCGGCAGGGAAGACTTCCGCGTGGAGACCGCTTTCCATACGCGCAACCGCCGCGACCGCTACAAGGTCTCTGTGGAGAAACGGCTGATCCAGTCTGCGTTCCTCAACGGCGGCGACGTCGCCGAGCTCATCGACCGTCAGCTGAACGCCCCCTACGAGTCCGACCAGGTGGACGAGTTCCTGCTCATGGCTAACCTGCTCCGCGAGTACGAGGACCGCGGCGGCTTCTACCATGCGCACGTCCCCGACGTGGCCCACACACGCTCCACCACCGACGACGCCAAAGAGCTTCTGCGCAAGCTGCGCGCCATCGCCGGCGAGATGCGGTTCAAGTCCACCGCCTACAACCCGGCGCGCATGCCCGTCCACTCCACGCCCGACGACATGATCCTCCTCACCACGCCCGCCGTCAAGGCGGCCCTGGATGTGGAGGCGCTCGCGTGGGCGTTCAACATCGATAAGGCCGACGTCCAGTACCGGGTCATCGAAATCCCGCAGTCTGCCGCCCCCGGGAGGGGTTTCCAGGCGGCAGTCGTGGACAAGGACTTCTTCCAGGTCTACGACCACGTCATGGAGACCACGTCCATCGACGTGCCCACCGACCCGAACACCTACAACGTGTTCTTCCACCATCACCAGACGATTTCGTGCTCTCGCTTCGCCCCCACCGCCATGCTGTGGACCGGCGCCGACGACGAAGTCATCGAAATCCTGCCGCCCGTCACCGAGATCGGCACCCTCGAATGCCTCGACGCCGACGGCAACACGCCGACCCAGCTTGAGAAGGGCGGCAACTACCGGGCGCGCCCACAGTCCGTCACCGGCGGCGGCATCAACCCGGCCCTCGAATGGACGATCGTCTCGTGCACGGACAACCACACGTCCATCTCCGACACCGGCATCCTCTACGTCGGGCGCCTCGAAAAGGGCCCGGTCAAGATCAAGGCGGCATGCGACGGCGTCACCGCCGAAGGCGCCTTCGCCGTCAAGGCCGGAGCGGACGTTCCGTCGTGGCCTGACCTGAAGTCTTCCATCACGGGTCTCACGGTGCTCGGAAGGGCGATCGGCAAGTCGTTCACACCCGAAACCAAGGAATATACTGTCACGCGGGCTAAGAAGGACGAGCTGATCAAGGATGCGGCGAACAACACGTTCCCGCACGGGCGGATGCTCAACTACACAGTCGAAACCGCCAACGGCGAGAACGGCGCCTACAAGGTGACCGTCACCGTCACAGGAGCCGACGGCGTCTCCTACGGCCCCTACATCGTCACCGTCAAGTAACGGGTAGAGGCCCTGCGGGGCGCCGGGTTTCCTTCCTTTCCTTTCTCCCCGGCGCCCCGAATCCATACGAAGGACCAGACAGTAGGAGGGCAATATGCCGAGCGTCAGCGAATGGGCCGCCGGGGCTGAAGTCACGCTCACCACGGTGGCATGGGACTCCACCTACCGCGACATTGTCAAATGGCGGGACTATGCCCACCGGGCCGACTATATCGACCGCCCCGACGCGCACCACCTGACGCTGCGCAACGCCCAGACCATCGACTACGGCTCCCAAGTCGTCCTCGACGAACCCTTCTCGGTGTGCGTCAAATACAACTACGTTCGGGTCGTCAACCCGAAGATATCCAAGCTGCACCCTGACAAGGAACGACCGACCGTCTTCTACTACTTCATCCAAGACGTCGTCCGGGTCGCGCCCGACGCCACCATGCTCTCCGTCCAGCTGGACGTGTGGACCACCTACTGCGGCAACGTCCGGCTGCGCAACGCCTTCGTCGTCCAAGGCCACCTGCCGGTGGCCGCCACGTGGCGGGGCCGCCAACATGATGTGCTCAGGGAGGCCGAAGGCCTCGATCTGGGTTCCGACTACATGGTGCGCTACAGCGAACGCTACACGGTCGCCACACTCGCCCAGTGCTGCGTCATGGTCGTCGCCGCCACCGATTTCTCCTCCGACCCGGGCGAGACGAGCAACCCCAGCTTGAAGACGGCGAAAGGATCTGCCTTCGAAGGCCTGCCCAACGGGTGTGACATCATCCTCGTCCGCGACATCGGCACGTTCGAGTTCTTCGCCACCGCCATGTCGCCCTTCCCGTGGGTCTCCCAAGGCGTCCAGATGATCATGGTGCTGCCGACGCCCGACGACATGTTCGACCGGATCATCGGATCCCACAACACCGACAACGTCCACGACAAGTACAGGCAGGGCGTCGACCCGAACACGATCAAGATCATCCGCTCCCGCAAGTCGGGTCATGAAGGCGACGTCATGTGGGGCCGCGACCAGACGTTCTTCGCCGGCGGAGCTCTAGAGTTGCTCGATAAGGCGAGACTCGCCGACTGGCAGCGCAACTACACGAAGCTCGCTACCGCGCCCTACCTATTCATCGAGCTCACCAACTACCAGGGCCAGTCGATGGCCGTCCACCCCGAGTACCTGCCGGACGGCGGGAAAGTGACGCTGTCCAGGCTGCAGCACTTCTCCCCGCCCGGCCCCCGCGTCGTGGTGTGGCTGCGCGACTACCTGTCGGAAGACAACGCCACCGGCAACCCGCTGTCGAACTCGTTCCTGGACGGCTCCCTGTTCTTCACGAACTTCCCCATGTTCTCCATCCCCAACAACTCGGGGCTGAACGCCATGGCGTCACAGGCGCACAGCATAGCCTTCGCCTACCAGTCGGCGGACTGGTCGCAGCAGAAGGCCCTGCAGGGCAACCAGGTCGCCTACGACCAGGCATCCTATGCGATTGGGACGGCCCGCCAGTCCATGGTGGCCTCCAACACCGCCAGGGGCGCGCAGACGGCCCTATCGAATGCCGCCCGATCTCAATCGACGGCGATCACCAACGACGCCGCGTGGGGCCACACGCAGAACAGCATGATCCAGCAGGGCGTCTCCGGCGGCATGGGCGCCGTCGGCTCCCTGCTGTCGGGCGATATCGGCGGCGCCATCAAGGGTGTGGTCGGCACCGGCATGGGCATCCACATGGCCAACTCGAACTACAACATCGACGCCAACGCGAGGGACGCACAGACCGACCTGGCGAACAGCACGGCTTCCCAGTCGACAGCCATATCCAACAACCTCGCTTCGAAGCTCACCGGGTTGCAGAATGCTCAGGCTGCCTACAACCGGGACACGAACAAGGAATACGCAGACATGGTCGCCAAAGGCGACTATGCGAACACCCTGGCTGGTTTGAAGGCGAAGATACAGGACACGAGGATGGTCCAGCCGTCCATCTCCGGGCAGGTCGGAGGCGACGCGTTCATGCTCGCCACCACCGGGTGGATGGTGGATGTGCGCTTGAAGTCGCCTCACCGGGGCGCTATCCAGGCGGTCGCCGAGCATTTCGCACGCTACGGCTACCGGTGCAACCGGACCGTCGACATGGCCGCCTACGACCTGACGCTCATGTCGCATTTCACCTATTGGAAACTGGCGGACTGCCGGATAGACGCCCCGTCCGTGCCGCAGATGCACGCCGAGACGATCCGGGGGATCTTCGAGAAGGGCGTCACCGTGTGGGACGAACCCAAGGAGATAACCGAGATGCATCTGTTCAACAACGGACCGAAGAAAGTGGTGTCCCTGTAATGGCTAGTACGAAGGGCCTGACGAACGGAGATCTGGTCGGCGGCGGGATGGAGCCGTCGAAGCAGGCGACGGGCCGGTTCCGGGCCAACCAGGCGAAGGCGGCCCGAGGCGGCGAATTCCTGATGTATCAGAACATGCTGTGGGGCCTGGCCGAGTCCAGGTTCGTCTGGGACGGACTGCCCGGCACCGTCAACGAGCGCTACCTGGAACGTGTGCTGCACCGGCACGGCCTGGCGGTCTTCTTCGAAGAACCCCGCCTGCACGCCTTCTTCGCGCTGCACGCCGCCGGCACCGGCGATGTGGACGTCTACGGCGACCCGAAGACGTTCCGGGTCACCGGGAACCGGTACATCAACCGAGAGATATCCTCCAAGGACTGCGTGCCGATTTGGGTGAACAGGAACCGGGTCAACGACCAGTGGATCGTCAACTACTACGCTGCCCAGCTGGCCGAGGCGGCCGTCACCGTCCAGGTGAATGCGCTCACGTCGCGTTACCCGACGATCCTCGCGCTCAGACAGGAACAGAAACTAACGGGCGAGAACTTCTACCGTCAGATCGCCGAAGGCCAGCCGGTCGTGTTCACCGTGAAGGACGCGACGGGCGGGGACGTGTCCAGCGCCGTCCAGGCGTTGGACAACCGCTTGCCCCCCAACGCCGTATCGGACGCGATCCGGGTCAAGAAGGACATTTGGGACGAGGCGATGCTCATGCTCGGCATCCAATGCGCCCCGCCCGACAAGAAGGAACGGCTGGTGGACGACGAGGTGGAGGCGCTGCAGGGGCAGATGGCCGCCTTCCGCGGCGTCGCTATCGGCGCCCGACAGGAGGCCGCGGATTGCATCAACGAACGCTACGGCTTGAACGTGTCCGTGCATTGGAGGCACAGCCGGGAGCAGGTGCGCGGCGTCAACGAAATCGGGGAGGGTTTCATTGGCTGACTTCACGATAGAACTCCGGGACGTGTGTGCCCGCTACAGCGACGCCGAGCTCGGCCTGGAGGCATACCCGATCTTCGATGAGGCCTACCGGCCCCGCCTGAACAAGCTGATCAAAGACCACTACTGGTTCAGGGAGACGGCCTACGAGACGGCCGCCATGTTCGCACACCAGCTGAGGCACCGGCTTGAGACGATCATGCCCTACTATAACCAGTTATACGAGTCGACGAGGATCAAGTTCGACCCGCTGTCGACGATGGACGTCTCGTCCGTCTCGGACGGCACACACTCGTCTAAATCCGAGACGGAAGGCTCCGGGACGACGAAGAACAGGGCGTCGGGCCTATCCAATTCTGACTCACGGGACATGCGCTACCCGGACACGGCAATCAACCAGCAGGGTGACTACGCAGTGTCTGGTACCAAGTCGGATGCGAGGACCGAAGGCGCGTCCGAGACCAGTAACAATAGCACCTCGAAGGCGAACGGCGATGAGACGTCGCATGCCACGTCGCATTCGACTGGCCGATCCCAGTCAGCGGCGTCGTTGCTTATAGAGTACAGGGCGTCGCTGATCAACGTGGATAATATGGTGTTGGCCGAGCTCGGCGACTTGTTCTTCGGACTGTGGTCGTCCAACGACAACTACGTCGGCGGCGACGCGTACTGGGGCCTCGGGCCGAT
>ERZ773272.1236-NODE-1236-length-9768-cov-7.918769_pt1 | contig 9768 bp, 10 predicted proteins | sample MGYA00511891_ERZ773272 | MGnify/ENA primary metagenome ERZ773272 (study PRJEB29015, sample SAMEA2738150) | human oral metagenome | biome: human oral; feature: human-associated habitat; material: saliva | place: China | collected 2198 ...
ATCGTCAAAAAGAGCAATACGAACGCTATTTCGAGCTCCTCGTGGAATGGAATGAGAAAATTAATCTCACCGCTATCACCGATAAAGATGAAGTCTATCTCAAGCATTTTTATGACTCTATTGCACCTATTTTGCAAGGTTTGATTGAAAATCAGCCTATCCGTCTTTTGGATATCGGAGCTGGTGCTGGCTTTCCTAGTCTACCCATGAAAATCCTTTTCCCTGAGCTAGATGTGACCATCATTGATTCCCTCAATAAGCGGATCAATTTTCTCCACCTGTTGGCTGAAGAGTTAGGGTTGGACGGAGTTCATTTCTACCATGGGCGAGCTGAAGACTTTGCGCAAGACAAGGCCTTTCGTGCTCAATTTGACCTTGTCACCGCTCGTGCTGTCGCCCGCATGCAGGTCCTTTCTGAACTGACCATTCCCTATCTAAAAGTTGGAGGACGACTTCTCGCACTTAAAGCTAGCAATGCTCCAGAAGAATTGGAAGAAGCAAAAACTGCCCTCAACCTGCTCTTTAGTAAAGTTGAAGACAATCTACAGTATGCATTACCAAACGGAGATCCTCGCTACATCACTGTAGTGGAGAAGAAAAAAGAAACCCCCAATAAATATCCAAGAAAAGCTGGCATGCCCAATAAGCGGCCTTTGTAGTAAGATACAAAGGGCCAAGCGGATAAAGTCAAATAAGGAGTAGGACAAGTTCCCTACTCCTTTTTTATTTTGGTTTCAATTCTGTTCGCAGGGCTTCTTGCTGCTCTTTTGTCAGATGAACGCCCTTACTTGCAACAATCTGGCTAGAGACTTTGTTGGCAAAGCTTAAAGCTTTGCTTATGTCTAATCCTTCTAAACGAGCTGCAATAAAAGCGCCTACGTGGCTATCCCCAGCACCTACCGTATCTATGACTTCTGTCGGAAATCCGGCGGCCTCATACCAATTGCCATCGTAAGCAATGGCTCCTTTTTCTCCCAAGGTAATAACGACTAACTGCCCCGTTCTCTGATAAAGTGTCTTAGCAGCTTCAGAAATCTCTTCACAAGCTGAAAAAGCCTTGGCTTCGGCCTCATTGACGTGAAGAATTGGATGAAGATCATAAATCGCTTCCAGTCGATCCTTAGGAATCAAGAGACCACGTGGTCCTGGTGCAAAGATCACCTGCCCCTCTAGTTGCGCAACAGACTGGACCAACTCCTGCCCCGTTGGCTCCTCTACTTCCAAACCACACAAGTATATGTAATCAAATTTTTCCTTTGCGATCTCTTGGAGCCATTCGGCTTGAAAATGGTACTCCACACCATGGTCCGATAAAAAGGTCCTCTCCCCATCAGACTCTACAAAGCAGTAACAGCAACCATTAGCCCCCTCTAACGATAGCGAAGAGGGAATTCCTAATTGGTTTAGTTCTCGTCTAATAAAATCACCGTAAATCCCAGAACCTATGGGCGAGATGAAATGATAGGGTTGCGATAAAAAATGGAGGATGTTGACAACATTAAAGGCGCATCCCCCAACAGACCATTGTTGGTGATCAATGTGAGCATCTCCTTCTCGACTTGGCAAACGATCCAAATAGATCATCACATCACAAACGGTTGAACCAATAATTAACGCAGCTGCCATCTTCTTCTCCTTACTTTGCTTCCTATTATACCAAAAGCCTGGAGATTTAGAAAAGAGAGAGTGGGACAGAAATCGGCAATTCGTTAGAATTCGATTTCGTCGTCCCACCTCCGTACAGTTGAGTAGGGCTGTAAAAGCTGATGAAATCAGCCTAGTAGAGCCCACTCAACCACTGCGTCTTGCTCGACAATCCAAAAGGCCAGGACTTTTGTCCTAGCCTCTTCGCTTTTTAATCACGGTAAATCGGTTGAGGTCCAAAGCTTTGGGAAACTGGCATGATTTCAATCCGGTTCACATTGACATGCTTAGGTTGTTGGAGCAACCAAGCGACAGTGTTGGCAATGTCCTCTGGCTGAATAGCGTGAGCATCTTTATAAAGGGCTTCTACCCGTTTTTCGTCCCCTTTGAAGCGAACAGAAGAGAACTCCGTTCCTTCGCAAAGTCCAGGCTCGATGTTGCTGACACGAATCTTCTTACCTGCTAAATCGGCCCGAAGATTTAGAGAGAATTGCTTGACAAAAGCTTTAGTCGCCCCATAGATATTGGCACCTGGATAAGGAACCGTCCCTGCTGTAGATCCCAAATTGATAATATAACCATCATTTCGCTGGACCATCTGAGGTAAGATCTGACGTGTCAAATACGTCAAACCAACAATATTAGTCTGGATCATCGTCAGCCAGTCTGATACTTCTGCTTCATAAGCAGGAGCGAGGCCCAGGGCTAAGCCAGCATTGTTGACCAAGACATCAATCTGATTCCAATCTGCTGGTAAACTAGAAAGTGCATGATCCACCTGAGAAAGATCTGTTACATCCATTTGAAGAGGGTAAAACGCTTCTCCTAGTTCTTCTTGAAGGGCCTGTAATTTTTCAATGCGTCTAGCTGATCCGATCACGCGGTATCCATCTGCTACTAAGCGACGACAGATAGCTTGACCAAAGCCAGCTGAAGCTCCTGTTACTAAAATCGTTTCTGACATGTCATTACCTCCATGGATTGTAAAAACGCCCTTGATTGAGAAAAATTAAAAGAACACTTAAGATGAGAACAGCCAAAGCAGTTAGAATCATTCCATAATCTTTTCCGTCCATGGCTTGGTAAGAATACCAGGTCCGCTTTTTATTTTTACCGAAGCGACGTAATTCCATGGCCGTAGAAATGCTATCAATCCGCTCAAGTGAGCTAAAGATTAAGGGCGAAATGATTTGCAAATTTCCTTTGATTCGCTGGACGAGCTTGGCCTTTTTGGACAACTCCAATCCTCTGGCTTCCTGGGACAATCGGATCGTCTGGTATTCTTCCTGCACATCTGGAATATAGCGCAGGGTCAAGCTAACTGAATAAGCAATCTTGTAGGACACGCCAATCTGATTGAGACTTGAAGCAAACTGACTGGGATGGGTCGTCATCAAGAAAATGAGAGCCAAAGGAATGGTACAGATATACTTAAGAGCTAGATTAAAGAGATAAAAGAGCTCCTGAGAGGTGATGCTGTAGGCTCCCCATCCCTTGATGAGTATGGTTTTCGCTCCATAAATCTCTACCCCGTACTGGGGAGCAAAGAGATAGACCATGAGCACATTTAGAAAAGCAAAAACAAGAGCAAATCCAAGTACAAAAGAAATATCCCGAAAGCGAATGTGGGCAGTAGAGAACAAGGCCAGGGCACCCAGACCAATCCCTAAAAGAAGCCTGGTATCATAACTCAGCATGGCTGCAAGAGAGACTAAAAGAAGAAAGATCAACTTACTCGCCCCTGAAAGGCGATGAAGAAAACTGCTTCCCTCATGGTAGCCGACTAATCGATGATTCATGGCCTGCTCCTTTCTGTTTCATGTAGAATTGTGTGAGAGCCAAAGGATCCACACCTAAGCGACTGGCCAAGGTAAAAATAGACGTTTCTTTCAAATTGGCCTGTCGTAAAATATCTGGACGGGTAAACAATTCTGCAGGAGACAAGTCGGCTATGATCTGACCATCTGTCACCACGATTGCACGATCTGAATAGTCTAGCATAAGCTGCATATCATGGGTAATCATGACAATAGTATGACCTTTTTTTTGCAAGCTATCCAAAAATTCCATGATTTCAGTGTAATTGCGCTGATCCTGACCTGCTGTCGGCTCATCCAAGACCAAAATTTCTGGTCCTAAAACCAGTATGGAAGCGATCGTCACACGTTTCTTTTGTCCATATGAAAGAGCAGAAATCGGCCATTTTCGAAACTCATAGAGCCCACAAGTCTTCAGTGCCTGATAGACACGCTCTTTGATCTCTTCTTCAGAGACACCCCGCAAGCGCAAGCCTAGAGCCACTTCGTCAAAAATCATATTGGTAGAGATCATTTGATTGGGGTTTTGCAAAACGTAGCCCACTCGCTCGGCCCGTTCCTTGACACTCTCCTGCTTGATATCTTCACCCTTTGAAAAATAGGTTCCTTCCGTCTGGATGAAGCCACAGATGGCCTTAGCAAGGGTAGATTTTCCAGCCCCATTTTTACCAACAATCGCTAGTCGTTGGCCTTTTGGAATGGTTAATGAAAGATCTTTTAGGATAGGCTGGCCTTCTCGATAGGCAAAGTTCAAATGACCAAGCTCTAAGATGGTCTCTGCCTCTGCTCCTTTTTCAAAATTTGGAGTTGGAATATCTACTGATACGTCCTCAAGTGGTAGTTTTCCTACATTGTCCAAATCAGGCAGCTTGCTGATATCCTGCCCTAACTGGCGAAGAGTTGTTAAATAAAGCGGTTCTCGAATCCCATTTTCAGCCAACAGTGTCGTTCTCAACAATTCATCTGGCTGTCCATTAAAGAGGACTTGACCTTGATTGATCAAAACAATCCGATCAACCGGGCGATAGAGCACATCCTCCAAACGGTGTTCGATGATAATGGTTGTCGTCCCCTGCTCTTCATGAATCTGATCGATCAGATCAATGATATCCTGACCCGATTTGGGGTCTAGATTAGCCAGCGGTTCATCAAAAAGCAAGATCGGACTCTCATCAATCAGGACGCCTGCCAAGCTGACCCGCTGTTTTTGCCCACCGGATAAATCTTGAGGCCGATGGTCCAAGAGTTGGCTCAAGTCTAGGCGCTCCGCCCAGGTACGAACCCGGGATTTCATGCTTTCCAGTTCCACCATATCGTTTTCAAGAGCAAAAGCTAAGTCTTCTGCAACACTAAGACCGATAAACTGGCCATCCGTATCCTGCAAGACCGTACTGACCAAGTGAGACTTCTCATAAATACTAAGATCAAAGGCATCTTTCCCCCGAATGAGGAATTGCCCACTACTAGTTCCTTTATAGATATTGGGAATAATCCCATTCAAGCACTGGCCAATCGTTGACTTGCCAGAGCCAGATGGTCCCACAATCAGGACCTTTTCCCCCTCATAAATGGTCAGGTTAATGCTTTTTAAGGTTGGCTCAGACTGGGCCTTATACTGGAAGGAAAAATCCTTCAATTCGATGATTGCTTCTTTCATTTAGTTTGTCTTTTCCCATAAGAGCGCAAATTGCATTGCCAACTCCGCGATTCGATCCTTGCTGTCTAAATCCTCATGACTGGATAACGTTCGGATATCCCATTTTTCTTCCGAGAGATGATCCGCCGCATAGAAGAAATGGCAAAGATCAAAGTCCCGAAAAGCCGCTAAGGCAGCCACTGCAGAACATTCCATATCGACACAAATGGCTCCTGCTTCCTTTCGACGCTTCATCTTGTCGATGGTTTCCCGATAGGGAGCATCTGTGGTCCACACTTTTCCTTTTTGATAGGAAACCTTGTGTTGATCCAGAAAGGCTTGGAAGAGAGGGAGGGTTTCCTTGTTCACTTCCACTTCATCACTAGCCGGAAGATAGTGGTAACTGGTTCCCTCGTCTCGAAGGGCCGCTGTCGGAATGATGATAGAGGTCGCTTCGATCTCCCGATCTAAAACCCCACAGGTCCCAAAGAGAACGAGTTTTTCCATTCCAAATTGAATCAAGTCCTCTACAATCCCCACACAGGAAGCAGCCCCAACAGGCGCATTAAAGACAGCAATCTGTTGGTCTCCAATCGTAATCCCATAGACAATGACTTCAAAGTTAGCCATAGAGGTTCTTGTGATCACCTCATGATCGTAATTCTCAAGCAGGCGCGCAAAAGTTACTCTTGAAAAGCAAGAGATGGCTACTTTGGGAAATCCTTCAATTGGTTTGTGTAAGTCTTGTGGATTGATAATCGCCTGTCGGTTGGCATCAAATTCTTCTAACAGCATCTCTTGCTCCTCTTTCATTTTTTCTACTTCTAGTCCTCTATTATATCACAAAAGTGGCTTCTTTCCTTCTAGCAAAGGGGAAGTAGCCCCACTTGTTCGCCTTTCATGGTAGAAAATGATACCGAATTTCTCCAAAAGTAAATAAGCATTGATTGCTCAACCACTGCGTCTATCAACTGCCTCTTTCCTGATGCAAATAGGTCACTCTTACTACTAACTCCTACTTCGCTCTCTTGTTTTCAGGTTCGGGAAAAATTCGTTTACAAGGGGTAAGGCACAAGCAAGTTCTAGTGATAAAGTTGTCTGATTTGTGTTAAAGTGAATGTGCATGGGATAGCCTTTCTAAATGGTTTATTGTGCAATTCTATTTTACCAAGTCTTTCGCAACCATACAAAAAGCAACGGCAAATCCGTTGCTTTTTTGGAGAAAAGAGACTATTGTCCCAGACTCCTTTTATTAGAGTTGGGCCAATTGCAACAAGCGTTCCTTGGACAATTTTTTGATTTCAATTTGATGGGCATCTAGTAGCTGGTATTCATCCGGCTCTAACGCTTCTATAAGTGCCTTCAAAGGAACGGAACCAATTGGATGATAATTTTCTTGCTTGTCAGGATCTCCATCGATCGCTACCAAAAGAACCCGCCAATCACTAACACCCGCCATGCCCACAATTTCTACATATTCTGCAGGAACATGTGGTCGGCTTGGCAAGACTGTATCCGTCTCTTCCGTCAGGCTATAGCTAGCTAAGAAGTCTCTTGTCTCCTCCTGTTGGTAAAAACGGACTTGACTAAAATAAGCGGCACTGTATTGAATCCTCTTGATAAAGGCAGAGTAGGCTTCTAGTGGGTGAACATGGTTCAAGACTTCCTGAACTGTCTCCCGATCTAAATAGACTGGATGGGCGAAGCCTTGTACTTCAAGTTCTTCTAAATCTTTTTCCTTAGTCAAATTCCCAAGTGTTTCCAGGATGATCACTTCGTAATCAAAATGGAAAATAGAATCTGGACTATAGCTTCCACCTTCACTAGATGTGATCTCCGTTCCTAATAGCTCAGCTAGGCGACTCGTCCATCGAAGAGCTAGCTGCCAATCTTCCTCCATAGCGAAAGATGGAACTAGGATTTGATAAGCGTTTTCCGCATCAACATAGCGTAATTGCAAGGGAAGACCACTCTTACCAAATAGGATACAGTTCAGGCTTTCGAAGTCATTCAAGGAACGATGCAAGCTACTGGGATCATAGTTGTAACTGATCAAACCTTCCACTAATTTAAGGACTTCGTTAGCTGCGAGTACTTTCTGATAACCAAACAAGCTCTTTTTATTCTTGATTGAAAACACAATAGTCATTTTTTTGCTCCTTTGTGAAATCGCTTACCTAAAGTATAGCATAATTTTCAATCAATTTCCATATAAAAACAGCCTGAGCTTTCAGACTGTTTGTTTCTCTTAAGCAGGTTCTCCATCAAGCGTCTCACCGATAACAGCCAAACGCTCAGCAACCTCTGCCTGTGACATCTTGTGTTCTTCTACATAACGATTGCGAGGGTGAACACGGCACTCGTGTGAGCAACCACGGAGGTACTTGTCTTCATTTTCTTCTGAGGTCAAGATCCGACGGTTACAGAAGGGATTTCCACAGTTGACATAGCGCTCGCAAGGTGTACCATCGAACCAATCTTTTCCGACCACACTTGGATCAACATGGTTGATATCAACCGCAATCCGCTCGTCAAAGACATACATCTTCCCATCCCACAGTTCTCCTTGAACTTCTGGATCTTTTCCGTAAGTCGCGATACCACCGTGTAATTGACCAACATCTTTGTAGCCTTCACGCACCATCCAGCCTGAGAATTTCTCACAGCGGACACCACCCGTACAGTATACCACGACTCGTTTGTCCATGAATTTTTCTTTGTTATCACGGACCCATTGTGGCAACTCGCGGAAATTGCGAATGTCTGGACGAATAGCGCCACGGAAATGACCAAGGTCGTACTCGTAGTCGTTACGTGTGTCAAGGACAACTGTATCTTCATCTAGAAGAGCTTCTTTAAACTCTTTTGGAGACAAGTAAGCACCTGTTGTTTCAAGTGGATTAATATCTTCATCAAAGTTTTCATCCTCTAATCCAAGGTGAACGATTTCCTTTTTGTAGCGAACAAACATCTTCTTGAAAGCTTGCTCTTCTTCCTCATCAATCTTGAACCAGAGGTCTTCCATCCCTGGAAGGCTGTGAACATAGTCCATGTATTTTTGCGTCGTTTCGTAATCACCAGAAACAGTTCCGTTGATCCCTTCGTCAGCGACTAGGATACGCCCTTTGAGGCCAATCGACTTACAGAAGGCCAAGTGGTCAGCCGCAAACTGTTCTGCATTTTCAATTGGAGTATAGAGGTAATAGAGTAATACGCGAATAGGTTTTGCCATGTCATTCTCTTTTCTAAGATTAAATTATCAGAATTTTTCATTCAACTATTCTAGTATACTCTGCCTCCATACGGGATGCAATTAATTTGACTGAAAAATGAATGGAGAGCATTCCTTCGACCATTGAAAAAGCTAAAAGTATCCCCAATGTTTCCTCTATCTATTCGTCCTTTTCCAACTGGTCCAGATAGGCTTCATAACGTTTCTTCTCCACTTTTGCAAGCAGCATCACAAAGTAATTCATTCCCCATACAATCGGAAGATTTAGGAGTAAGGTGATCGGGAGCACTAGCAAGAATTTTGAATGAAAAGGATTATTGTGATAGACAGTTTGGTTTAATTGAAAATTCTGTGCCCAGATGAATAAGGAAAGAATACAGGTCACGACTACAACACCTGTTAGATTGAGGTAGCTATAGCTGATAAACCGTACGCCCAATCGTTGACAACGAACAGCATAATACAATCCTGAAATAATGAGTATGGTCCCGACCATGATTGGACTTAGACCGACCTGAGAAGTAAATAGAGACCCCACACTAAAAACGGTTAAGGCAAGAAACAGAAAACCAGCTGTTTCAGCACCAGCCTTATTGGCCAGTCCTTCTTCTCGTTCATCTATGATTTGTTTGTTCATTAAGTGTAATCTCATCTATTCCTCCTCTAACTCTGCCTCGATCTTCTTCTGTTTTTTTCGATTGATAAAGGCGAGTGGTTTTTCTAACAGATAAGTCAGAAGGGCAAAGACTAAAATTTCAAGGACGATTTTGAGTAGATATTTGGGACTTAGCATAAAACTCATGGTTTCCCGCTTTCCAATCACATCCATGGCTATCATAAGCAAGGCAAAGAATAGACCTGACCCAAGTCGGCTCAACCAGCTGTCTTTATCTAACATATCCCGAACATCGATCCCAGAACTGATCCTTCTGATAAGGGCGTAAGCTCCCATAGCAATCAAGAGAATAAGCTCTGGAATATAGGCTACTAGGTCCAAGTCCAGGATACTAGCTTTCACAAAGGCGGATACTGCAATAAAGCAGGTCATGCCAAGTAAAAGTTCTCCTGCAATTTTTCCATCAATCAGCATGGTCCGTTCATCTTTTACAATTGGTTCTTTCTTTTGTTTCATATGATTCCTCTTTCTATTGTTAAAACTGTTACTCCCAGAACAGTTGATCCAGTGTCTTATCCAAGGTCTTACAAATGGCCAGGCAGAGGCTGAGGGTCGGGTTGTATTTCCCTGCCTCGATCAAGCCAATGGTCTGGCGCGTCACCCCGATGGCATCTGCAAGATCCCCCTGGGTCATATCATGCTCGACCCGGGCCATTTTTAATTTGAGATTTTTCGCCACAGGCTTTTCCTTTCTTGTTTTTATATCTCTATTATACACTATATTTTCTATTTTGCAATATATATCTTACATTTTGTAAAAAAT